>ERZ1026862.718-NODE-718-length-21751-cov-15.363523_pt1 | contig 21751 bp, 16 predicted proteins | sample MGYA00380161_ERZ1026862 | MGnify/ENA primary metagenome ERZ1026862 (study PRJEB33269, sample SAMEA4719797) | human gut metagenome | biome: human-associated habitat; feature: organic feature; material: feces | place: Cameroon | collected 2013-10 ... | reverse complement strand
CTACACAGAGTAGATCGTCGGCAGCGTCAGATGTGTATAAGAGACAGGTTAAGAATAAAGGTGCTAACTTTGCAGCAAGAAAAGGATAATATCGCTTCTCTTACAAAGAGATTAGATAACGAAATTTGATTTGTTTTAGTAGATTAGTTTTTAAGTAGTTTGTTTTTTGAAAATCGGTTGTCGTGAGACATCCGATTTTTTTTGTATCAAAATAAATGCTTTTATTTTGTATTGTCTTCAAGTTATATTACCTTTGCATAGTAGTATATTTGCAATATCGCAGAATAATTTAAAGCATCATGCAAAAGCTTATACAATTATATAAGGAATGGAAAGGCGCTGAGCCTACCAGTATAGAGAAGCTTCCGATGGCAGGAAGCAACAGACAGTATTATCGTTTGTTCGATGAAAATGGTGAGAGCATAGTGGGCGTCGTTGGTACAAGTCGCGACGAGAACCATGCTTTTATCTATATGTGTCGTCATTTCACAGAATGCAAATTGCCTGTGCCAACATTGCTCAAAGTTAGCGATGATGAACTTTGCTATTTGCAGACCGACCTTGGTCATACATCGCTATTCGATGCTATAAGTGGTGGACGTGAGGCTGGCGGACGATATAACAAACTCGAAAAACAGCTGTTGATAAATACCATTCGTGAGTTGCCTCGAATACAAATAGAAGGTGCACGCGGCATGGACTGGAGCAACTGCTATCCGCAGCCAGAGTTCGACCAAGATAGCGTGTTGTTTGACCTCAACTATTTCAAGTATTGCTTCTTGAAGGCTACAGGTCTTGATTTCCATGAGCTAAAGCTTGAAGCCAACTTCCGACTCTTTGCCAAAGACCTTACGGCAGAGAATGATGACAGCTTCCTGTATCGCGACTTCCAAGCTCGCAATGTGATGCTTGATGCTAATGGTAAACCTTATTTTATTGATTTTCAAGGTGGTCGCAAGGGACCTTATTATTACGACCTTGCTTCGTTCCTATGGCAGGCATCGGCAAAATATCCTTATAAGCTTCGCCGTGAATTAGTTTGGGAATACTACAACTCGCTGAAGAATTATATCGAGGTACCTTCGGTAAGACATTTCGTAGAGCGATTGTCGTTATTCGTATTGTTCCGCACTCTACAGGTGCTTGGTGCTTACGGATTCCGTGGATATTTTGAGCGCAAGAAGCATTTCATAGATAGCATTCCGCCAGCTATGGACAACCTTCGCGACTTAATAGCGATGGGAGAATCGGTATTCCCTTATCCATATATGATGGATATGCTCAAACGACTCACCGAGCTACCACAGTTTGCCCATATTCAGCAGTCGGCAACAAGTAGAGCCGACGGATATAAGACAACAGATAGCAATGTATATAAGGCAAATCCTTTGGATGGTCCTGCTACATTCTCTAAATATGATGGTAAGGGTCCGTTGGTGGTGAGAGTGTTTAGTTTCTCATTTAGAAAAGGTATTCCTGAGGATGAGAGTGGTAATGGAGGAGGCTATGTCTTCGACTGCCGTAGCACTCATAATCCTGGACGCTATGAACCATATAAGAAACTGACTGGCTTGGACGAGCCTGTTATCCGCTTTCTTGAAGATGATGGCGAGATATTGACATTCCTTGATAGCGTATACAAGCTTGCTGATGCCCACGTGAGGAGATATATTCAGCGCGGTTTCACATCTTTGATGTTCTCGTTTGGATGTACTGGTGGTCAGCATCGTAGCGTATATTCAGCTCAACATCTGGCGGAGCATCTTCATGAAAAGTTTGGTATAGAAGTTAGAATATGCCATCGGGAGCAGAATATCCAGCAAGTGTTGGAAGCTGAGTAATATGTGGTAATATATGAAATGGAATAACAAAACTTCGTAATTGTTTTGTTATTCCATTCTTTTGCACTAACTTTGGATAAGTTAGGCTGCACTCAGGAATAATCAAAACAAAACTTCGTAATTGTTTTGTTATTCCATTCTTTTGCACTAACTTTGCAGCATGATGCAAGCAATGATTTTTGCCGCAGGGCTCGGTACACGTCTTAAACCTCTTACAGATACTATGCCAAAGGCTTTGGTAAGGGTAGGGGGTGAGCCGCTTTTGAAACATGTAATACTTAATTTGAAATCGGCTGGATTTACCAATATTGTGGTAAATGTGCATCATTTTGCCTCGCAGATTGTGGATTATCTTAAAGCTAACGACAACTTCGGTTTGGATATTCATATCAGCGACGAAACAGCTATGCTACTTGATACAGGTGGTGGCATACGCAAAGCTTCACATTTCTTTTCTCCTGAAGCTCCTATTCTTATTCACAACGTTGACATATTGAGCAACGTAGACCTCCGTGATTTTTATCTTTCTAATGCCGATAACGATGCGACATTGCTCGTTAGCGAAAGAAAGACCAAACGCTATCTGCTCTTTGATGATGATATGCGAATGAACGGTTGGACGAATATCGAAACCAAGGAGGTGAAGGGCGAAAAGGCAATAGCTAATGGTGCTGATGCTTATAGTAAACTTGCATTTGCCGGTATACATATTATTTCCCCACGCCTATTCCCGATGATGGCATCATATCCTGAGAAATTCGGTATCATGGACTTCTATATTCGCGAATGTGGCAAAGCAAATATTATCGCTCATAAAGCCGAAGACCTAAGACTGATGGATGTAGGCAAGGCTGAAACTATTTGCGAAGCCGAAGAATTCTTGAAGGAGCTATATAAATAAGGTGTAAAGCTACGACGACAAAGCAAATTAGAATTAATAGACAATCAATATATAATAATAGAACATGCAACAGAAAATTATCATTCTCGATTTCGGTTCACAGACCACACAGCTCATCGGACGCCGTGTGCGTGAACTCGATACCTTCTGCGAGATACTTCCTTACAACAAGTATCCCGAAGATGACAGCGACGTGATAGGTGTTATTCTTAGCGGTTCGCCATATTCAGTTCACGACCCAGAGGCTTTCAAGGTAGACCTCTCTCGTTTTATGGGTCGCTTGCCTGTTCTTGGCATCTGCTATGGTGCACAGTTTATCTCTCATTCTCTTGGTGGAAAGGTTGAGAAGGCAGACTCTCGCGAGTATGGTCGTGCTCATCTTCAGACTGTAGACAAGACAAATCCTCTCTTCCTTGGTTTTGATGACAATTCTCAGGTTTGGATGAGTCATGGTGATACCATCACCGCTATCCCAGAGGGATTCAAGTGTATTGCTTCTACTGCCGATGTGAAATATGCCAGCTATACCAATGGCAAGGATGTATGGGCAGTACAGTTCCACCCAGAGGTGTTCCACACAGTACAGGGTACACAGCTGTTGAAGAACTTCGTTGTAGGCATCTGTGGTTCTGAGCAGAGCTGGAGCGCTGACTCATTCGTTGACACAACAGTAGCAGAACTTAAGGCTCAGCTTGGCGACGATAAGGTTATTCTCGGTCTTTCTGGTGGTGTAGACTCATCAGTAGCAGCAGTATTGCTTCATCGTGCAATTGGCAAGAACCTTACCTGTATCTTTGTTGACCATGGCATGTTGCGCAAGAACGAGTTCCGTGATGTTATGCACGACTATGAGTGCTTGGGCTTGAATGTTATTGGTGTAGATGCAAGCGAAAAGTTCTTTGCTGACCTTGCTGGTGTTACAGATCCTGAGCAGAAGCGTAAGATTATCGGTCGCGACTTCGTAGAGGTTTTCAATGCTGAGGCTAAGAAGATTGAAGGTGCTAAGTGGCTTGCACAGGGCACTATCTATCCTGACCGTATCGAGAGCTTGAATATCACAGGAAAAGTTATCAAGAGCCATCATAATGTGGGTGGTCTTCCTAAGGAGATGCACCTTCAGCTTTGTGAGCCATTGAAATGGTTGTTCAAGGATGAGGTTCGTCGCGTAGGTCGCTCTTTGGGTATGCCTGAGCATCTCATCACTCGTCATCCTTTCCCAGGTCCAGGTCTTGCAGTTCGTATTCTTGGCGATATCACTCCTGATAAGGTTCGCATTCTTCAGGATGCTGATGATATCTATATCCGCGGATTGCGCAACTATAAGGTTAAGCTCTCTGGCGAAGAGGCTCGTTTGGTTCTTGCTGCTGGCGTTCCTGCCAACATGCAGAATGGCGAGATAGAGGTTTCGCTCTACGATCAGATTTGGCAGGCTGGTACAGTATTGCTCTCTACAGTTCGTAGCGTAGGTGTTATGGGTGATGAGCGTACATACGAACATCCAGTAGCTTTGCGTGCTGTTACATCTACCGATGCTATGACAGCTGACTGGGCACATCTTCCATACGATTTCATGGCTAAGGTTAGCAACGAGATTATCAACAAGGTTCGTGGCGTAAACCGCGTATGCTATGATATCTCTTCAAAGCCACCTTCAACAATAGAGTGGGAGTAGGAAAGTGAAGAACGAAGAGGGAAGAACGAAGAATTATATACTCTTTCACTCTTCCTACATAATATAAATAAGGCAGATAATCCATGCGGGTTATCTGCCTTGTTGTTTTAATAGTTATAACGCCATCTTCTTTACCTTTCGCCAATGAACGGCATAGAGGATGAGCATCAATGCTCCTGTGATAGCCCATGATATAGGGTAAACCATCATAAGGTGGAAGAAGTCGTTGTATTGAGGTAGTATCATGAATACCCATACCATACGAAGCAGACATGTGCCGACGATGGTGATGATAGTTGGTTCAACAGACTTGCCCATACCTCGCATTGCAGAGCCAGAAATCTCGTAGGTGGCAGCAATAAACTGGAAGGCAAGAGCCGTGTGCATTCTTATGTTGCCATAGTCGATAACCGTAGGGTCGGTAGAGAATAGACTAAGCACATAGTGATACTGCCATGTGAACGACCAGTTTGCCAAAGCACAAGTCAACGCTGCTAATCCTAAGCAAATCCAGAATACACGGTTTACGCGGTCTAACTTTCCTGCACCATAGTTTTGACCTATAAACGAGATTGCGGCACCATTGAATGCAGCAATAAGGAAATAGCAATAGTATTCGAAGTTTACTGCTGCTGCCGAACCAGCTATAGCTCCATAGCCATAGCCGTTGATGGCTGTCTGCACAACAACATTCGACAACGAGAATACCATTCCCTGGACTCCTGCCGGTACGCCAATCTGCAACATGCGCTTCAACTCTCGCCATTCTATATGTAGACGCTTTAGTTGATAAGGCTCTTTCTCGTGCAACAACATGTATACTATCAAACCTGCACTAACGGCATTAGCTATCGAAGTAGCTATAGCCACACCTGCCACACTCATATTGAAGACGATGACGAGGACAAGGTTGAGGATGGTATTCACGATTCCTGCCACCACCAATATATATAATGGTCGGCGTGTGTCGCCCATACTTCTGAATATGGCAGAGCCGAAATTGAATATCATGAAGAATGGTATGCCCAAGAAATATATGCGCAGATATGTGACAGCCATGTCAAGAACGTCGGGTGGGGTGTCCATCAATTCCAGGATAGGACGAGCCACACATATTCCCAATACCATAAGAAACAGTCCACTCGCCACAGCCACCATGCCTACGGTGCTCACAGCATCTTGAATGCTCTTCTTGTCATTTTGTCCTATATGGTTGGATATTATCACGTTGGCACCCATCGATATGCCTACAAAGAGGTTGATGAGAAGATTTATCACAGGTGTGTTACTGCCCACAGCAGCCAAAGCCTGGCTACTTGCAAATCTTCCCACTACCGCCACGTCGATAGAATTGAACAACTGCTGCAACAAGCTGCTTGCTGCCAAAGGTAGCGCAAGCATGATAATCTTCTTGAGCAGCGGCCCATTGAGCATGTCAATTTGGTATCTTGAATTGGTTGCCATATCCGAGAGTGTTATCCTGTTTTTATTATTCCTCGCAAATAGCGAAAACTGTTTATCTTATGAAGTTGGTCTTTACTGCAGCCTCATGCTCCGGGAGTTCTATGCCAGCATTCTTGCCAGCTTTTATACATTTCAGTATCCATGCCATGTTGCGACCCAACTGGCGCATGATCTGCATACCCTCAAGGTCTTGCTTCACTTCCTCAGGCTTGTTGCCATGCACCTGGTTCCAATATTGTGATGATACCACAGGCATATTAGAGATTGTGAAATAGCGGTTGATATCCTCGAAAGCTCCTTGAGCACCACCACGACGGCAGCTAACAACTACTGCTGCAGGCTTATTGAAGAACAAAGCTTGCTTAGAGCAGAAAGCACGATCCATGAATGGCTTGATGAAGCCTGAAGGACCGGCAAAGTGGACAGGTGTGCCAAATACGAAACCATCTACTTCACCCACCTTGTCAAGGAAGGCATTCACGGTATCGTCGTTATACCAGCAACGCTTTGTTGTGCTACATTTGCCGCAACCTATGCATCCCATTATTGCTTTGTTGCCACACCAAAACTCCTCAGTCTCGATGCCGAGGCGTTCTAATTCGCTTGCTACTTCTCTAAGCGCTGTGTGAGTGCAGCCATCCTTATGCTGACTGCCATTTACCAATAATACTTTCATTGTTTTTATTCTTTTTAAATCCTTTCAATAATGCCGTTATAGCATTTTTATTCTATCTATAGTTTCCTGATATTCTCTCATTATGCGCGACATGCAGTCTGCCACACTATCTATCGACGATATGCTTGATGCAATCTGACCGATCTCTATCTCGCCATTCTCTACATCGCCCTCGAAGATGCCACGCTTGGTAGCCTTCTCGCCGAGCAATGCTCGCAACTCGTCGGCAGAAGCACCGTTAGCTTCAGCTTCGGCAATGCGATTGAATAGCTGGTTGCGAAGCAGACGCGAAGGAGCAATCTTCTTCAAACATAGCATGGTGTCGCCTTCGTTGGCAGATATACAAGCCAATTTGAAAGCTTCCGAAGCGCTACTCTCTTTGGTTAAAGCAAAGGCTGTACCTATCTGTACACCCTCGGCACCAAGCGCCATTGCTGCTACCATAGCCTGACCTGAAGCAATACCGCCAGCAGCAATAAGAGGTAGGGTTGTGGCTTTGCGAACCTGAGGAATAAGAGTCATCGTAGTAGATTCCTCTCTACCATTATGTCCGCCAGCCTCGAAACCTTCGGCAACGATAGCATCTACGCCAGCCTCTTCGCATTTCTTGGCAAACTTGCTGCTCGACACTACATGTGCAACCAATATGCCATGCTCATGAAACCATTGAGTGTATTTCTTCGGACTGCCAGCAGAAGTGAAGACTATCTTCACGCCTTCTTCAACGATGATATCCAATAAGTTTTCCATATCAGGATACATCAACGGTATGTTAACACCCCAAGGCTTAGAAGTTGCAGCCTTAGTCTTGCGGATATGTTCGCGTAGAGTGTCAGGATGCATAGAGCCTGCACCCAAGAGTCCTAAGCCTCCAGCATTGCTTACCGCAGCAGCCAGTCGCCAACCGCTACACCAAACCATTCCTCCTGCCACAATCGGAAGTTCTATTCCGAAGAGCTTGCATATTCTGTTGTCGTTCATGATTAATGATATTGTGATTCTAAGATGTTGCTCATTATTATAATGATGCTTTGCAAAAGTAGACAAAAATGTTGAGCCAAACAAATAATGTCGTTATAATGACAGCTTTTGCTGCCATATACTTGTGAATGTCGATATAAAAAGCTACTTTTGCATTATATAAAAGCAATATCACATGATAAACAACGATACTGCCAACTTGCTGCGTGAGTTGGCTGAAAGATATGAAACTTCCGACTTCATCAATGGCGACCCATCATGGTTTATGCACCAAGTGGCGGGACGCGAAAACCAAGAAGCTACAGCCTTTGTGGCTTCGTGCCTAAGCTATGGTTCGCGCAAGCAGTTTCTGCCAAAGATACAGCAGTTGCTCGACTTTGCCAATGGCAATATCTATGAATGGATAAAGACTGGCGAATATGCCCGCAATATTCCGCCTACCAAAGACTGCTTCTATCGCCTCTATGACTATGAGAAGATGAACGCTTTCTTTGGTATACTTCGCCACCTTATTATATTATATGGTTCGTTGGGCGAGTTTGCTCATGCAGCAGCATCTAATCAATCGTCGGCAGATACTGATGTGGTGAAGGTTCTTGATGCTTTCGGTCGTTGGTTTGCCGATAGAGGAATGAAAGGCATAGTGCCGTTACCCAAATCGTCGTTGTGTAAACGTCCTGTGATGTTTATGCGATGGATGGTTCGTGATGCGTCGCCTGTAGATCTTGGCTTGTGGGCAGACTTTATCGACAAGCGCAATCTCTTTATCCCTATGGATACCCATGTGTTTCAGATGTCTACGCGCTTAGCTCTCCTGTCGCAGAAGACGGCTACATGGAAGTCGGTAGAATTGCTGCGCCAAATGATGCTTGAAGTATTCCCCGACGACCCTTCCAAAGGCGATTTCGCACTCTTTGGCTACGATGTTGATAAATAAAAAGCAATCGTTAATTATCTTATACCCAACTAAATAATTATAAAAGCCCTAATAGCAATGGCAAAAACATACACCACCTTCGGTTCCACCTCTTCCGACCTTCGTAGAGAAGAGTTGATACGCATGATTACTCACTCGGTAGAAAACCTCAGTTCGGCAGAGCTTGAGGCTCTATACTATGATATGCTGACGAAAGACTATATTAGATAAATCCATACAAAACATAATAAAACAGATGCACATTATATTAAAGCATTTATTTATATTCATCTTTGCAATTGTCTCGATGGTTGCAAATGCACAACTGTTTACAGCAACAGCTTTGCCAACCCAGAATCAATTGCCTGTTGCCAACATTCATTGTATATTGCAAGACGAAGAAGGCTACATGTGGTATGGAACCACAGGTGGTGGATTGTGTCGTGATAATGGCTATCAAATAGATGTATTCAGCTCTTATAATGTAAACTCGTCAGCGATGATGGATAATAATATTTCATGTTTGGCAGAAGATGCAAGACATGGCATCTGTGTTGGCACTTCGCATGGACTTTTTCGTATAGATAAGACAGACTACCATGTAGAAAAACTTCTTCAAGATTCTTATGGTAATAGTAAGATAAAGGTTTTGATGAGTGATAGTAAAGGCTTTTTATGGGTTGGTATAGATGAGTTGGTATTAAAATTATCAAAGCAAGGCTCATTATTAAAAACATATCCTATAACTTGGAATGGTATACCAAAACCCGTTAGTTGTTTTGCTGAAGATGATAATGGAAATATCTTAGTAGGAATGTGGCAAGGTGGAATATCTCGTTATGACGAGAAGTCTGATAAATTTGTACCTTGTAGTTGGAACTATAACTATTCACCTGTTAAAATTGTAGCTAAAGGCAATGATGTATTCGTTGCCACATGGGGTGGTGGAATTGTTGGATATGATATGAAGACAGGTAATCTTTCGGTGCAGTCCTCATCAATGGGTAATACATATAAACAGCAGATATTGGATTTCTATTGTGATAGTAGGCAGGGATTATATTGGGTTACTACGATGAACGACTTCTTTGTGTATCAAAATAATAATGGTTCTCTTGTTCCTTTAGCTTTAAATAAAATATTGCCAAGTTACGGTAAGATATTAGACCATATAGAAGAAGATAGAGACGGTAATATATGGGTGGCAGGTTTTATGCCACGAACTTTTATTTTGTCGGCAAATGTTGATAATACACAACGCTATGAAGTAGATAATATCAAGTCGTTGACCCATTATCCATTGTTGGCAGATAGAGTAGTTGCTGATGGCAGATATTATTGGATTTGGCAAGGACGTTATGGACTCACCCTATATGAAGCGGCTACAGAAAAGGTTGTTGATGCTGGTGGTGACAGATTTGAACGTTGTATTGAAAAAGACAAAGTGTCTTCAGGCATCTACGCAGCAGAAGACAACAAGTTGTTTAAACTGACAGTTGATAATGGTATGGTGAAATATACTAAGTTGGCAACGTTTGATAAAAAGATAACTTGCATAAAGTCAACAGCCAATCGTCAAATTTTCGTAGGAACCAAGAATTCTGTTTATCGTTATGGCGAATTAGGAGGTAATATCGTTAAGATAGCAAGTTATGGCTCTCCGGTTGTAGATATGGTTGTATCAGCTAATGATACACCTTATTATATTATAGAAGGTAAAGGCATATATGCAAATGGAAAGCTACTGAGCGAAGGAACAGCTTTTTCTGCGTTGGCGTTATCAGAAGATGCAACTTTGTGGATTTCTACAAAGTATGGCGACGTGATGTGCTATAAAAATGGTCATCTTGAAAAAGACTATTTGGCAAGCGACGATAACAAAGGCTCTATAAAATGTATGGATGTTGACAACATGGGACATTTATGGGTTCTTACTGACCAAAGAATTAAAGAATATAATCCAAAGACAAAGTCGCTAAGGGTGATACGTGCTGAAGAACCATTTGTCGATGTGAATTATTTCTATCACCTAAGACCTATGGACGGCGACAAAATGATTGTTGCTGGTGCTGGAGCTTTCTGTCTATTGTCTTCATCGTCGGCGCTTAACCGTGTTAGTGGTGTAGGTCATGTTCCCGTTGTTACAAGTGTTACAATGGGTGATTCTTTATATTACGTTGGAATGGGAGCAAAAGAGTTTAAAATACCTGCAGATGTAAGTAGTATAACTCTTCGACTAAGCACCTTTGAGCATCTTTATTCTTCTCGAATCACCTATGCTTACAAGCTTAAAGATTCTAATGTTGATTGGACTTATTTGCCGCAAGGAGTAAATGTAATACATCTTGGCAATCTGCCAACAGGCAATAATGTTCTCATGGTTAAAGCCACAGACATTTATGGATGCTGGGGTAGCGAGACAGAGTGTTTGCAATTGTATCATCAAAAATATTGGTGGGCTACATGGTGGGCACGTTTATTGTTTCTTGTTATAGGTTTCGTATTGGCATATTATATATATGTGTTGGGTAAACGTATAAAATCATTGCACCAGTTGCAACAGAAGCGTAAGGAGATTGTGCTTACAGAAATAGAAATTCATCCAGAAGAACTCGATGCTGCAAAAATTGATAAGGAGTTTTTGCAGCAAGCTGTAGATGTTGTTGAACGTAACATCTTAGAGTGCGACTATAGTGTGGAACAGTTTAGTAAAGACATGTGTATGAGTCGTATGAATCTATATCGTAAGGTTCAAACTCTAACAGGCTTGACACCTTCTGAGTTTATCCGAGACATTAAACTAAAGAAGGCTGCACAGATTTTGAAGTCCACACCAAATGCTTCAATTAACGAGGTCGCTACCAAAGTTGGCTTCGCCACACCTAGCTATTTCTCTAAATGTTTTAAGCAAAAGTTTGGTATGTTACCTTCTGTCTACGCTAAGTCGGATACAAAAAAATGATAAGAATATAATATAAAATATATACTATTGTAACAAACCGATGCAACATTTGTAACAAACAAATGTAATATCATAGTTGACAACCAATTAGTTACCATTGAAGATGCAATATGGATAAATAATTATTTCCTTTGCACCAGACAATATAACTAAAAACTTCAACTATGTTAAAAAGACTCTTTTCTGTAGCCCTATTCTTTATGCCTTGTATTGGCACAATGTGGGCAAGTAGCAATCGAGGATTATTACCAACACCTTTTTATAATAGTGTAGGTAGTATTCAAAAGGTGGAATCTGAACAGGCTGGTGATTTCACAGAATTAAAACAAGTAGTCAACGAATGTCGCGATTGGGCAACAACAGCAACAACAGGTTTTGCGCCAAACGCTGTTGCTGAATTGTTGGATAAGGTGACGCTTGCAGAGATGGAGATATCTTCTGCTCGTGCTTCACAAAAAGTTATTGATGGTTATGTGTCAAGTTTGCAGTCTTTGCTTAGAAGAGCAAAGGGTACTATTAACTATTCTCCAAAGAAAGTTTTCCCTGTTAGTGCAAACCATGGTTTTGTTCATCCAGGAGGCATAGTATCTCAGGGAGACATCGACCGCACAAAACAGTTGCTTGCAGATGGCGATGAGCGAATGACAAAGGCATGGAATATGTTGTGTAATAATAACTATTCTCATTCAGATGTTGCAACATATCCTACAGCTACAGTTGTTCGTGGAGGAAAGTCGGGACAGAATTATATGAATGCCGCTCGTGGAGCTGCTATGGCTTATCAGAATGCTTTGCGTTGGAAGATTGCTGGAACCAAGGAAAATGCCGATGCTGCTGTAAGAATTCTTATGGCATGGTGTAATGGTTGCAACGGTGTTGGTGGTGACACTAATATGTCGTTGGCTGCAGGTATCTATGGTCATGAGTTTGCTAATGCTGCAGAACTTATGCGCGACTACGAAGGATGGAAGAAAGAAGACTTCGAAAAGTTCAAGCTTTGGATGGTTCGCGTGTGGTATAATAAGAGTATTGATTTCTTGCGTCGTCGTCATGATACATGGCAAAACCAACGCTATTCAGATTTGGGTGAGCGTCCTGGACACTATTGGAGTAACTGGGGATTATGTAATGCACTTTGTGTGATGTCAATAGGCATTTTGTGTGATGATGTTCACATGTACAACCAAGGCGCCTCATTCTATAAGTACGACCATGTAGGAACATTCAAAGATCGTTCATCTGATGAGTTTGTGATGAATGATGGATGTAATGAGTTTATTGGTAATTTGGTGCCTGTAGTATTGCCTGATGAGCGAGGACCTTTAGGATATCTTGGTCAGATGCAAGAAAGTGGTCGTGACCAGGGTCACACACTTATGGCTTTAGGTTTGGCTGTTGATATTTGCCAGGTAGGTTTCAATCAAGGCGATGACCTCTATGCATATATGAACGACCGAATCGCAGCAGGTTCAGAATTTGTAGCAGCGATGAATTTTGGTGGACAAGCTGCTAATACCTTACCTTGGAAACCTTATGATTATGCCGATTGCCGTGGCACTCTTGGTAGCGCATGGCGCCAAGGAGGTCCAAATACAGGTGGCTCTGGTGAAAAGCGCCCTTATTGGGATCGTTTAATTGGATATTACGAAGGACTTAGAGGTGTAAAGATGCAGTATTCTGAGAAAGCAAGTGCTGCAATTTGTCCTGATGGTGGTGGAGGCAACTATAGCCAAAATTCAGGTGGTTTTGATCATCTCGGTTTTTCTACTCTGACCAGTTGGCGTCCTGCTGTTGATGCCGACAAGGCTATTGTTCCACTGTCGGGTGATATAATATATAAAGGTGTAACCTATACCAATCAGACAAATCTTGGTGGTTTGAAATATAATTATCAGTCGGGTACTTCTAAGGCAATTCCAGCTGACGATGCTGATATAACCCTTATGCCTCAGTTGCCAGAAGGTACAGAAGATACAGGCTTATGGAAATGGAATACAGGAGAAACTTCTCGAAATATTACCGTTAAAGCCGACCATAGCTTTGTTTATCGCGTAGACTATACTGCCAAGAATGGTGCTGTTAGTCATCAATCTTTTGCTATTGCAGTATTGGGTGATGGTGCTGCTGATGCTTTGACTCCAACTATTACAGTTGGCGATGTTGCAACCACCGATACCATAGTAACCGTTGTGTGCGGTACATCTCTGAAGCTCTCTGCTTCTGCATCTACAGGTTGGATAAGCAATGGCTATCTATGGGATACTGGTGCTAAAGTAAATACAATCACTATAGGTAACATCACAAACAGCCGTATATATACATGTCAGTATGCTAATCAGAGTGGTGCTGTAGGCGAACTAAGATTCCATATTAATGTTATTCCTGCTAAGCAGGCTATTGATGGAAACGAGATAACAGAGAAGTATGTGCTTAGTGGTTCTTCTGTTGAATTTGAACTCGTAGTGCCATCTGCTGCTAATCCAGATGATATAGTATGGAGCAATGGTACAAAGGGTACAAAATGCGTGGTTGATAATATTGTTGAAGATATGACAATTACTGCCACATATCAGGGTAAGGAATATTCGTATACTGTTAAGGTGAAGAATGCTGGTAGCTTTACATATAATAAGCTTGTATCGCCAGAAAATGGTTATCAGATTGTAACATCTGCTTATGAGATTTCAGCTATGGCAAAAGATCATTATTTCGTTCTTTGTAGCGATGATGCCGACTTGATGATAGGCTTGCAAGATGCTCCTCATAATGGCAACAAGGCTTTGTTCTTCCAGACTCCTCAGGCCCCAATAGATGCTCTATCAACAGTTTTCACTATTGAACCATATAACAAAGGTTTTGTCTTGAGAAATATAGAGTTTGATGATCTAACTCTTCAGACAGAGCTCAATAGAGCAGACCAGTTACGTACACACGACCAACCATTACCTTGTGAATGGTCGCGCATGTTGTTCCATTTTGATAATGGAGCATGGAGTATTGAAAACGGTAAGTATAACGATAATTTCCTTGGTTTGTGGACTGTTGCTAATGGCTATCGCGATGGAGAAGAAATAGCATGCAATAAGAAAGATAGCGATAAGGCTCACTTGCAGTTGTTTGCAATTTCAAAGAACTATTTCAATAAAGCATATGCTCAGGCAAATCTTGAAGCTGGTGATAAGGATATTAGTGTATTGTTAGAGAATGCAAAGATGACAAAATATACCAAGTCTGGATGGTTGCGCGACAACAATAGTGCCTCAGGCTACAGCGAGAATCCTGCAGCTATTCAGAGCGCAGACCATAATGGATATGGTGTTAGCCATTGGAGATCATCAGCTATCTCAAATTCTAAACTTATCTACCAGACTGTTGCAGGATTGCCTAAGGGTGCTTATACCATCGAGGCTTATGCCGCAGCATCAGTATGGAACAACAATAAGGGTGATGACAATCGTTCAGGAGTAAGTCTGTTTGTAGAAGCTAATAGTAAGTCAAAGACAACAGCTGTTACCACAGCAAATTATGCAAAATATGCAGTTGATTTCGTGAATGATGGTGACAACGATCTTACTATTGGATTGAGAGCTGGAGCAAACAATGAAAATACTTGGGCATTCCTTTCTGACGTAACAATTCTCTATAAGGGAGATGTTAGCAATGGTATAGCTGAATATCCAACTATGGAATCAATAGCCAAAGATACTCAAATCTATGATTTGCAAGGAAGAAAGGTTAAAACTCCTTCTCGTGGAATATATATCATAAATAAGCGAAAAATTGTTGTAAGGTAACTATGAATTTCACAAATCCATGGCGGCAGTTATTGCCGCCATGGTAATCTATCTTAATCCATTTTATGAATATATATAAATACTCGATAATCTTTGCATTTGCTTTCTTTGCTCTTATGCCTGTAAAAGCTAAGGTAGAGATAGTGAACAATGCTGTTGCAGGTGCTTTCCCTATTGCTTCTGCAAATGAAGCTACAAAAGTTTTTGTATCGCCTTCTGAACATGTATTGGTAGAAAAGGTTGCTTATCATCTATCGTGTCTTGGATCACCTCATGACTATCTGTGGTTGAACACCACACCTTATGGATGCAAGCCACAGGTCTTTGATAATAAGTTCAAAGAATATGGCTTGTCGTGGAAGAACCAGGTACTTAGAAATGGCGCTGTAGTTCGCATGCGTTTTGCCATTGATAAATCTAAATCATCGCATGTCATCTCGCTCATTTGTGGCGATGCTGGCATGATGGTGCAGAAAGTGATAGTTGATTGGGGTGGACTAAAGAAATCGTATATAGGTCCATCAATGGATATTAAAAATAGAAATTCTAAATATACTAATTAATTTTAAACATCTGATTATGGAGAAGATTAACAAATCCATTTTTTGTGCTCTAACCACAACGATACTGTCGCTATCGGTGGCTAATGCTCAAAAACAAGCCATAGGTTTTCATTCTTCTAATGGAAACTATTGGCAAATTAAAACCGAAAAACTACTAAATGGTAGTTATGGCAAAGCACAAGTAGTGATTAGAACGAACGAAAAGCAACAGACTTTCAAAGGATGGGGAACAACATTTAACGAGTTGGATTATGATGCATGGAATTTATTGTCAGAAGCAGATAAGCAACTATACCTTAAGAGAGTGTTTAATCCTTATGGCGATCTACGACTATCTGTAGGTCGTATTCCTGTAGGAGCTTCTGATTATGCTTGTAGTTGGTATTCGTGTGACGAAACCGAGGGTAATGTGCCAGATGTAGAAATGACACATTTCACCATAGAGCGTGATAAGCAAAAGGTAATACCAAGTATAAAGGATGCATTGAAGGAAAATCCGAATATGACTTTTTGGGCTTCTCCATGGAGTCCTCCACAATGGATGAAGACAAATAAGCATTATGCTCAAAAAAAGTCAACGAGCAATGGTTGCCCAAGTGATGTACCTCCTTATACTAACGATCAGTTTATTCCTGAGTATTATGATGCTTATTGTCTATATTTCGATAAGTTTATTAACGCTTACAAGAATGAAGGTATCAATATCTCAGCTTTAGCTTATCAGAATGAGGCTTATTCAAATACTACATATCCTGGCTGTTCGTGGAAGGCTGAAACTACAGGTAAGTTTTTAGCCGACCATCTTGGTCCGTATATGGCAGAGCATCAGCCTGACTTGAATTTAATTATTGGTACAATGAATACCAATAGATATGATGTTTACAACACTATACTTTCGACACCAAACATTGATAAGTACTGCAAGCAGATTGGTTTTCAATGGGAAGGTGGTCAGCAGATAGCAGCTGTAAGAAAAGCTTTCCCTAACTATGAGTTGGTGATGACAGAAAGTGAGTGTGGCTCAGGAACTTTTGACTGGAATGCAGCAAGCCATACTTTCCAACTATGCAATCATTATGTAGCAAATGGTGTTACCACATATACTTATTGGAATACTATATTGAAAGATGATGGAAGTAGTACTTGGGGATGGAAACAGAATGCCTTGGTACAGGTAAATAGCAAAGCTAAGACAGCCAAGTATTGTCCAGAATACTATGCTTATAAACATTATACTCACTTCATTCCTGCAGGTTCAGAAATTCTAACTTGCGATGAGAGTAAACTTGTTACTTCTGCATTGGCTCCTGATGGTAGTGTGATTATTGTGATTGGCAATAACGACTCTAAGGAAAAGACAATGGCTGTAGATGTTGACGGAGAAACATTGGTTTGCACTTTGGCTCCAAAATCATTTGCAACTTATATTGTCGCATCTGAGGATGTATTGGCTCAAAAATTGAAAGATGAGGCTAAGGGTATTGTTGAAATAGAATCGGCTTCTATTGACGATTCTCAGCGCGAAGCCCTAACGTCAGCAATTTCTGGTGGAGATTATTCTACACTCAAAGAAGCTGTGTCTGGTGTGCTTAGTAATAATACTATTGTTAATCCAAGTTTCCGATCTGGAGCTAATGGTTGGACCGTAGCTAATGTTACTACAGGTAAGAATGATGATTGTAAAGCAGCAACTGTATTAGGTAAACCATGCTATAACAACTGGAGTAAAGCTTTTACCTCGTTGGATATTCATCAAGATGTATTTGGAATCGCACCTGGACTGTATCGTGTTTCTGCAAAGAGTGTATGTGGTGAAGGTAATATCAAAGATCAGCATGTATATGCCGAAACAGGATCATATCTCGTTAAATCGCCAATTAAGAAAGACGATAAGTGGAATGCTGCAAATTGGGAAACACAGACTACAGAAACTATCTATGTTAAAGAGGGCGACGTACTACGCGTAGGATATGCTTCTACAAGTGGTGGCGGTACTAAGGGATGGTTCTGTGTAACTGATTTCGAACTTGAAAGAGTTGGCGACTTAACTGCTGATTTCGATTTGGAAGCTAATAAGAAAGATAACGGACTTGCTGAAGCTAAGACAAAATATCAAGCGTTAGCTGACGAGGCTAAAAAGCTATGTAACGATGCAAGTATTGACGAGAGTTCTCGTAATGAGCTCAAAACAATAATAGATGCTTATGATGTTAAAGTGGAGAATGCAACAGATGTTGTATTGGTAAACAATATCACACAAGAGCTAAGCGAAAAGGTTGATGCTTTTAATATTGTTCAGAAAGGTGACGCTACTTTTAAGATAAAGAATGCTAAGATTGAACAAAGTACTAAGGATGGTTGGCTACGTGATAATAACAGCGCATCTGGCTATAGCGAGAAGCCTGATGCTATACAGAGTGATGTTTATAATGGATATGGTATAAGCCATTGGAGAGGTTCTGCAATAAAAGACTCTAAGCTTATATACCAGACCATAGAGTCGTTGCCAAAAGGCCATTATCGACTTACTGCATATGCTGCAGCAACTGTGTGGAATAACAATAGGGGTAATGCTAACAAACGAGGAGTTTATGTCTTTGCTAATGATAGCAAAACAGAGGTTACTACAGCTAAATATGGGGAATATAGCGTAGACTTCACATTGAACGAAGCTGGCTCGGTAACTCTCGGACTTATGGCAGAAGGCAACCAAGGCAACAACTGGTGCTTCTTGTCGGATGTGAAATTGCTTTATCTCGATAAGCAGATACACTATTCTTTGGGCAATAGTGGGTATGGAACTTTGATACTTCCTTATGATGCTGTTCTGCCATCAGGTGTTAAAGTATATACTTGCAAGAGCTTGAATGGTGACGTGGTTGTAACTGAGCAGCAGACTTCTATCCCTGCTAACACTCCTTTGCTCATAAAGGGTGTGCCAGGCAATTATACTTTTACTGGTGTTAGTCAGGCAACAGAAAAATCGTATACCTCAGGACTGCTGACAGGTGAGCTCGAAGCAACAAAGGTTACAAATGGTTATGTTTTGCAAGAGCAGGATGGCGCAGTAGCATTCTACAGGGTAGAAGCAGACAAACCAATCAATGTGCCAGCCTATAGATGCTATCTGACAGTACCATCAGCAAGTAAATATCTCAGCATAGATTTTGAAAATGCTACAGGTATAAGCAATCTGAATTTAGGTGGTAAGACTAATGTGGTTTATGATTTGTCGGGCCGCCGTATCGATGGTAAGTTGCAAGGACATCGTAGAATAGTAATAATAAATAATAAAAAGGTAGTAAAATGAAAAAGTATATAGTTCCAAGTATAAATGATGTTGCTCTCTCAAGTGAAAAAGCTATGATGGCAGCATCATCTGTGAAAGTATCTGGTAATCCTGCTGATCCAAACATGGATGCTATGGCTCCTGGAGGTGGTTGGGTAATGGATAAAGAAGATGAAACCAAATGCAGTAGTGTTTGGGAGTAGTTTTTATAAATGTTGTTAGATTTGGAAATGCAGTACTGGTAAAGAAATCGCCAGTACTGCTTCCTTTAAAAAGCAAAGACACCTTATTTATATAATGATGAAGACAAAACAATTTATATATAAAACTTCAATTATGATGGTTGCCCTCTGTGCTTCATTAAGTATGTTTGCTCAGAAGGTTACAACCTTTACCACTACTAAGGCTTCGTCGTGGGCTAAGGGAAAGACGTCTTTGGCTACAAAGGCTGAAGGAAAGGTGGTGGCAGAAGTGGACGCTAACAGTCGTGGTACAGAGTTTGTAGCATTCGGCACCACATTCAACGAACTGGATTGGGATGCCTTCAATATGCTTACAAGACAAGAACAAGATGAACTTATGCATCGTATGTTTGCTCCTGATGGCGATTTGAGGTTTACTCACGGACGCGTATCGATGAATGCCAACGACTATTCGCGTGCTTGGTATAGTTGCGACGATGTGGTGGGAGATTTTGCTTTGAAACATTTTAATATTGAGCACGATAAGCGTAATATCATTCCTCTTGCTCGCGCTGCACAGAAATATCAGCCAGAATTGCAACTCTTTATGAGCCCTTGGTCGCCACCCGTATGGATGAAGATTAATCACGACTATCCTGTTTCGCCAAGCCGCTGTAACAATATGGACGAGCGACAGGGATACTTATTATATATGGATGATGGTAAGCAGTTGGATGCAGATGAGATGAAGCTTCTTGGCGACAGAAAAGGAGTGTTCCCACGTAGACTCGCTTCGCAAGACTATTTTATCCAAGACCCACGATATCTGCAAACTTATGCCAATATGTTTTGCCGATTCATCGATTTATATAAGGCTGAAGGACTGCCTATAACAAAGGTGATGTATCAGAACGAAGCTTATTCGTATACTCCATATCCTGGGTGTGCATGGACTGCCGAAGGCACTTTGCGCTTTAACAACGAGTATTTGGCTCCTACCTTGGCAAAACATCATCCTGATGTTGAACTATGGATAGGCACATTCAATACCAACCGCTTAGACTATGTTGAGAAGATACTCGACGACAAAACCCTACAGGCTAATGTTAAGGGTATAGGCACACAATGGGAATGTCGCAACAATCTGCCAGCTATGCGCCAACGCTATCCTAACCTTCGATTTATGGTGAGCGAGAGCGAATGTGGAAATGGTTCTATGGATTGGAAGGCTGGTGAACATACTTTCTTCTTGTTGGCAGACAACTTAGGAAATGGATGTGATGAGTATTACAATTGGAACTTCATATTAAAAGATAATGGAATCTCGCCATGGGGATGGACTCAGAATGCACTTGTTCAGGTGGATAGTAAAACTCGCAAACCTCGCTATACTGCCGAATACTATGCTTATAAGCATTTTAGCCATTTCGTACAAAAGGGAACAGAAATGCTTGCTTACGCAGGTCGCGACTATAGCAAAACGCCAGTTGTAGTGTTCCGCAATAAGGCTGGACAATACATCGTTACCGTAGGCAACTTTACCGACCAAGCATCTTCGCTATCAGTAAGAATTGGTAAGAAGTATTTGAATGTAAAAACTGCCCCACATTCATTCAACACTTTCGTGGTATAAGATACCCCTAAAATTGATAGATAAACTCTGATTTTGACTGAAATTAAGAGTTTTGAATGGGTGTCTTATCGCTTAAAATATGGCTTATAGTCGTGAATGCAGAATCGAATAGTCGTGAATGTAGAATCGAATAGTCGTGAATGCAGAATCGTATAGTCGAGAAAGCCAAAACATATAGTCGTGAAGGCCGAAACATATATCCTCGTAAAACTAAAGGCATATACCCAAATAGTTAATGGGTATATGCCTTTAGTTTTTTTGTAGCATAAGTATATTATATAAGGTGTATGCACTATGAACTATACGACAAAACTTATTGTTTGTTCTTTAGCAAATCGCGGATTTCCATCAATAGCTTCTCTTCTGCCGATGGCTCAGGCTTTGGAGCAGGCTTAGTAGCCTCCTCAGTTTTCTGCTTGCGTGCCAGCTTGTTAATAAACTTAACAAGCATGAAAACGCAGAATGCTATAATCACGAAGTCGAGCAGAGTTTGAATGAAATTACCATATTTGATGGTGGCTGCAGCCATAGTCTCAACGCCTGGAATCTCTACCTGAGGCAAGGTGAACTTAAGGTCGGTGAAGTTTACACCACCAATAAGCCATCCTATAGGAGGCATGATAATGTCGTCGACGATAGAAGATACAATCTTACCAAAAGCACCGCCGATGATAACACCGACAGCCATGTCTACAGCGTTGCCTTTAACGGCAAACGCCTTGAATTCATTTAGAAATTTTCCCATTAGTGTTTGTTTTTATGTTTCTGATTGTAATATAGAGTTGTCAGTATGGCTATTTAAGCACGGATGAATATCTACATATCATTGGTCCTGTCTCTTATACACATCTGACGCTGCCGACGATCTACTCTGTGT
>ERZ1026862.716-NODE-716-length-21846-cov-10.619705_pt1 | contig 21846 bp, 17 predicted proteins | sample MGYA00380161_ERZ1026862 | MGnify/ENA primary metagenome ERZ1026862 (study PRJEB33269, sample SAMEA4719797) | human gut metagenome | biome: human-associated habitat; feature: organic feature; material: feces | place: Cameroon | collected 2013-10 ... | reverse complement strand
ATTTTATATTAATTTTGCAAAGGTCATTAAAAATAAATCCCCTTAAAAAAGTACAATGATGAACAACGACAGAGCAAATACACGCGTCAACAAAGTGCTGCTTATCTATACCGGCGGTACTATAGGAATGGGGCGCAATGTGCAGACAGGAGCGCTTGAGCCTCTTAACTTTGAACACCTGATTGCCAATCTGCCAGAATTCGCTTACTTGCAGACTGACATTGACACTTATCAGTTCACACCGCCTATCGACTCGTCTGACATGTCGCTCAGGAGGTGGGCGCAGCTTGTGCGCATCATTGCAGACAATTATGATAGTTATGACGGCTTCGTCATCCTTCATGGCACAGACACCATGGCTTACACGGCGAGTGCCTTGTCGTTTATGCTTGAGAACCTTACCAAGCCGGTCATTCTTACCGGATCGCAGTTGCCGATTGGTCAGTTGCGCACCGACGGTAAGGAGAATCTTGTCACCAGTATAGAGCTTGCTTCGGCATGCGACGAAGAGGGACATCCGATGGTACCGGAGGTTTGCATCTATTTCAGCGGAAAGCTTATTCGCGGCAACCGTAGTACGAAGGAGAACGCAGACGGATTCAATGCCTTCAATTCTTTCAACTATCCGTTGTTGTGTGATGCCGGCATCGAGTTCAACTTCCATCCTCACTACATCCTCAAGCCCGACTATTCGCGTCCGATGATTCCTCATACGGCTTTAGATCCAAATGTTGTGGTGTTCTCGCTCTTCCCCGGCATTCAGCAGAACGTGGTGCGCCACTTCCTCGATGTGCCCGACTTGCGTGGCATCGTCCTCCGCAGTTACGGCAGCGGCAATGCTCCTCAGAAGCCGTGGCTCATCCAGCTTCTCAAGGAAGCCACGATGCGCGGTGTGACAATTGTCAATATCAGTCAGTGCGTGGCTGGCAGCGTAAAGATGGGACGTTACGAAGCCAGCTTCCATCTTAAGGAAGCCGGCGTCGTAAGCGGTTATGACAGCACCGTGGAGAGCGCCGTCACCAAACTGATGTTCCTGCAGGCCAAATACAAGGACTGCCATACCATACGCAGCCTTATGGACCGCAGTATCTGCGGCGAAATAACAAGAGGCTAAAGCTCTGAAATGGCTTTAGCTCTCATTTACGAAATTTAAAATTTGGGCATCGTGACCTCGAACATCGGGTTGTCACGATGCTCTTTCTTTATAATGTCCACCAGTTCGCGGATAATCTCAGGATGTGCTGCTGCCAAATCGTTGTCCTCGTGTATGTCGTTGGCGAGATTGTAGAGGCGTGGCTCTCCCTTCACCACCACTAACTTCCAGTCGCCACGGCGCACGCCAATCTGGTCTGTTTCGTGAAATTCCCAGTACAGATGGTCATGCTTCTGCTGCTTGTCATCGTTGCCCAAAAGGGTGGGGGCGATGCTGATGCCGTCAAAGCCGTCGCCAGGCAATTGCTTGTTGGTGTAACGGCGGCGGAAATCCTTCACACCGGCGAGGTCGCAGAACGTAGGCATAAGGTCGTAGAAGGCAAACTGAAGGTCGCTGACGCTTCCCGCCTTTATATGCTCCGGCCACCATGATATGAACGGGATGCGTATGCCGCCCTCGTAGCACTGGCGTTTCAGACCTTTCAGCTTGCCGTCGCGTCCGAAATATTCAGGATCGGCGCCGCCTTCCTCATGAGGACCGTTGTCTGATGTGAATATCACGATGGTGTTCTTGTCGAGCCCTTTCTCGCGCAACTTGGCGAACACTTCTCCGACGTAGCTGTCCAGACGGGTTATCATTCCTGCAAAGTGAGCATGTGTGTGCTCCACTGGATTATAGCGCGAACCTTCCTGTCCTCCCCAAGTCTTGTCCACAAAAAACTTCTTCTTGTATTCCTCCAATATTTCGTCGTCGGGCTGAGCAAGTTCGGCGTGAGGAAGTGTGTAGGTGAAGAAGCCTACGAACGGATGGCTGGCATCCTGACTGTCTATCCATTCCAGGGCCTTGTCATGGATAATGCGTGCCGAATATTGTGTACGCTTGAAGTAGTCGGGACCGAACATCGGGTATTTGATGTTGTCTTCGAGCACTTCGCGCACCACGGCTGTGTCGCCAGCCGATTGTGAGAAGCGGTTGAGGAAGTTGGGATAATAAAGGTGGGCCTGGAACTGGCAGATATATCCATAGAACTCGTCGATGCCGCGCTTGTCGGGTGTAGATGCCGAACCCTCATAGCCTCCTGCCCACTTGCCGAACACTCCGGTGCGATAACCACGGTCCTTGAGCATTTCGGGCAGAATCTTGTGAGCCGGGTCGTAAGGTTCCTGACCCACTACGGCAAAGTCTGTGTTATTGCCGTACTTTACAGTATGTTCTGCCGACCAGTATTCCTTGTTGCCTCTTACGTGTGTGTGTCCTGAGTGTTGTCCCGTCATTAGAGTGGCACGTGACGGTGCCGACACCGGCGAACCGGCGTATGCCTGGGTGAAGCGCATACCCTCTGCCGCCATGCGGTCGATGTTGGGAGTTGAGATATAAGGTTGTCCGTAGCAGGCGAGGTCGCCATATCCCATGTCGTCGCACAGGATGAAGATGATGTTTGGAGCCTGCGTCTTGTGTGCCTTGCCGTAAGCGTATAACGGAGCCACTACGAGAGGCAACGCCGCCAAGAGTGATTTGTTTGTTTTCATTAGTTTTTCTTGTTTTAGATTTCGTCGTCTAAACTTGAGTAATATATAATAAAAGGAGACTATGTCGATTTTGTCGCGCATAGCCTCCTTATTATATTTATTTGTTCTTTACAGTCATTCTACCTTACTCAGCGCGGAAGTTCGGAAGATCCTCCTTGGTGAAGTTGGTGATGTAAGCGTGCTCGCCGATGACGTTGGCCTGAGCCATGCGCACGTATACATTGGCGCTCTTTGCGAAAAGCTCTGCAGAACGTGTGGCGTCCTCGAGGATGAGCAGCGACATGATGATGTCGCCGGTCATGTTGTAGAGGCGGCGTGCGAGGAAGTCGTGTGTCTCCTGGTCCTGAGCCTCCTTCACGTACTCCATAGCCTGCTCGTACAGCTTCACCATCTCCACTACGCGAGCCTTCAGCGGCTTCAGCTCCTCTGCCACTTCCTTCTCAAGCATCTCCTTGATGATGCTGAGGTAAGTGCCGTTAGAGATGTAGCGGATGGCAGCCACAACCTGCAGCTGTGTGGTTCCCTCATAGATAGAGAAGATGCGGGCGTCGCGATAGAGGCGCTGGCTCTTATACTCCATGATGAATCCTGAACCGCCGTGCACCTGGATGGCGTCGTAAGTGTTCTGGTTGGCATATTCTGAGTTCATACCCTTAGCCAGCGGTGTGAAGGCATCGGCAAGGCGAGAGTATTTCTTCAGCTCCTGACGCTCCTCAGCTGTGAGCTTGCGCTCGCGTGAGATATCCTCAAGGGCCTTATAGATGTCCACGTAGCGTGCTGTCTGATAAAGGATAGATCTGCCGGCGTCGAGCTTTGCCTTTATGCGTGCAATCATGTCGTAAACAGCAGGGAACTTAACAATCTCTGTGTCGAACTGCTTGCGCTCACGAGCATACTTCAGAGCCTCGTCGTAAGCAGCCTGGCTTACGCCTACAGACTGAGCGGCAATACCCAGACGTGCGCCGTTCATAAGAGCCATCACGTACTTGATAAGTCCGAGACGTGTCGAACCGCAAAGCTCTGCCTTGGCGTTCTTGTATACGAGCTCGCAAGTGGGCGAACCGTGGATACCGAGCTTGTGCTCGATGTGGCGTACTGTCACGCCGCCGTCGCGCTTGTCATAGATAAACATTGACAGACCGCGTCCGTCGCGTGTGCCCTCCTCGGAACGTGCGAGTACGAGGTGGATATCAGAATCGCCGTTGGTGATGAATCGCTTCACACCGTTCAGACGCCATGTGCCGTCCTCGTCCTGTGTGGCCTTGAGCATGACGCGCTGGAGGTCAGAACCAGCGTCCGGCTCGGTGAGGTCCATTGACATGGTCTCGCCAGCGCAGACACGGGGAATATACTTCTGGCGCTGCTCCTCAGAACCAAACTCATAAAGAGTCTCGATGCAGTCCTGGAGTGACCAGATGTTCTGGAATCCTGCGTCAGCAGCCGAAACAATCTCCGAAGCCATTGAGTAAGGAGTGATAGGCATGTTGAGGCCGTTATAGCGGCGCGGCATAGAGATGCCCCAGAGTCCGGCCTGGCGTGTTGCCTCGATGTTCTCGTAGGTCTTCGATGCATAGTGCATGCGTCCGTCCACGAGGTGCGGTCCCTCGAGGTCCACGTCCTCAGAGTTTGGCTCGATGATGTTGGCGGCGATGTCACCAGTGATTTCGAGCACTCGCTTATAGTTCTCGATAGCGTCCTCGAAGTCCACGGGCGCATCCTCATATTTGTCCTTGTCGGCGAAGTTGCGCTCCTTCAGCTCAACGACGCGCTGCATTTCCGGATGATTAAGATAGAAATCGTACTCCGGATGGTCGGTATAATAGTTAGCCATTACTTATTATTCGCTTTATAGTACTTGATGAGTTTCGGAAGCACCTCTTCCACTGTGCCTGTAATCACGTAGTCGGCAATCTTGTTGATCGGTGCGTCCGGGTCGTTGTTTACGGAGATGATGATGCCTGAGTCCTGCATGCCGGCGATGTGCTGAATCTGTCCTGAGATACCGCATGCGATGTACACCTTCGGGTGGACGGTTACGCCGGTCTGACCGATCTGGCGGTCATGGTCGCACCATCCTGCGTCCACAGCGGCACGGCTTGCGCCCACCTCACCGTGAAGCTCCTTGGCAAGCTGGAACAGCATGTCGAAGTTCTCCTTCGATCCTACGCCGTAGCCACCTGCCACTACGATGGCAGCACCCTTGAGGTTGTGCTTGGCAGCCTCCACGTGACGGTCGAGCACCTTCACCACGTAGTCAGCGGTGGGCACATACTTAGCCACGTCCATGTATTCCACTTCGCCCTTTGCCTTGCCCTCATAGAGAGCTTTCTGCATCACGCCGCTACGTACAGTAGCCATCTGCGGACGGTGGTCAGGGTTGACGATGGTGGCAACGATGTTGCCGCCGAATGCCGGACGGATCTGATAGAGCAGGTTGTCGTAGTGAGTGCCGGTCTTCTTGTCGTCATAGTCGCCGATCTCCAGCTCTGTGCAGTCAGCTGTCAGACCGCTTGTCAATGATGACGATACGCGCGGACCGAGGTCACGGCCGATAACCGTAGCGCCCATGAGGGCAATCTGCGGCTGCTCCTCCTTGAAGAGGTTTACGAGGATGTCAGTATGCGGAGCAGATGTGTAGGGGAAGAGTCCCTCGGCGTCGAAGACAAAGAGCTTGTCCACGCCGTAAGGCAGAATCTGGTCCTCCACCTTGCCCTTGATGCCAGTACCAGCCACGATGGCGTTGAGGTCCACACCGAGCTGGTTGGCGAGTTTGCGGCCCTTGGTCAGAAGCTCCTGCGAAACCTCCTGCACCTGTGTGCCTTCTATTTCACAATATACAAATACGTTATTCATTATCCAATAATCTTTTCGTCCAACAATTCCTTTATCAAGCCCTCGATGTCGGTGTCGCTGCCGGTGAGAGTCTTGCTCTCCTTAGCCTGGAAGACGATGTTCTTCACGGCTTTCACCTTCGTGGGCGAGCCGCTCAGACCACACTGCTGCGGGTCGCCGTCCACGTCAGCCACTGTCCACTGGTTGAGTGTGAGGTAAGGACGCTCCTCGTACAGGTAGTTATATTTTGCTTCGGGCTGGCGCTCCATAGGAGCTGTGGCACGCTTGTATTTCATCACAAGCTTGGCGTTGGCAGGGCGGCAGGGAGCTGCCGAACCGGTTACGGTCACCACAAGCGGCATCGGAGCCTCTACGGTCTCCACGCCACCGTCGATATGGCGGCGTATGGTCAGCTTGCCGTCCTCACACTTGAGGATTTCCTCGGCGTATGTCACCTGCGAGAGGCCCAGCTTCTGAGCCACCTGCGGTCCCACCTGTGCCGTGTCGCCGTCGATGGCCTGGCGTCCGCCGATAACAACGTCCACGTCGCCGATCTTCTTGATGGCGGTGGCAAGGGCGTAAGAAGTGGCGAGGGTGTCAGCGCCTGCGAAGAGGCGGTCGGTCAGTAGCCATCCCGTATCGGCACCGCGGTAAAGGCCTTGGCGAATCACCTCGGCTGCACGCGGAGGACCCATTGTCAATACTCCTACAGTGGAGCCGGGGTTTTGCTCTTTCAAGCGCAGAGCCTGCTCCAGAGCGTTCAGGTCTTCAGGATTGAAGATAGCCGGCAGAGCGGCGCGGTTGACGGTACCTTCCGCCGTCATGGCGTCCTTGCCGACATTTCGTGTGTCGGGTACTTGCTTGGCAAGTACAACTATTTTCAAACTCATATAATATAAATTATTTTGAAATTTTCTTGACTTTTTTATCTGCAAAGATACATCTTATAATTAACATTGTTGTGTCTTTTTCCGATTTTTTTAGCATCAATGCCACTTTTTTCGTGGAATATAACTAACTTTGCACTCATTATTTTCAAAAACTGGATACTCTAACATCAGGATTTTTATGGGAGGCATATTTGGCACCATTTCCAAGAAAAGCTGCGTGGCAGACGTTTTCTATGGAACTGACTACAATTCACATCTCGGAACCCGCCGCGGCGGTATGGCGATGTACAGTAAGGAAAAAGGATTTACACGCTCCATCCACAATCTGGAGAGCTCGTACTTCCGCACCAAGTTCGAGTCTACGCTCGACAGATTTGAGGGCAGCACGGCGGGCATCGGCGTGATTAGCGATACCGACGCACAGCCCATCGTCTTTAATTCGCACCTTGGACGCTTCGCCATCTGCACGGTGGCAAAGATTGTCAACATTGAGGAGCTTACACAGAAGCTACTCGACAAGAACATGCACTTCGCCGAACTCTCGCAGAGTTCCACCAATCAGACAGAGCTCGTGGCCTTGCTCATTACGCAAGGCAGGACTTTCCGCGAAGGCATCGAGAACGTCTATCACTCCATCAAGGGCTCCTGCACCATGATGATTCTTACCGAAGACTCGCTTATCTGCGCCCGCGACGCATGGGGACGCACACCTATTATTATAGGTAAGAAGGACGGTGCATACGCCGCCTCAAGCGAATCCACTTCTTTCCCTAACCTCGACTTCGAGGAGTGCTACAACGTCGGACCGGGCGAAATTGTCAGCCTCACCGCTGACAGCCTCACACAGCTGCGCCCTGCCAACAAGAAAATGCAGGTGTGCTCCTTCCTCTGGGTGTATTACGGATTCCCCACATCCACGTACGAAGGAAAGAACGTCGAGGAAGCACGATTCACAAACGGATTTAATCTCGCCAAGACTGACGACGTGGAGGTGGACTGCTGTTCGGGCATTCCCGACTCAGGCACCGGCATGGCTATGGGATACGCAGCCGGAAAGGGCGTGCCTTACCAGCGCTGCATAGCCAAGTACACCCCCACATGGCCGCGCTCCTTCACCCCCGCCAACCAGTCGATGCGTTCGCTTGTGGCAAAGATGAAGCTCATCCCCAACAAGGCGATGCTCAACGGCAAGCGTGTCCTCTTCTGCGACGACTCCATCGTCCGCGGCACACAGCTCCGCGACAACGTCAAGGTGCTCTTCGATCAGGCAGGTCTCAAGGAATGCCACATGCGCATTGCCTGTCCGCCCCTCGTCTACAGCTGCCCCTTCATCGGATTCACGTCCTCGAAGAGCGACATGGAGCTGATCACACGACGCATCATCGAGAAGTTCGAAGGCGACGCCAACAAGGACCTCGAGAAGTATGCCACCACCGGCTCTCCGCAGTATAACCGCATGGTGGACGAAATCCGCTCACAGCTCGGTCTCACCTCTCTGAAGTTCAACACCATCGAACAGCTCATCGCTGCCATCGGACTGCCCAAGTGCCAGGTATGCACCCACTGCTTCGACGGATCCAGCCAGTACACACTTGAGGAACAGGCAGACGAGTAGACACAATTATTAATTAGTATTTTTTATTTATTAATTAGTAGGCGCAGCCTGATACCGACAGGAAGATATGTTTTAGGGTGATTATTTAGCTATACGTAGTAATCCGCTTTAAAAGAAAAGAAGAAATGATAAAGAACTTGATATTCGATTTTGGTAAGGTGCTTGTCGATTACGACTACTACGTGGTCATCGACAAGTACTTCGCCACACACGCCGAGTCAGAGCAGTTCTACGACCACCTCATGAACGATAAGTGGAACGAGCGGCTCGACCGCGAGTCGCGCACCTTCCCACAGATCATAGCCGACATGCAGGAGGCTATGCCGCAGTGGAAGGATCAGATAGCGCAGTTCGGCGCCCACTACACCGAGTTCGTCCTCGGCGAGATACCCGGAATGCGCGATCTCCTCACCAGCCTCAAGGCAGAGGGATATCGTCTCTACGGCCTCACCAACTGGTGCAGCTGCGTACATCAGACCATGCAGCAGTTCCCCATCTTCAGCCTCCTCGACGGACGCGTCATCTCTTCTGAGGAGCACGTCGTCAAGCCCGAGCGCGAGATTTATGACATCGTCTGCCGCCGCTTCGGTCTCCGCCCCGAGGAGTGTGTCTTCGCTGACGACCGCGAGGACAACATTGAGGCAGCCAGAGCCTATGGCATGCACGGCATCGTCTTCAAGGACTGCCAGCAGTATAAAGCCGAGCTTAGCGCCATCTTCGCCCGTGAGGGAAGTCTCAATGCAGCTCCCGCTCTCACCCCCGAACTTGAGCAACGTGTCCGTCGCTCCGTCGACCTCTTCATGCAGGGTTACGGTTGTTGTCAGTCAGTAGTGGCAGCCTTCGCCGACCTCTATGGCGTTGACGACCTGCTTGCCAAGCGCATCGCAGCCGGCTTTGGAGGTGGAGTAGGACGTATGCGTATGATGTGTGGTGCCGTCTCCGGCATCGTCACCCTCGTCGGACTCGACTGCGGTCAGACGGAAGGTGCCGACCGTGAGGGCAAGTCGGCATGCTATAAGATGGTGCAGGAGTTGCTCCATGAGTCGGAAGCCCAGAACGGCTCCCTCATGTGCGCCGAGCTTCTCGGACTTAACGGTTACGAGAAAGCCCACTCTTCCTACGTAGCCTCACCACGCACCGCCGAATACTACAAGAAGCGTCCCTGCGCCGCCAAGGTGGAGAGTGCCGCCAGAATATTCGCCGGCTACCTTATGCGTAAAGCTGACAAGTAGCAAGGCTTTTTTCATTTAGTATTTATTATTTAGTATTTATTATTTGGTGGGGTGCGAACTGTTAGGGCGTAGCCAATTAATAAATACTAAATAATAACTAAAAGAATATGTGGGAGATTACCCTCAAGCTGACGTGGGTAACATAGGAGGCTATGGCGTCTCGCCGTAGCCACGCAGCCCTGTACCGACATGCCCCTTGCGTTCTTTTACTGGAAGCTATGCCTAATTTAGTATTTATTATTTGGGGGTGCGAACTGTTAGGGCGTAGCCAATTAATAAGTAATAAATACTAAATAATAAATAAAAGAGGCTCATCCGGGAACCACAATAAAAGCCGAAGAGCTTGATTCTGTTGCAAATATAGTGAAAGTTTTAGAAATTCAAAAGCCTCGGGTGTGAAATACTTTCAATTCCTTAAAGGTACAGTTAAGACTGACGCCGTTCTAGTCGTTAGCAACAACACCCTGCTTTCAATTCCATAAAGGTACAATTAAGCCCTTAGCGACGCAGTTAAGGAGGCAGGCGGCTACCTTACTTTCAATTCCATAAAGGTACAATTAAGCCGACAATGCTTAGGGGTAAGCATTCCATAACACACTTTCAATTCCATAAAGGTACAATTAAGCCTCCTTGTAATTTCTTGTCTATTCGTAATAATATAAGCTTTCAATTCCATAAAGGTACAATTAAGCCTTGACCGCCTAAAGGATAAGGTTTATCATCATTTCTTTCAATTCCATAAAGGTACAATTAAGCCAAACGTCATTGTCTGTAAAAGACACATTTATTGCATTCTTTCAATTCCATAAAGGTACAATTAAGCCGAACTGAAGGGCGATTTCAGTAAGTTCATGGATGACTTTCAATTCCATAAAGGTACAATTAAGCCACCCGATGATGAGCGCAGAGGAAGTAAAGGACAGATCTTTCAATTCCATAAAGGTACAATTAAGCCATCCGCGTTAATCTCATCTTCATTTTCATGGGGCCTTTCAATTCCATAAAGGTACAATTAAGCCGCAAAACAGCATTAGTAGTATGAGGTACTTCGGACTTTCAATTCCATAAAGGTACAATTAAGCCCTCTATTGCTCACGCCTGAAGAGTTCCGCACCCTGTACTTTCAATTCCATAAAGGTACAATTAAGCCCCCTACAAACAATAGATATTGCTATATCTTTGCTCTTTCAATTCCATAAAGGTACAATTAAGCCACCAAGTCATTACCTGCCTGTCCTTGTATAACATCCTTTCAATTCCATAAAGGTACAATTAAGCCTCAGCGAACGGTAGCTATACTCGCCCTTGTGTTACTTTCAATTCCATAAAGGTACAATTAAGCCGGAAATTAGACGTATATGAATCTTCTTTTTTTCCTTCTTTCAATTCCATAAAGGTACAATTAAGCCTAAAATTGAACAAATCGCCTTTGGCGTCTTCTGCTCTTTCAATTCCATAAAGGTACAATTAAGGCGCTCCTGCTCTGCTGGACATACTTTAGATGCGTCCTTTCAATTCCATAAAGGTACAATTAAGGCTTTTCAGGAGCGAAAGGAACTGACGAACGTCCTCACTTTCAATTCCATAAAGGTACAATTAAGGCAACTTCGTGCGATGTACGAAGCACGTCGTAAGTGTCTTTCAATTCCATAAAGGTACAATTAAGGCGTTCATGCGCCTTGCGCCTATGCCGTTCCCTACTTTCTTTCAATTCCATAAAGGTACAATTAAGGCATTAGCTACCGTAATCTCTGCCATTACACCAACCAAACTTTCAATTCCATAAAGGTACAATTAAGGCGAATATGTGTACATCAAAGGGCACTACGAGGTATCTTTCAATTCCATAAAGGTACAATTAAGGCATTAGCTACCGTAATCTCTGCCATTACACCAACCAAACTTTCAATTCCATAAAGGTACAATTAAGGCGAATATGTGTACATCAAAGGGCACTACGAGGTATCTTTCAATTCCATAAAGGTACAATTAAGGCATGCAGGAACTTTCTGCTATGTATAGTACACATGCAACTTTCAATTCCATAAAGGTACAATTAAGGCCTAACTGATAAGGTTGTGAAGAAGCTATACTATTCTTTCAATTCCATAAAGGTACAATTAAGGCCGGAGCACCATCTTCTACATCGTAGGAAATAGACAACTTTCAATTCCATAAAGGTACAATTAAGGCCCGTTTCACTGAATTTTTTTTCATCTGCTATGGTTCTTTCAATTCCATAAAGGTACAATTAAGGCAAACATACATGTTCCTATTGAAATTCTGATTAGACTTTCAATTCCATAAAGGTACAATTAAGGCGCCTAATCGCAGCCGTGATCTGGAATACTTCACCACTTTCAATTCCATAAAGGTACAATTAAGGCCAAGTACAAACTGAATAGACCAAGAAGTAATATCGCTTTCAATTCCATAAAGGTACAATTAAGGCAAGGATGTGACGCTACGTTGTGTATGCTTGACAAACTTTCAATTCCATAAAGGTACAATTAAGGCATTATTGAACGTCAAAAAATCTATGATGATTTTGTCTTTCAATTCCATAAAGGTACAATTAAGGCATCCCTTGAATGGCGATACGTTTGTAAATATCCTCTTTCAATTCCATAAAGGTACAATTAAGGCAATTGATTCTTCGTTATGCCGTCATTGAGCAGAAATCTTTCAATTCCATAAAGGTACAATTAAGGCATTATCGTGAATTTTGTGAGACTTGTCGTAAAATTCTTTCAATTCCATAAAGGTACAATTAAGGCCTAAAGTCATGACCGATTCACAACTCAATGAAGCTTCTTTCAATTCCATAAAGGTACAATTAAGGCTAATCAAGGCTTGAGTTTATTTTAGAGCAAATGGCTTTCAATTCCATAAAGGTACAATTAAGGCTCTGAATAATTATGTTCACAGTACCTAAAATTTCGCTCTTTCAATTCCATAAAGGTACAATTAAGGCCACCTTGTGATGGTGATTGTCTTTCCTTTGTGCGCTTTCAATTCCATAAAGGTACAATTAAGGCGCTCAAGGTTCTGGTGATTCAGCTACAGGCGAAAAACTCTTTCAATTCCATAAAGGTACAATTAAGGCCTATTACTGATGTGTGTCCTTTTTTTGATTGCATGTCTTTCAATTCCATAAAGGTACAATTAAGGCCCGTTGTTTTTAGATATATAATATCCTTATTATCAATAGGATTTGTTGGTGCAAAGTTAAGAAATCTTATTGAAAAAATGTCGATGGGTGATTATATATTTTTATGCGTTCTGCGACAACCATTGTTTTTTTATGGTGTTACAACAAGTCAAAGATCTAAATGAAGCTTCGGAAAGAGTGGCTTGTCGGTTGGAACAACCACATCGACAACTTTTTGTTACAAGAAATTGTCGGTTGACATTCTCTCTTTCCCAAGTATTTGTTTGTCCATATTATAACCTATTTTATTTGTAAAAATGATTATGCTGTCCTCAGACTGGTCGATAATTCCTTTTATTTTCAGTTTCAGCTCCCTGAGTTTTGCTTCGGACAGTTCACCTTCAAAAACGGAGTTTTGTATCCAGCACAGATATTGACGGCATAGTTTCAGCATTTTACCGACACGTCTCTCGCCTACATCATAAACAACGATAACATACATATTACCAATACATTTTAAAAGGTTTGTATTCTTCTATTCCTAAGATATCTTTCAGCAACTTATAGCATTCCAACTTTATAAGATGCTTATAGCTTACATTGCGTCCTAAAGAACGGTGACGGAATGTTTCGTCATACCGTTCCTCCATAGCTTTTACGAATATCTTTTTGCCTTTCTCGTTTAAAAGACATTTGTTGAGTTTCTTGTCAAAGTGGCTGCCATTTAAGGCATGTTTGTTTAGCACCTTGAAGATGACTCTGTCTACGATAATGGGCTTGAATATTTCTGATATGTCAAGGCACAACGAATAGCGTCGTTCTCCGGGAGTGTGGAGAAAACTAATCGTCGGATTTAGCTGTGTCTGATGTACGGCTCTAAGTGTTTCTGTATAACACATCATGTTGCCGAAAGATATAAGGGCGTTCACTTCGTTTTCAGGCGGTTGCTTGGTTCTTGAGCCCATATTGAAATCATCGAGTATAATATCGAAAGCGACATAGTATGCCTGGCGGATATTTCCTTCTATTCCCATAATTTCATCCACGGCCTTTGCATCAGCTAAAGCACCACTCAATCTCTTGATGGTATCGATAACGCCTTGTAAGTCTTTTCCTCTACGATTATAGTAGTTGAGGTTCATGACCATATTCCATGCAGCTCCTTGGATGAACTTTCGGGCCAGTTCCACTCTCTTTTTTTTATTCTGGTATGCTGAAGCTTGTGCCAGCAAAGCCTTGCCTGACAACAGGCTTTCGCGTGGCATAAAGCTTCCCGTATAGTTCTCGTAATAATCAAAGAAATGGATGGGTATGCCTTTCTGTCCCAAGAAGTTAAACAATGCGCTATTGGCTCTAAGACTGCCAAACGCATACAGTTCTGCCACATCCTCAATAGGAATGTATCGAGGCTGTTGCTTGATCTCCGTATTGTCTTCGTTCACTACCACGGGCGTAAACTTCAAGGTGTTGTCCCTGCGTTCCATAATGCCAGGGTTGAACAGATAGAAACTTCTTTTCATTCTTCTTCCTCCATCTCGTTAATATAACAAAAATCAAAGTAGCTGCAATTCTTGCAGATGCCTTTCTTAGCAATTGGTGGACATATCTCTTGAGAGATTATCTTTGTGATGTCTTCTGCAATAGCCATGATTTCTTCCCTGTCTATATCTGTTAGTATCACTTCTTGCATTTTACGTAAAAGAGGATATTCCAAGATGCCCTTCACGCCATCAATTCCATGCTTCTCGAAAACATACATGTAATATTTCAGTTGCCATTCATGAGCTTTATCCACCTTATTAGATTTCTTTATCTCATGGATAACCTTGTTCTTGGCATCATAATAATCTACTTTGATACCATCAACCTTCACTTCCTCATACTTTGATGTACGTTGCGGATAACTTGATTCATGCACCAGCTTTCCTTCATAGACCAAGTCTGACTCTTGTTCCATGTTGATGCCGTTGGCAAACAGCCATAGCTTGCGACGGCAAAGTTGGTAATAGTTAAAATGTGTGCCGGTTATGCTCATAGGGGTACAATATGTGTGAGGCTCCTGGTGATTGCCAAGAGCCTCATATTATTTACATTTGATTTTCGTAATCAAACGCCATCATTCTATCTATCAATTCTTGCTTTGCCTTAGTTAAGGCATCTGCACTTTCTGTCTCTGTTACGACATAGCTTGCACAAGGAAGAGTTACAAAAGTCTTGGCACCAGCATTTTCGTCAACGATAGGCTTAGCCTTTGCCTTAGATTCTCCATCCTGCACAAGCTTAGCACGGATGGCGGCGGCTAAAGTATTTGCATTATTGCTGATTGCAATAGCGAGAGTTTCCATCAAACTGAATGTTCTTGCTTGATTGGATGTGATATGCCAGTCAATCAAGGCATCAGCGATGGCAGGTATTACCTGTTCACGCTGTTCTTTAGGCATCAACAGGCATTCGCCAAAAGAAGTAGTGATTATCTTCCATCCATCTTCTTTCAACTTCTCCACCATATCAGTGGTAATCTCAGGCTCCAACTGATTTGTGGTGACGCAGAATAAACGTCTCAAATCTATGGCGATGTCATAGACAAAAAGACCTGTGGCGCGATTGTTATCTGGTATCCATTTACGATACAGACTTCTATCGCTACCCTCTAAGAAATCACTAATCTGCTCATCTGTCATTATGTTTCCGTTCGCATCTCTTACTACCACTTTGTGTACATTGGGCTTGTCTGAGCGATCGAACGAAATATTCTCTTTAGCCACATACGCCAAAAGTGGATGTAGAGGTGTCATCGCTGAAATGCAGAACGGGCTTCTACGCTTAACCGCCTTTTCCTTACCACCCTTTGGTGTTCTCATCCAACCACCTAAAAGTTGGTCAATGTAGTGAGGGTCGCAAGATGAAAGGACCTCACCTTCTTTGAGCGCTCCTTTTTTTTCTACATCGAAATAGAACTCTGTAGGAGAAGGTTGTACTCCTAAAACATCGTTTAGCTTTTCTAAAATAGAACGCTTGACTTGCTGACCGCTTGAGTAAGGAACTCTTGCGTTGAACTGAGGATCATAGTAAGTCTTCTGACCGTTTTCAACGCAGAATACTGTGAACGCTGCATGTTTAAGACCACGCAGGTAGATGAAAGAATTCTGTTTCATATACTTATGTTTTAAATAGTTATTTTAATGTCTTATACTGAAAACGCAAAAGAGTCAGGAAGTATGGTACGTTGTCTGTAGGCATACTATGAATCTCTTTCACAATACCTTTAAACTCATCAATCTTATTGATGAACGGAATGACCTCTGTTGCAGCTTCAACAAATAGCTTTTTGTTGGTTGCATTGAGCATCGCTTCTACCAAATTTTTAGGTTTGGTACTGATTGACTTGTCTTTGTTGCAGGAGGCTTCGTTCAGCAACTCTGCCAATTCTTGGGATTTCTCCCATAAATCATCATTATTCAACATAGCTAATATCCAAATTTTATATACATTAAAATTAATTTGTTCATTTTCGTTTTTAGGGGCTTTTGGCTGTTTGGGGTCCTTGTTTCCTTTGGGATATACATAATCTCGAAGTCCTTTGGGCTCCATGGCTTTAATGCCAATACCTCCGTATGTACATGCCGTCTTGAATCCGAGAGCAGTACCCCACAGGTCTTCGGCATTCCTGCTGTTGTGCATTCCAAATATCTTTTTATAAAGATGAATGGGTCGGCGTATCTGAGAAAGGTCGAACGGAACAAAGCCAATAGTTGTATTGGTTTGTCCGATACTATAGATATAGCCAAGGAGCTGTGGATTATCATATTTCCTTGAAATACCGATAAGTATTTTTGTCCAAGTTTGCGTGTCAATGTTTATTAGTCCGTCCTTATTTGTATTGTAAGGATTATATCCCGCTAATGGCATTTTCTCATCGTATACTCTATCGTCGTAATAATGGGAGAGCCATTGACCATTCCACGTATTAATCTGGTTGCCTTTAAGCATGGATGTCTTATTGAGACTTTCACGATACAGTTTCCAGCCTTTGAAAATGTCAAGTAGTATTTCTTTTTTACTAAAAAGTATCGAAAAACCTCCCTGCACACCTATGCCCAAAGCATCACCTATCCAAGATGTATAGATTTCTTCTTGAGAATCAGGCAATCTCATATCTGTTACCTGACCTGACGTTGTAGCAGTTACATCCAAAGATGCATATCCGCGTGCAATACTGGCATCAGCCTCGCTCTCATCAATTTTCTTAATCAATTTCTCAAAACGACTCTTTCTCTGCTCAGGAGTTTCGTATGGTTTTTTCCCCTTTATCATATCATCCCAACTTAGCTTAGGATTTTCTAAAGGTGAATTGCCTGCAGTCATCATATACTTGTTCTGGTCAAAAAACAATGGATAGAACTGCTCTAAGAAGAATCCGCGGGCATCATAGTTGGTGCCATATTCTTCATTGTAAGCATCCAGGAATATCTTTCCAATATTTGATGTTATCATATTTTATAGTATTTCAAACGATTGATAATATTCTATTTTACACAAATCGGGTAACAATCCCTTTTCTTCATCATATCCTTTGTTCGGAATGACAAAAGGATGCGATCCCTTATTGAGCTGATCAAGATTTCTATGTGCAATGGAATGATAGCTTACAGGTATTTCCATTTCAACTCTTTCTAATGCGTTGGCACATAAGTATCTATCTTTATCATCTTCTGTAATACAAACAGCAGAATTGATGTCAAGCGTTTCCATTAACGCAGATTTCGGATGATGACAAAGTGCCTTTAACACCCATTTCCCTTCCAAGAACACCACACCAGTAAAGTCAATATTCTGAAAGTGAATCTTTGGATATACCTGATCTATCATCTCCTGAACATGACATTCCTCCATGATGTCACCACTATCTGGCAGGACACTGAAAGTATCTTTCAGAACATCCAGACTATAAGGAAGAGCTTCTTTATCATCTTCAGATGGTGCTATGACATATATCGGCTTGTAGTGTCCTATGGTATCTCTTGTACGCTTTCGATTAATTCGTCCCATACGCTGTGTAAGAGCATCAATGGGAGCACACTCGGTAATCATTACGTCAAAGCTGATGTCAAGACTTACTTCTACAACTTGAGTGGATACCACGATGCATGGAATATTTTCTAAATTGTTGAATTCTTCCCGCAATTCAGTTTCCAATCTTGCTCTGTCTCTTCGTTTATATCTGCTATGCACGAGCATCTTCTTCACCTTTGGATATAGATTCTCAACATTCTCATACAGCTCTTGTGCTCTTTTTACTTGGTTGCATACAATGAGAAGTTTAGAATTACTGTTTATTGCAGAGGCTATCACGTCATAGGATTCTTTTTTGTCTTTGAGCTTGTATATTTGATGTCGGTTGAATGTCTGAAGCGTTTGAGAGTCCAACTTAACCTCATAAACAGCATCATTTCCCCCCAATAGTTTAAGTATCTTTTCATACAATACAGTCGGCATCGTTGCAGTACCTACATGAACCTTACAGTCTAATGCGACAAGAATCTCTATAATGCGCAGAACTATAGTCTGCATAATATCAGAATAGGTGTGTATCTCATCCAGAATAATGTCGCATCCTCTTAAATCCATAGCCATAGCCTCATAGCCTTTAATCCCAAAAATTACAGAAGCCATCTGGTGTGGAGTCAGAACCTTCACTGATGCACCTACATGACGTTGCATGATACTTTCTTCCACCTTACCATCTTTCACTTTCAGATTGGACGCTGCATGCAGAAGATAAACCTGTGCATCAGTATCAGACAAATCTCTTTTTATCCTATCATACATAGCATTAATGGATGCTTGGAAAGGTAGGGTATAGAACACTCTTCCATGACAACGCCTTAGCAGGAAATCCGTCTTTCCAGCTCCAGTTGGAGCTGTCACCAATGTATGCTTTTTATCATTGTCTACAGAATACATTGACAAAGGATAAAGTTCACTCTGTCTATTGTAAAAAGATAAATCCGGCTTGATAAAGAGTTTATCCAATGGCATTTCTGATATAGTTTCCATTGCAGAAGCCATGTGGTCTGCAGCCATCATCAATCCTCTCCATTCAGAGCAAGCTGCTTTTCGCTTATCGCAATAATTTATGACGTATTCATAATTTGCGTTGGCTTCTTCCATTGAAATCTTATGAGTTTTCATACCAAGACTTTCAAGAATATCTAAGGCTACGTCACACCATTGCTTGAATCCACGTGAATGTTCTTCGAAGCAGTCTGTATTGTCGTCTAAGTCTAGGATTCCCATCTCTCTGACATCCTTATACATGGATTTGTGATGAGCTACTACCATATCTACAACAGCATCTCTATGTTCCTTATATATTAATGACAGGAAGAATAGGGAAGCTATCTCGTGGCGAAATACAGAACCAGGTTTCTCTTGACTTGTTGCATTCAGCTTCTTCTGAAACACTGGACTGGCTTTTCCTATGTCATGCAACAATGCTCCTTCTATGGCTACTTGTTCATCAAGTCCTATATGTTTAGCCATAACACGAGCTATATCAGCAACATTCTTAAGATGCTGATACAAACTGATGTGTCCATTTTTATCGCTTTTTGCTAATATTTCTTGATGAGTGTTCATACTGAGATATTTAGGTTTAAAGTAATGATTGACCGTTATATTCTATCCAACCCAACATTGGTTGATTGTCATTAAAACGATTGTAGCCAACGAGGAATGATTGTTCAGACTCGCCAAAGCGCAACTCAAAACCTGATAATTGGTTGAATTGCTCTTCTTCCAATTCTCGGATTTCTGATTCAGGCAAGAGTATGTCCTCATTTCTGCAAACGCATACGTGTTGCTTTGAGGCTATAATAGCATCTTCTTTTCTTTCGAAAGCTATATACAAAACAGGATTCAAAAGGACAGAACGTTTCAAAACAGAACGATCTCTAATGAAAGTCCTGTTTTTATACTGCCAGCCTCTTGTCTGTGTTACCTCTTGTTGAGTATCCATTGAATCATATTTTAGCTTATGTCTTAGTATCTTGTGAATTCCAGGAACGCTCAATTGTTCAGGAAAAAGTTTCTTCTCAATGCCTTCAATTATTGAAGGTGTGAGAAACTGTTGGCTAAAAGTTTCGCCATCACGGACTGCGGCCCATGGTTTTATAAACCCAAATTGTCCTTTATATGTTACTACATACATTGTTATATCCTTTCTCTTAATTAGTAAATAGCTCCAAATCCAATCCCCGTGCAATTGCCAATGCCAACATTCCAAGCAAATAGTTTTGTTTCTGGCTTTGCTTTTATGATTACTGGACAAAGGCTTGCTTTGTTGCCAATACCACGATAGCGTATTAATTTAAGTCTCTTTTTATTATAGGAAGTGTCGAACCTTATGTCTAAAGTCTCGTCCTCTTCCAATCCTGCTTCTCTCATTTTTGCTGTTAAGGTTTCTTTGAGAAGTGTGCTTGTCTGTTCGTCATCATAGGTGAATTGCTTGATATTCCCATCTTCCATCTTTCTTTTAATGAAAATAGGACTTGCACAGAAAAACAGTTCTTGCCTTTCTAATGAAGGAGTGTCATCAATAGTAATGTTTGTTACTGACATGCCGCAAAACATCTGAGAATCGTCAAGAATATTCTTTATTACTTTTCTCATAATATCCTCATCATAAAAGCTGATAAACATTGTTGCACCTTTAGGGAAGTTTAAAGCGTTTGATACTTTTTCTCCTCCCTTTAACCATGAAAATGAATAAAGCGAAATACTGTCATGAATAGAATTATTTCCTATCCATTTATGAATAGTTCCAACCAGTTTTTGCTGATAGTCAAAAGGAACTAAGCTGGTATTTTTTGTTGTAGAAATATGAATTCTCATTGTTTATTATTGTTTTTATTATTTCTTTTTTATCCTTGCCTCCACTCTCTTCTCCCTACCGACCGTCTCTGGGAAGGCGTATACTCCCCAACCTTTTTCCAGTCGGTTCTTATTTATGTTCTTGTCGTACCACCAGTCGTAGTGTTCGCGCGAAATCATGCGGAGGTCCCAAGCTTCGTGCACTTGGGCGGCGATGGAGACGCCGTACAGTTCCTTTAGGTCTATCATCTCCTCAAGCGTCAGTTCGTCGCGATGCTCGCCGCCCATTTCTTCTATGAATGCGGACTTGGGGAAGAGGAAGAAGCTGGCGAACTTGTGGCAACGCTTTTCTTCTGACAGGTCTGAAGAGGGAGGGAAGGAGAGGAGAAGGTGGGCGAGCTCGTGAGCGGCTGTGAAACGCAGACGGTCGGCTGTGGTCTTTGAAAGGCGGGTGTCAACGACTATGAGCGGCAGACGATGGTCTGCCCATGTGCTGAGGCCATAAACATCCGCAGGAAGTTCGTCCTCCATGATTCTGATGCCCTTGCGTTCCAACAGGCGAAGCACACTGGCGATGGGACCGTCGCCGCAATGCCAGAGCTGGCGGAGGAGGTCGGCTGCTTGAATGGCATCTTCAAGTGAGGATACCTGAACGTTTTCGATGGGATTCTTAAACTCTTCGAAGATGCCAGCCTCACGTTCTTTGGCGATAAGCCGTTCTGTCCAAAAGGACAGGCGTGCCTCTATAGCCGTGAGAACATCTTCCTGCAGCTTGCCTCCAGATGTGGTGCGTAGCATTGGTATGTTGATGTTTAGGTTGGTGCCGAGAAAATATTCTTCACTGATATCAAGGGCCTTTGCCATCGCCGAAAGGACGTTGGCATGAGGACGCATGACGCCTCGCTCATACCTTGAAAGACTTTGCTTTGTTACAACAAAGTCGGCAAGTTCGATGAGCTTATCCATGCTGAGTTTTCGCATGCGTCTTGCTTCCCGTAGTCTGATTGCAAATGAATCGTTAGGCATAGTATTTTGGTTTTGTTTACAAAGGTAATAAAAATCTCAGAATTGTAAACAAATTTCCCCAAACTTTTGTTCTTAAGATTGTCAATCAACTGATACACGCTCTCGTGTCATAAGGTACGAGCCTTCATTTCATTTCTTTCAGACAAATAAGCAGCACCTCACCATCTCTTGGTTCCGCAAAGCGGGACCGACTATCATCCTCAACATCATAGTGGATGCGTTAGTCCCCCTTCGGGGAACCCTTTATGTGGGGGCATATTTACCCACAGCTGCGCTGCTTCGCAGCTTGCAGTAGGTTTCATGATATAGGTCCCGCTCTGCGGAACCCGCAGCTCATACTCAATATCTTGTCAAACATGGCTTCATGTCCACTATGCAAATATCGTACAAAGAGTAAAAATGTGTTACAAAATAAAAATCAATTCTAGAGAATCAAAAAGCTGTTTTTATGGTGTTCTGCTGAGCAAACAGCACCCCTGCTTAACGATAGCGCCACTTTTACAGTCCAATAGTGCCACTATTAGAGTGTAAAAGTGGCGCTATTGT
>ERZ1026862.710-NODE-710-length-21935-cov-12.850731_pt1 | contig 21935 bp, 18 predicted proteins | sample MGYA00380161_ERZ1026862 | MGnify/ENA primary metagenome ERZ1026862 (study PRJEB33269, sample SAMEA4719797) | human gut metagenome | biome: human-associated habitat; feature: organic feature; material: feces | place: Cameroon | collected 2013-10 ... | reverse complement strand
TTGTGCTTGATAATCATTGCGCCGAGAATCATGCGTGCCGGCTTGTTCCCTGCACCTTTCTTCTGATTGTCCAACCTTGAGTTGTATTCCTTCTCAAGTTCAGTCCATGAAAGAAGGTCACCGAGAGCCACCCATCGGTTTGTCTTGTCCAACTCATCAAGAGACGAGCGGAGCAAACCGAGGTCAAGTTGCTTGTATTTCGGAGCGTAAAACTTCATCTTGCTATGGAATTAACGATATAAAGGTACGATTTTCTAGTTAAACAAACGAAGAAATAAAGTTATATAAACTTAAATATCAGAGAGTTATAAGTTATTCAGTAAACACTAATTATTGCTGTCCGGTAAAACTTTTATTTGCTCATAAAAGTTTTACCGGACAGCAATAATTCTAATATGTTTCATCGTGGCATATTATCCCAAATCGGTCATTAGACCGAAATAGGTGAGTTATGATGATTTTGGGATTATTTGATGATGATATGCTTGCCAATGCAGCGTTTTTCATCGTAGTCACGGAAGAAGTTGGGGCGCAGCTGTGCCGGGTCACCCGTGAACAGGATGTTCTCGAAGGTGACGTAGTCGATGCCATTGCCAGGGGCACGGTTGTACTTGGCACCGAAGACAACGGCCATGCCAATGAGGGCGGTGCTATCAACGCGCTCCACGCGGATATTGCGGAAGCTGACATCACGAATCCAGTTCTTGTCACCACAGGAGAAGTTCAGGACGGCGTTGGTGCGGGCATAGAGGATGTCGCAGTCTTCGATGCAGACTTTGCTCAGCGTCTCGCCCACGTCGGAACGGTCATCGCCGTGCGAACCAATGTTTACGGGATGTGCCACGTCGGCCCAGAGTGTGGCGCGGCGCACAAGGATATTCTCGGTGCCGCCCCAGTACCACCAACGGTGGTACTGGGGCTATGCAGTCGTCGGATGTTCGCAAGAAGCAGTCCTCGATGGTCACGTTGCGGCAGCACATCAAGTCGATGCCGTCGCTCCAGCTCATAGCGGAGAACGCCTTCAAATGACGGATGGTGATACCCTCCGACTGTCCGCCATAGACAGTATAGTGCTTAGGGTTAAGCACTGTGGGACCGTCAACGAGCACATTCTTTGAGAAAGTAATCTCGATGCCACGCAGGGGATGGTCAATGATACCACGCCCGATAATGCGCACATTCTCTGCGTGATCTACTATGAGACGCGCTTTTACCACGGCTCCCGGAGCCAGATAGACGGTGCAGTTGCTCGGTATCTTGATTTCCTCGCCGGGCAAGTCCTTCGGTTTGTGGATGCCAGGGGCGAAGTAAATCAGGCGTGCATCTTTCACGAAAACGTCCTGAGCATTCTCGCCTTGCCAGATAATGGCATTCTCTGATAAGTCAGGCTTTTCTGAAAAAAGCGGATTGACAAACAGATGCAGATTATGCGCTTGATCACCATCATATTCTATGCTCAGGTACTTGGGCTGTTGCAATGTAAATTCCACCGTATGTGAATCCACTTGCTGCACCTTGATTCCATTTGACTGAGGGCGAACAAGGACGGAAGAATAGCGTTTTTTATTTACCACCCTAACCTTTACAGGCTCGCTCATGTCGAACTCAGCAAACGATGCCTTGGAGCGGCTGGCGAGGTTCACCTGGCAACTCAATACATCCAACGATTGCCAGTTGCCATTAGCGGTTCGCACGCTCACCTCATAGTCGACTGAACGTTCAATGGTCTTGTCCTCTGGCCAACGAGGGATGCTTACCTGGGCGTGGGTTGCCGTCATTGCGAGGCACAGCGACAGCAAGATAAGAAATATTCCTTTATTCATAGAGCTTGTAAATAATAAAAAACAAACTGTACCAACAAAAATATTGGAATCACCCTTATAATTGTATATTAAGCTTATTTGATAAATACCTTTTGACCATTCACGATAAATATTCCCTTTGTTGGTTGCTGTACTCGGCGTCCGCTCATATCATATATACTCCCCTTTTCCATGGTAGAGGGATAGGCGGTAAGGCTTATTCCCGTTTCCGTCTCATCCACCTTGCGCCCATAGAACTGTACTTCGGCGACATTACAACTTCCTTTGTCGGGACCGATGTAGCGGAGGTAGCGGTAACGCTTGGTAGTACCACTGGGAGCAGTAAGTTTGGTGAGAACGCTTTCTGTGGGAGCTTCGGGAACAGTAGCAATGGTGACAGCATCGGAAAAGTCGGCAGTATTGGCAACTTGAAACTTACCTCCTGTCATGCGGGAGGTGTAGCCGGAGCGTGGAGCGAACTTGACATAGACGACCTGCGCCGTGTAGCGTGTGCCGAGGTCGTAGCCCACCCAGTCACCAGAGGCATTAGCAGCATCATAGAAAGTATTGAGGTTGCCGTCGAGAGCGGCCTTGCCAGTGCGAGAGGAGTTATTGCCATAGCTGCCGCTGGTACCGATAATGGTACCGGTAATTTTCACCACTTTGTCAGTCGTTACTTCGCGTTTGTAGCTGGCCTTGCTTTCACCTTTGACGTTCGAGGCGGTGACGTAGTAGGTGTATATGTCAGCCGTTGCTTCGGTGTCAACATAATGGGTGGCGCGAGTGGTGGCAATGTGCACATCATTCCGATAGATATTGAAGGAATCTGCATTAGCCACCGTACTCCACGTGAGTGTTGCTTCATCAGTGTCGCTCCATACGGCGGTGAAGTTGGTGGGAGCAGAGGGCTTGACGATTGGAGCAGCTACGGTGCCTTCGAGACGAACGTGATCGAAGATGGCGGCGTAGGTAGTCGTGACGCTGCCGGAGCAGGAGGCCATGCCAACGTAGTAGGTCTTGGGCATCGAGACGGTAGTGGATGTCAGCTTGTACCATGTGATGCTGTCTCGGCTCAGGAAAGTGGTGAATTTGTTGCCCACGCGGCTGATGCGCATCCACAGCGGTGCACGACCGTAGTTGGTGCCATTGGTCCAGGAGGTGCTGCTGCCCGACGAGGAGCGCACGCAGGTGCGCAGCATCCTGTAGCCCTTCTCACCAAGGGTGATGCCCACGCGCTGAGCCCCTGGCGCCAATGTGCCGCGCATCTGTATGCCCACCTTGTAAAAATCTTCGATGGTAGAGACGAGGCGCACGGTCAACGTTGCATCGCCTGATATTTTCTTATAAAGGAAACCTTCGCTGTCGGCTATGCCGCCGATGTCCGTGCCGGCACCGCTGACGACGAACGAGGTGTCCTGTGCCTCGGCATAGCGTGCGCCACCCAAACTTGTGCCGATGGCTGTGAAGTTCCACGAGAGGGGGAGCTCGTCTATGGGCTCTGGAACGGTAGCACTTACGGCTCCACTCTGCTCACTCGAACCTACGCGATTTATTAGTTGTACCTTATAATAATAAGTTTTGCCCGGCTCTACGTCTTCGTCCTTGTATTCGTTGTTGGTGTAGTAGTCCCACGTCTTTAGCAGCGAGAACGAGGTGCCGTTGGTGGAGCGGTAGATCTTGAAGCCGCGGGCATCCTCCAGCACGGGGTGTTGCCACGAGAGGTAGATGCAGCCCACGCCCGCCTCGGCCTTCACTTCTTCGGGCTTCGCAGGTTTCACGGTCATATAGGGCGACGTCTCGGCATTGATGGTGAAGAGTAGCGTGCCGTAACCCAGCATCTGGTCGGCACGGTTGTCGGGACGTGCCAGCCGGGCAGCGATACCGAGGTAAGGGAAGTTCTCGGCTTCGTCCAGTCGCTTCACCTCTTTGTAGTGATGATAGACGGCTTCAAAAGCACATGCGTCGGGTTGCAGGCGGAAAGCGTTGTTGTGGGTGGAGATATAGTAGAAGGAGTAACCAGTGGCGTTGTCCAAGCCGGAGCAATCCAACGGCTCATAAGGCGTATCGGTGTGTCCCGTGTTGTAGCGGCACCAGTATTCCATGCCCTTCAGCAGACGGTTGTCGCCCTCCCCGAACATGTCATCGCCCTGGTTCCACGCCACGAGACAAGCCTGTGCTATGTCGCCCAGCGTCAGTCCGGCGTGTACGTTGTCGCGCCCCATTTCGCGCATCTGTCCACTCGGTTCTATACTGCCACCGTACATTGTGCCCCAGTGTTCGGTGTTCATCATCAGGTCATAGCCTTCCTGATACATCGCCTCGTCATCCAACAGCACACCGCCTGCCAGCACGGCCAAAGCGCATGGTGTGTACCACGACGGGTGTGAACCCTGATATGTGCAGAATTTTCGGCAGGCAGGCACCATGATGGTGCGTACTTTTTCCAAGAACGTGTTGCGGTCTATCTCTGCCCAACCCTCATAGAAGCCATCCTTCGTGCGTAGTAACTCGGCTGCAACTATGAAGGCGCGGCAAGGATACTGATAAAGTTCGGCAGAAGCTGTTTCCAACTTATTGCCCCACGCCGTGAGTATCTTGGCAGCACAGTTGGCGTAGGTCACCTTGCCCGTCACGTGCCACTCGATAGCATTCAGCATCGCAGCATATGCATCTGCTGCTGCCCGTTGCCGATTACCATTGCTGCCACCTATCTCAGTAGCGGGATTGGCGGTATAACTGCTCTTTGCGTAAGTGTCAGCCTGCAACGCTGTCCAACACGACTTCCACGGCTCATCATTCGCCTCGACATGTGCCTTGATGCGGTCGAGGTCAGTCTGCGAGAGGATACTGCCAGGGTGATTGAACGTCCGTTGGGCTTCAATGCTCAATGTATAGACAGTGAGCAACAAAATGAAAAGGAAAAAACGTTTGGTCTTCATGTTTAATATGTTTAAGTTTAATACGTTTATTATATTTGCTGCAAAGTTCAGATATAATATTATTTTAGTTGTCACTGTATTATCCAAAACAGCCAACCGTAATCGTTTCATGTCTCTTTTGAGACGATTACAATACTTGTTTGGCACAATTTATGCACTTATGGGACGAAGATTTGGGAAAAAATTGTACCTTTGCAACCTCAAAAAGACTTTCAAGTAGGATCTGTATGAAGAGAACCATCGCATTTCTAATTGCATTATTGTGCTTTGATATTGCCAATGCACAAGTCAAGCATTACACAGTGAAAGACGGCCTACAGACAAATGAGGTGCGTCAGGTCATTGAACTTCCCAATGGTCAGGTGTTGGTGAATTGCGAGGGTGCGTTCGACCTGTTCGACGGACATTCCTTTCATGAAGTGCCATGCGACCGCAGCCGCTCCCACAGACTTAGCCATTACAAAGGGTATCTTCACCTGTGGCAAGGCGATTCCCTACTATGGCTCCGTGATTTTTATCGTCTATATCTTTTTGACGCACGCACACTCAGCTTCCGATATGACATTGGGAAACGCCTGTCAGCCAACAAGGAGTTGCAGCAAATGTCAGAGGAAGACTGCGCCTACGAATCACCCGATAGCCGATGGCAGCAAATGGCTGACAGCATAGGCGCAGGTTCCCGCTTGGCTCATGTATTGACCGACCGTCAAGGCGGATTGTGGTTCGGCACACAGACCAACGGATTGTTCTACATCCGCCCACCACGGCCTATGGCTCAGTTTATCGCCGCCGATAATACGCTTCAGCGAATGGTCTGCGGTGTGACCGATAGAATTGGACGTACATGGCTATGCACAGCAGAAGGATTGGAGTGTTATAATCATGGGCAAGTAACGTACTATACGCAGAAGAATGTCTCAGGGTTCCTCCATAACCGCATGATCTTCATAACCGAGTTGCAAGATGGCCGTTTGCTCCTTTGCAATCTCGCCCATTATCTGGGCTATTTCTATCCTGAGAAACATGAATTTCAGCCACTCAACAAAGCTTTACCCGAGCTGGAAAACTACCGAATGTTGATAGGTGCATGCCCCTTGGACAACAACAAGGTGGCTGTCTATTCCCAAAACGGAGCCTTTGTGCTCGACACACAAAAAGATTGCATAGAGCCGTTCAAACCTGCAAAAAAGATTGCGCAGTTTTCCGATAAGTATAATTGTATGCTCATGGAATCCAGCAAACATCAGCTTTGGATTGGTACACAAAACGGGCTTTTCATTGTCAATGGGGAAAATGTGAAGCACTTATCAACAGCAGAGGGCTTAGCCAACACTTGCATCCGCAGTCTGGTGGAGGACGGCAAAGGGAATACCTGGGTAGGTACTGCTGCCGGTATCTCTCGTGTGTCAAGTGATTTCTATATAACAAACTACAGTTTATTCGATAGCCATCCATCAGTTTCACTAAACGAACGGGCAGCCTGCCGACTGAGCAATGGTCGTCTGGTGTTTGCCTGTAACGATGGACTGGCCCTGTTCCATCCCGAATGGTTAAACAATGAGGACAAGTCCATGCCTGTCATTTTGACTGCCATCGAAGTAAATGGCGAACCCACCTTCCATTATTTATCACTCAACACTTTCAGACTGACATACAACCAAGACAACATCGCCTTTCACTTCTCAGCTCTTAACTATGCTTCCCCAGAACAAACCCAGTACCGCTATCGGTTGAAAGGGATTAACCACAACTGGACTCAGGAACTTGGTGACGATGGACAGGTCACAGCTCGCTACAATTCGCTTCCGCCAGGCAACTACACATTTGAGGCACAGGCATCCATCGGTGGTGGAGACTGGGGCGAACCTTTGACATTGAGCTTTACCATTTTACCACCGTGGTGGCTCACATGGTGGGCAAAGATGGGATACGGGCTCATAGCCCTCGTTGTACTCGCCACACTAATCGTCCTCTACCTGAAGCGGAAAAAAGCCCAGTTGGAGCGAGAGAACGAAGCCAAGGTGAACCGCCTCTTTGAATTGCGCGAGGAAGCTCGTCATCAGTTTGCCGAGAACGTCAACATCGACCCTGGCAAAATCAGTATCAACAAAGAGGAAGAAGAACTTGTATCCAAACTGATGAAAGCCATTGAGAAGAACATGGATAATACAGACTACACAGTAGATCAGTTGGCCTCTGACGTAGCATTGAGCCGGTCCAACCTTTACCGTCGTACACAGTCCATGCTCGGCATCACACCTAACGACTTCTTACGCAACGTCCGTCTAAAACATGCAGCCCATCTGTTAAGCAACACCGATATGCCCATTAACCAGATTGCCCTTAGTGTGGGATTTCAATCCCCCCGCTATTTCAGCCAGTTCTTCAATAAAATGTTCGGTGTCACACCATCGAAATATAGGGAGCCAAAGTAAGCAGGAAGCCGTTAGGATGACATTACGTGTCATTGCTATTGAATCCAACGGAATTTCTAATTATTGTCAACGTTTGTTTCGAGCAGGTTGCGACAGGCGCGGTGAAGCCATAGCGGGCTATGGCGAGACGCGACTGGAAGCAACACACCAAAAGAAACGCTGACAAGCGTTGAAAAGAACCATCAAACCAACACCCCCCACCCGTTTCGGTCGAATGGTCAATTGAAGTAACGCTACGAGAAGTATCATCCTAGCCTCTCCTGTCTTGCGCAACACGTTTTGTCCGGTATTTTGGTGCAAAAGTTGTGCGTCATTTTTCGATGAACCAGATAGCGGAACCATTGTTTTTCCGTGCTCGCCATCCCAATTTCGCGTCGCGCACTCACAATCAACCCTCTTTCGAGCCACGATACCTGCCCAACCGCACCTCGAAAGGGCACGTCTCAACACTCGAAAGACCATGTTTTGTCGCTCGGTTAGGCATGTTTGGCAGCATGAAATGGCTAATGCGAACGGCAACATCCTTCCATTTCTCAACAACCATCTAATTAGTAAAGTTTCTACTTGCGTCTATACGCAAGAAGATGAATAGCAATATGGTGAATCCCCACAGTGAGCTACCGCCATAACTAAAGAATGGCAACGGAATACCAATTACAGGCGTTAAGCCAAGCACCATGCCCACATTAATAAAGACATGGAATAAGAAAATGCTGAGCACACAATAGCCATAGATTCTACCAAAGCGGAATGGTTGCCGCTCGGCTAACTTTATTAGGCGCAATATTAAAGCTAAGAACAATAACAATACGCCTGCAGCACCAACAAAGCCTTCTTCCTCGCCTACAGTACAGAATATGAAGTCGGTATCTTGCTCAGGCACAAACTTAAGCTTTGTCTGTGTACCATTCAAAAATCCTTTTCCCTTCAGTCCACCTGAGCCGATAGCAATCTCGCTCTGATGAACATTATATCCAGCACCTGCAAGGTCTTCATCCAAACCAAGTAACACGTTGATACGCACTCGCTGGTGTGGCTCCATGACATTGTTTAATACAAAGTCAGCAGAATAGAAGAAGGCAATACTTCCGACAGCAAAGATTAGGATATAGAAGTAGTTGCGCATGCGTGAATACAAGCCAAGATATAGTAGATAGCCTATAAGCAAGACTGATATTCCTATCTGAATCCAAACTATATCAAATGGTATCACAAATTTAGAGAAGATCAGAAAGACAATGGTTATTCCTACCGAAACTAAAGCTATCTGCAAAGCCTTTGCCTTGTCTTTACAATAGTCATATACCATGCCTGCAGAGAATATCTGCACCATCAGCAAAACGGCAAACTTACCCAAAGAAGTTGGTGTGTCCCAAAGTAGCACCTGCTCATATTTGATACCAATGACAAAATACAAGATCATTGCCACACCAGTAAACAATATGCCACCAGGCATTCCCTCACGATAGAACATAAGGAAGAATGAGAGGTAGACAAGAGCAGAACCCGTTTCCTTCTGTGCCACAATAAAGAGCATAGGCAAAACTACTATCGCCAAGGCTGCAGCAAAATGCTTCCAATTCTGCATATCAAAGCCATAGGTACTCATAAACTTTGCCACAGCCAATGCCGTAGCAAACTTTGCAAACTCTGCCGGTTGCACGTGTATAGGACCGAGCACAAGCCATGAGCGCGAACCTTTAATCTCATGAGGATTGAATATCGTGGCAAAGAGCAACAACAATAACACTCCATAGATGACATACGAGAAGGTGTCGTAGAAACGGTCGTCGAGCATCAGGATAACGAAACCAAGAATAATGGATGTTGCCATCCACACTATCTGCATACCAGAACGTGTAGAAAGGCTAAAGATATCGGTATCTCCAAAGGTATAGCTCGCACCACATACGCTCACCCATCCAAATATAAGGAGCACTACATAGATAGCTATTGTCCACCAGTCGAGACTTGCCAACAATCCTGTTTTTCTTCCATTAGTTTCTTGGACCATATCCTATTCTTCTTTTTTGTATTTCCTCAGCACGTCGTTGTTGTGCTTCGGTTAGTTTACCATGAATATATTGTTCTATCATGAGTCCGCCTATAGGTACTCCAAATTCAGCACCAAATCCACCATTCTCCACATATACAGCTATCGCTATCTTTGGATTGTCCATAGGAGCAAAGCCCATGAATACAGAGTGGTCTTGTCCGCGGTTCTGAGCAGTACCAGTCTTACCGCATATTGGAATATCGCTATTTGCAAGAGCCTTACATGTACCACCCAATACTGCATTTCGCATACCCCATACTATATAGTCGTATGCCTTATGGTTGGCTTTAGTATAGTGCTTACGTGTGAAAGTGGTGTCGATAGGAGTATCAGTAATTCCCTTTACCACATGTGGCACCTTGTAATATCCGCGGTTGGCAATAGTTGCACCAAGGTTTGCTATCTGCAGTGGCGTAAGGTTCACCTCACCCTGTCCGATAGAGATACTGATGATGGTAAGACCATTCCATGAGCCCTTGTATGCCTTATCATAGAATTTAGAGTTAGGTATCAGTCCTCGCTTTTCGCCCGGAAGGTCGATACCAAGCTTATATCCAAATCCCATACTCACCATATAGTCGCGCCATGTGTCCATAGCAGTCTGCACAGTTGGATATTTCTTTCTGTTGCCCATCATATAGTAGAGTCCCCAACAGAAGAAAGCATTACATGATGTTTGCACAGCAGGCACAAGACTAAGTGGAGACGAATGGCTATGACAGCCTACATGAAGTCCACGGTAAGAGAAACCATGAGCACAAGGGAAACTTGTGGCTGGAGTTATGATGCCTTCAGTAAGGAAAGTCAAACCCTGCGAGGTTTTGAAAGTAGAGCCAGGAGGATATTGACCCATGATGGCACGGTTGAGAAGTGGTGTCCAGTTGTCTCGCGACAGCATGCGATGTGCCTTACCTCTGTTGCGTCCAACGAGCATTCGTGGGTCGTAGGTAGGAGCCGACACCATAGCAAGCACCTCGCCAGTTGAAGGTTCTATAGCAACTATTGCTCCCTTCTTGCCTTCAAGCAGTCGTTCGCCAAGAGCTTGAAGATTTAAATCTATGCTTAGCGTAAGGTCTTTACCTGCTATAGGTTTTCTGTCGAGAGCACCATTATGATACTTTCCTTGAATACGTCCACGAGCATCGCGAAGCATAATCTGCATACCCTTTTCACCTCGCAGATACTTTTCATACGATTTCTCTATTCCCGACTTTCCGATATAGTCGCCAGGCTGATAATAGTCGTCTTCATCAATATTTGCTTGCGAAACCTCAGCAACATCGCCAAGAACATGAGCTGCATAAGGATATTCATATTGTCGGATGCTACGCTTCTGTATTGAAAAGCCAGGAAATCGGAATAACTTTTCTTGGAACACACTATAATCACGATCAGCAAGTTGAGTCATGAAGAGCTGTGGAGTAAAACGTGAATAGCCAGGATTCTTGCTGCGATCCTTTATAGCATCCATACGCTTTATGAAATACTCTTTAGTGATGCCCAAAGCTTCACAAAACTCTAAGGTATCGATATGTCCCTTAGCTTCGTTCGTCACAACCATGATGTCATATGAAGGCTGATTATAAACAAGCAACTTTCCATGGCGGTCGCGAATGACACCACGCGAAGGAAACTCTACTTTCTTTAAGAAAGCATTAGAGTCAGCATTCTTCTTGTAGTCATCACTCAACAACTGCAATGTAAACAAGCGGATGATATAGACGACAACAATAGCTATCGCTACTCCGCTTATAACATATCTGCGCTTATCAAGGTTATAATTCTTCAAATTGGCTGTATTGTATAAATTATATGTGTGTTTGTAGAAAAACAAATAGACTATTTCCGTCTCATATTGTCTACTACGACAAGTATGAGCAGAGTTATCAACGTGCTACCACCTACGCATTCAAGCCACAATATCCAATTAAAGAAATTGAACATTTCGAGAGTATAGAACACTACACAATATAATAATGTAGCAATAAAAGCATAGTTGATATATTTTGCCACACCAAGCGAATAGATGGTAGGCAAAAAGTCGTCGGCACTATCGCGAGGCAAGAACAACGAAAGCAACAATGGTTGTACAAAAGCCAGCAATGTGAGCGAACATGCAGCAACACCAGGAGTGTTGGAGAATATGTCGATGCCAAGTCCTAAAAGAAAAGAGATGACAAGCGCAGCCCATCTAGGAAAGTTGCGGCGCATACATATCACAGTATACACATACAACAGAGGGGTAGCAAAGCCAAATAGATGGATATTATTCAGTACCAATGCCTGAACTATAAGTAGAACGAGGCATAATAGTATCTGTGATACAAAATTCATATTCATATTCTATCCCTACTTTATCATTCTTTTAACTTCATAGAATCTCTTGCAGCACGCACCACATCAATTTGTTCTTCCAAAAGAGCATTGTCTATCACGCAAACATCGCGCAACTTAGCAAAGTCGGTTGCCAGTTCCACCTGTACGCGATAAGCCAAGCCATCGGGAGAATTGTATACATGCAACACCTTGCCGACAAGAACACCTGAAGGGAATACCGCAGAATAGCCATTAGTAACTACCTTATCATACAGTCGGAAGGTAGCATGACGTGGCACATCATCAAGCCAAGCATAGCGAGGGCTACCACCCGTCCAATGCAGATAGCCAAAATAGCCTCTACCTTGCAGCGAACAGCTGATGCTCGACTTTGAACTCAATATTGGGATGACAACAGAATAATGATCAGACGTAAGATAAACGATACCTACAACGCCTGTTCCTGATACCACACCCATACCATCTTTCACACCATCCACACGTCCACGGTCGATAGTGATAAAGTTATCGCGCTTGTTTACGGTATTGCTGACAACCTTGGCAGAGATAAGTCTATAAGCAGAAAGCTGAGCTATCTGCTTTTGCTTTGCCATGGCGCTATCAGCCTTTGTCGCCAAGAGTTTATTGCCCAAGCTCTCTACTTGTTGCTCAAGGTATATGTTACGCTTAGTAAGCTCTGTATTCAGGTCTTTCAACGAGAAATAAGCCTCCACCTCGGAGTCTATCTCGTAAGCCTTGCCTGTTACGGCATTGGCAGTAGAAAACCACGCGCTACCCTGATAGCTATTATACTTAAAGAGTAGCACAAAGCCAACGACCTCAAGCAACAAGAAGAGGAACCAATGGTAATTTTTTGTAATAAATGCTATAAGATTTCGCATACTAACGCATCAAGAACGAGAATCTGTCGACATTCTTGAGAGCTATACCTGCACCCTTAGCTACGCTGTGCAATGGGTCTTCGGCAATATGGAAAGGAATATTGATTTTATCCTGCAAACGCTTGTCGAGACCACGAAGCAAAGCGCCACCACCACTAAGGTAGATACCATTCTTCACGATATCGGCATAGAGCTCAGGTGGTGTATTCTCAAGAGCTGAGAGCACAGCATTTTCAATCTTTGCAACAGTCTTATCAAGGCAATGTGCAATTTCCTGATAGCATACAGGAACCTCCATAGGAAGGGCTGTGATACGGTTAGGACCATGTACGATGTAATCCTCAGGAGCCTCATCGCCAAGATCGGTAAGTGCAGAACCTACGTGAATCTTGATACGCTCTGCCATACGCTCGCTGACCTTTACATTGTGCTGACGGCTCATATATTCCTGAATATCTGCTGTGAGGTCGTCGCCTGCAACACGAATAGAGTTGTTGCTAACGATACCGCCCAAAGAGATAACGGCAATCTCGGTGCTACCACCACCGATATCAACAATCATGTTGCCCTCTGGTGCTTCTACGTCGATACCAATACCGATAGCTGCTGCCATAGGTTCGAAAATCAGATATACATCACGACCATCAGCATGCTCTGCAGAGTCGCGAACGGCACGAAGCTCAACTTCGGTAGAACCGGAAGGAACACCAATAACCATACGCAAAGATGGCGAGAACAGACGACTACCTGTGTGAACCATCTTAATCAAGCCGCGCATCATCTGCTCGCAGGCAGTAAAGTCGGCAATAACACCATCACGCAAAGGACGAATAGTACGAATGTTGTCGTGTGTCTTCTCGTACATCATCTTTGCCTTCTGACCAACAGCAATCATCTTGTCGGTACGACGGTCAAGTGCTACAACGGAAGGCTCGTCTACTACTATCTTATCATCGCTAATGATGATGGTGTTAGCAGTACCAAGGTCCATTGCTATTTCTTGAATAAAAGAGAAAAATCCCATTGAAATTGAAACTGTTTTTTATTGTTGTTATAATGATAGAAGTTATTTTTGATGAGCTGAAAATCCATTAAGCCATAGCAGACTTAATGGATTTCCAATTCTTCAACTTACTTCACGAACCACTCGTGAATAGCGGTATCATAATGGCTGCTAACACCGAACGCACGAGCCGCAAACATCTTACGGTCTTCGATATCGGTTTCTGCACCCTTTTTGTTAAGGATGTCGAGCAATACGCTATACTCTGCCTTGCTTGGCACGATGACAACATCCTTGAAGTTCTTTGCTCCAGCACGGATGAGCGAGATACCACCGATATCAATCTTCTCGATGATGTCAGCCTCAGAAGCACCACTTGCTACTGTCTGCTCGAATGGGTAGAGGTCTACGATTACGAGGTCGATACCAGGAATCTCATACTGAGCCATCTGAGCAACATCGCCTTCGTTGTCGCGACGAGCCAAGATTCCTCCAAAAATCTTTGGGTGAAGAGTCTTTACGCGACCACCCAAGATAGAAGGATATGTAGTGAGGCTCTCTACAGCCTGACATTCATAGCCCAATGATTCGATAAACTTCTGTGTACCGCCTGTAGAAAGGAACTTTACGCCTTCAGCGTTCAACTTTGCAAGGAGCTCATCAAGACCATCCTTGTGGAAGACTGACACCAACGCAGTCTTAATCTTTTTTGTTTCAGCCATAAAAAAATTGTATACAATTATTGTTTAAAATGAGGGAGCAACTCCTCACCTATTGGTTTACTATGTGCAAAGTTACACATTTTTAAGATAACAGCCCCTACTTTCAGTAGGAAACTGCTATTTTCAAGATGTTAAATTATCCCAAGTCAAGTATCGTGGCTTACGCCTTCAAACTGTCTTGGTACCACTCAAAGAGTTTCTTCACACCGTCTTCTATCTCAACCTTGTGTGTCCAACCCAAAGAATGTAGCTTGCTTACATCAATAAGCTTACGTGGTGTGCCATCAGGTTTGGTAGCATCCCAAACCACTTCGCCCTCGAAACCTACAGCATCAACAACGAGTTGTGCCAAAGCCTTGATAGTAAGTTCCTTGCCTGTACCCACATTGATATGGCAGTTTCTGATTTCACCCAACGATGGTATAGCACCGCCACGACCCTCAGAATTGTTTCTATCTACAGCACCATCGGTCTTTGCACCATAGAATACAGAAGAATATTTCTCAATACCGATAACATCGCTGAAGTCTACATTCAACAACACGTGAACGCTGGCATCAGCCATATCTTCACTCCAAAGGAATTCGCGCAATGGGCTACCAGTACCCCACAGCGTAACCTTATTATTCTCAATACCATAATAAGCCAACGCCTTCAATATGCGCTCCTTGTCGTTATTGCCATCCACATTACCTTCACCGATAATAGCACGTAGCTTGTCGGTAGGGTTGATTGGGCGCTTGTCCATATCCACACGAATAGCTTGCCAGTTGTCGTCGTGGAGCAACTTAGCGAGATATATCTTACGCATCATGGCTGGCATCACATGCGAGTTCTCAAGATGGAAATTGTCGTTAGGACCATACAAGTTGGTTGGCATAACGGCGATATAGTTTGTACCATACTGCAGATTGTAAGATTCACACATCTTCAATCCTGCAATCTTGGCAATAGCATATTCCTCATTGGTATATTCGAGTTCTGAAGTCAAAAGCGCATCCTCCTTCATTGGCTGAGGAGCATTCTTAGGATAGATACAAGTAGAACCCAAGAAGAGCAACTTCTTAACGCCATGCGAATAGGCGTTGGAAATAACATTACATTGCATCTTCATATTCTGCATCAAGAAGTCGGCACGATATAGCGAATTAGCCATAATACCTCCAACAAATGCAGCAGCCAGAACTACAGCATCTGGTTGTTCCTTGTCGAAAAATTCTTTTACTGCTACTTCATTAGTAAGGTCTAATTCACGATGACTTCTACCAATCAAATTGTTATACCCACGGGCCTTAAGATTTGCCCAAATGGCAGAGCCTACCAATCCATGGTGACCAGCCACATAAATCTTTGCATTTTTGTCTAACATAATTGCCTATTGAATTATTGGGTGCAAAGTTACAACTAATAAGTCAAACAAGATGGAATAATTAATATTTTTTTCTTAAATCAAATTAAATATCTCTCATAGTTGAAATATAATATGTATATTTGCGTATTAATAAACCATATAAAGATATTGAGCTATGAAAATTGATATGAAATTACTACAAGCAGCAATTTTGGCTGTGAGTATTGCTTTCTTAGGTCTCTGCATCAAGTGGGGCATCGACGATTTTGCCAATAAAGACAGAAATGTCACAGTAAAAGGCTTGGCTGAAAAGGAGGTAGAAGCAGACAAAGTGACGTGGCCAATACCTACTAAGGAACTTGGCAACGATCTGCCAGAGCTATACCAACGCATCAACATCACTACATCAAAGGTCAAGGCGTTCTTGAAGCAGCATGGCATTAAGGACAACGAGATAAATGTCAACGCTCCTGTTGTCATCGATCTCAATGCCGACCAATACAGCAACAACAACCGTGGTTTCCGCTACAACATCACATCTACCATAACCGTAACCTCGCAGAACGTGAAGCTTGTGCGTAGCATCATGGCTAAGCAGGGAGAATTGCTCAAGCAGGGTGTGGCTGTGCTGGATGGAGGATACGAGAACCGTATCACCTACGAATATGTGGGCTTCAAAAAGATGAAACCACAGATGATGCAAGAGGCGATAAAGAATGCCGAGGCTACAGCTCAGGAGTTTGCAACAAACAGCAACAGCAAGCTCAACAAAATCACAAGGGCTGACCAAGGTCAGTTCTCTATCGACGACCGTGATGCCAACACTCCTTATATTAAAAAGGTAAGAGTGGTAACAACCATCACCTACTCTCTCAAAGATTAAAACTATTTTTGAGAAAACAAATGACTAAACTTACTCTTCTAAAGGGCGACTTCGCAAGTAAGCTCGCCCTTTCTTTAGCACCTACTATAAAGGCAGGATTTCCAAGTCCTGCCGAAGACTATCTACACGATAGTCTCGACTTCAACCACGACTTGATAAAGAATCCTGAAGCCACCTTCTATGGTCGTGTTTCGGGCGACTCTATGATTGAAGCTGGTATCTGCGATGGCGATATCGCCGTCATCGACCGCTCTCTACAGCCCATAGATGGCGATATCATCGTGGCTTATGTCAATGGCGAGTTCACCATAAAATACCTAAGCCTCAGCCATAAAGACGAAGGATATATAGAACTAAAGCCTGCCAACCCCAGCTATTCACCAATAAGAATAGATACAGACGACAACTTCCGTGTGTGGGGTGTAGTGGTATGGACAATAAAACAATGGAGACGATAACAGCATGAAATGGTATGCCATCTGCGATTGCGACAACTGCTATGTTAGTTGTGAACGTATTTTCCGTCCTGACTTGGAGGGGAAACCTGTTGTCGTGCTCTCCAACAACGATGGTTGCGTGGTGGCTCGTAGCAAAGAGGCAAAACAATTAGGCATTAAAGCTGGCATACCATACTATCAACTCAAGCAGCTGTTTCCAAATACCGAAATAGCTGTTTTCTCATCCAACTACGAGCTATATGGCGAAATCACGGGTCGCGTAATGTCTATCATCCGTAAGATGTCGCCACAGAGTTTCCGTTATTCCATCGACGAAGCCTTTGCCATCCTCGATGGTTTCAGTCTTGACCAACTCACCTCTTGGGGACAAGAGCTTCACGACCGTGTATTGCAGTCTGTTGGCATGCCACTAAGCATAGGCATCGCTCCAACCAAGACATTGGCTAAAATGGCATCTCATTTCGCTAAGAAATATCCTGGTTATAATCATTGCTGCATCATAGACAACGACCAGCGACGCACAAAAGCAGAAACCCTCTACCCTATCGACGAAGTTTGGGGAATAGGCAGACGCTATGCCTCTCGCATGACTGCCATGGGAATAAAAACAGCATACGACTTTGCCTGCCACTCTGATTCGTGGGTGCGCTCTACATTCAAGAATATCGTCATTGAGCGCACATGGCAGGAACTCAATGGTACAGATTGCATCCCCGATGATGTTCCTACCAAGAAGCAGAGCATCTGCACCAGTCGTAGCTTCGATGGTATGATCAACGATTTCGACACCTTGCGCACTCATATTGCCAACTTTGCAGCAAGATGTGCAGAGAAGTTGCGTCGTCAGCAGTCGGTAGCCCATATCGTGGGAGTATTCATCGATTCCAACCACTTCCGCCCAGAGCTGGAGCAATATTGGAATATGACAGAGGTTGCCTTCCCCACTCCGTCTTCCTCAACTATCGACATAGTGAAAGCCGCCACAGTCTGCCTTTCTCGCATCTATCGCAAGGATATTCAATACAAGCGTGCTGGAGTAATACTAATGGGTGTTATCCCAAACTCTGCCATCCAGCCCGACCTCTTCACCTTCGATGCCACTCACCACGCCCACATGCAGCAACTCGACAAAGCTGTAGATAAAATAAATAAGGTGGATGGTACCGAAACCGTCATCCTATCTTCGCAACAATATCCGCGAGGCACAAAGTTTGCCGATGCCATAAAGCACGACTTCAAAAGCTCATGTCCTACAACAAGGTGGTGCGAGATAATGAAAATCAAATAATGGTTGTCTGATATCTGATGATTTCATCATATAAAACGAATATATTTGATAGTAAACAAACGTACATTTGATAGAAAGCAAAAACACGTTTGATAGTAAGCATAGATAAATTTGATAGAAAGCAAAAATCGCTCGAAGCATACTTTCGTCATCAAACACAGTTAGCTAACTCATTAAAGTATAGTACCTTATAGAATCATCACATACGTCATTATTTAATTTAACGACAAGAATTAGCTTTTGAACCAAATATTAAAAAAAACATAACAATTACAGTAAAGATAATTATTCAGACTTATTGTGAGGTCATACGACATGTTTAGTGTTTAATGTTTAGTGTTCTATATTCAATGTTCAATGTTTAATAGTCGCAACGACCAGCCTGGAAGGCTATACACATCGCTTGCGATGTAGGTAACCGCGTACATACTCGGAACGATAGTAACGAGGATGTGCGCGGTAATGCATACAATCAAGCAATAGCCTGGAGGGCTTTACCTTGGTCTTTCATCATTCAAACATTCTTTCTGCTGTAAAGACAAGTGATACTTTCTCATGGGCGTTAGCCAAGGTTGTATTTGTTGTACATGTTGTATTTGTTGTCTTAAAACCACAACCCACTTTGTCTTGCTTGCAATATAGAAAACAACAAATACAACCTAGACAACTTTCAAGCAAGAAATACTACATACTATGGCATTATGGCATCTGCTGTAAAGCATAATACAGGAATTGCAACAAAAAAAATATATATTGAGTATTTCTTGGTTTTTCACTATAAAAGCTTTATCTTTGCGGAAATACATTTTTTGCAAACTCAATACCACATATATTTAGGCAGTTATCAATACTTTATCCTATACAAATTACAACTTAATTAACATTTACAATTATGAAAAGTTTTACATTCAACCGACAACTATTACTTATCATGTTTATGTTGCTGAATTGCTTTACAAGCTATGCTTCAGACGACAACTTGATAACAAAGCAGACAATCGTCAATTTGACGGAAGCGGGTACATTGCAAAATAAAATTGCATATAGCGAGAAGTACCTTATCACCAATCTAAAGATAATCGGAGAGATTAATGGTACTGACCTATGCTTAATACGTGATATGGCAGGTAGTTATGTAACAGGTGAAAAAACACCTGGAAAACTATCAATATTAGACCTATCTGAGACCAAGATAGTAGAAGGTGGTGATTATTATTATACTGATTATTTTGAAGATAAACAATATACAAAGAATGACACACTTGGAAACTGGACCTTTGCATGGTGTAAAAGTTTAACAACCGTAATTATTCCAACAAGTATTGCAGCAATTGGAAGGGGCACCTTTTATTATTGCTCTAATTTGGCAACTATTGATATTCCATCAAATGTTACCGAAATAGGTTCCTCTGCCTTTGTCAACTGTAGCAGTCTAAAAAGTATGAATATTCCGTCAAGTGTTAAATCAATAGGAGGATCAGCTTTCTATGGTTGCAATAATTTGACAAGTATAAACATTCCGTTAGGTATTACAGAAATAGAATTCCATACTTTCTCAGAATGCAGCAGTTTGACAAGTATCGACATTCCATCAAGTGTTACAATAATAGGAGAAGGAGCCTTCGCAGGATGTAGTGGCTTGACAAGCGTGGAAATTCCATCAGGTGTTACTGTTATTGGAAGACAAGCTTTCGAAGATTGTTACAATCTGACTAGTGTTAATATTCCATATGGCGTTACAAATATAAAAGCATATGCCTTCAAAGGCTGCAAAGCTTTGAAGGATATTAACATTCCGTTTAGTGTTAATTCTATAGAAGGATATACTTTCGCAGACTGTAGCAGTTTGACAAGTGTGAATATTCCTATTGATTTTTACTTTTTAGGTCCTTCTGCTTTTGAGAACTGTACAGAGTTAACTTCCATTTATATGTATTCAACTGAATTTCTCACAATTGGATTTATAGGAGAAGATGCCTTTAAGGGTTGCAACGCTAACAATTGCACTGTCTATGTTCCTAAGGGTACTTTAGATGCATATTCGAAATCAAAATTCAACTATTTTAAAAACATAGTGGAGTTTGAAGCTACAAGCATCAACAAAACAACATCTAATGGTGTCAATGAGATTTCTCGATACAACAGTAACGGTCAACAACTAACCACTCCAACCAAGGGCATCAACATCATAAAGTATAGCGATGGCTCTATAAGAAAAGTAATTGTGAAATAAAGAGCAAATAATTATAAGAAACAAAAAAGAGTGAAGATTCTAAAGGCTTGATGCCTATTGAATCTTCACTCTTTTATTTTGTGTGTTTAGTTCTCTTATTACAAGAGAATGAAAAAAGTCAGGAAAGTGAAAAAAGTGAAACAAAAATAAACGACTTTAGATATTTTTTATTATTTTTGCCGTGTCAACAAGTAAATGATACTAACTACTAACTATGAACATCGAAGACTTATCCATCTTTGGACTTTACAGCCAAAAAGAGAACAAAGTGACCGCTGCTTTGTTACAGGTTTTGGGATTTGGTGGGGCATCTCTGCTCCGCTCGTTCATAAGTAGTTTTGTTTCTTTCGTCATATTACCGATTATCTTATTATTCAGATACCAGTTGAGGTGCAGGGAACCTGTGGCTCAACCTAATTGTCGTATCCATTTGTATAATCCGAATTAAATATAAAACAATAACAAAAACGAAAGAAGCATGGGTGTAACTAAAATTTATTCAATAATGCCTGACTTTACCTTGCAAAAACTTCAAGAAGAGTTTCAGGCAGAAAAGGCCAAAGCACGTTTTGCTTTTGTGCTGGGAAACGGCATCAATAGATATTATAATGGTGCAAATGCTGTTAGTTGGGAAAATCTGATGAAGAAACTTTGGAGTAAAGCAGGACTTTGCGAGAGCTTTCCTGAAATAGAACAAGGTTTGTCGTTGGTAGAGAAATATGACATCATGTGTGTCAAGATGCCTGACAAATGGGAGGATATTCTAAAATCAAATCAGGAGTTGGTTAAAGAGACTTTCAGTCAAGAGCGTTTTTTAGATCCTTTTCAAGGACAACTCCTGAAGTTGAATGTGCCAGTGTTGACCACCAATTATGACAACTATTTAGAGAACGGCTTGAAAAAAATGTGTTTCAAGAACGATGTTTTATACAAATCCAAAGGCTATTCTGAGACATATCCTTTAGGCGAATATTACGCTACCCGAAAATTCATGTCGGAAGAAGATATTTACAAGAATTTTGCCGTTTGGCACATTCATGGGACAATTAACCATACAAGGAGTTTACGATTAGGAACTGCAGACTATATGGGTTTGCTAACCTATGTGAGAGATTATCTCAAAGATGAGGCAAATATGTATAATGTGACAAAGGAACATCAAGAGTGGGGCATTAAGGATAATGCAAGAAACAAAAATGAAAAGTACCAGCCTACATGGTTGAATATATTTTATAATTGCTCGCTATGCATAAATGGCTTAGGCTTGGAACCTACAGAAACCTTTCTTCGATGGCTCCTTATTTCTCGCAAAAAATATCTTGACCGGATTGGTTCTGATGCAAAGGGATGGTATATCTGCTCTTTGAAAGATTTGGACGAGGGAAAATTGTACTTTTTGCAGAATGTCGGTTTTAACATCATTATAATCGAAAATTTTGATGTGAGATACAGAGAATTGTTTGCTTTTTAATTTAAACTTTATCAATATTGAACCCATCGGCAGAGTTAAGTGTACTAAAATTTAATTCCGCCAGTGGGTAAAAAAC
>ERZ1026862.709-NODE-709-length-21939-cov-21.516953_pt1 | contig 21939 bp, 19 predicted proteins | sample MGYA00380161_ERZ1026862 | MGnify/ENA primary metagenome ERZ1026862 (study PRJEB33269, sample SAMEA4719797) | human gut metagenome | biome: human-associated habitat; feature: organic feature; material: feces | place: Cameroon | collected 2013-10 ... | reverse complement strand
CTCACTTTATTTGATGAATTTTAATAACCGTGCGATTTTATCGCATCAGTACTAAGTCAGCTTCTATTAAGTCTGACAATATACGAGCTAAAGCTATTCTTTGTATTCTTTCTAACATAATAAACTGGTGTGTGTGTTTAATTGTTGAGGAATTTGTTCATATCTATAACGCCATTGTCCAATACGATTCTGAATCCAAGATCGTTGTCTTCGTCGTCATCTATCCAATAGTTTTTATACACATTAGTACATTCGGTATCTTTGAACAGCCAACTACCTCCTTTGAAGACATGTGCAGAGTAAGATTGGTCGGAACAAACTGGATTTGTAACATAACCATTTGTTTGGTATTCCATACCATCATAACCATCTATGTTTCCTTTTATGCAATCTTTAAGGAAATCTATTTTGTAATAATCAAGGCACCATTCCCATACATTTCCAGACATATCGTACAGTCCAAGTTCATTGGCCGCCTTTTGTCCTACATGCTGAGTAGTTGATTCATTCGTCCATGCTACATCCTCAGATCTATCACTACCACTAAAACGATTGTATTTTTTGTGGTTAGCCATTATTTTACATGCCTCATTCCACATGTCTTTGACAGAGTCGTATTTTGGCTTATTTTCAAAAACGAGTGATAGTTTTTCGGATAATCCGTTTGTATTACCACCCTTTGCGGCATATTCCCACTCAGCTTCTGTTGGCAGTCTGAATCTCTTCCCAGATATTTTATACAGTTCATTAAAGAAAATGTTAACAATCTCACACCAACTAACATTTGTCTGTGGCAATGAGTTTCCTTTGTGATCAGATTTGTTATTCTTTAAGTTCGATTTCATGACAGCGTTCCATAGTCCTTGTGTAACAGGAATAGCTGAGATTTCAAAATCAGATACTTTCACGAACGGAAATAAATCTCTACCATCATAAATGTGGGATAGTTCTTGTATGGTTTCTGCATTTTCTGTCCCCATTACAAAGAATCCGCCATTTACATGTTTGATGTTCCTATCTAGCCATTCATTGACAAATTTCTTTCTTTGTCCCTCAACCTGTATTGAGTTGTTATCATCATTTGCAATATTCTCGATATTACAATTTTCTTCATATTTCCATATCACTCTAAATCCTATATCATTTGACGATAGTTTAGAATTCCAGAATGTTTTCCAATAGTCTTTATTTAGATTGCATTCTGTTGATTTAAAGCGCCAGCTTCCTCCGCAAAAATAGAAACATGAATCTTGTCCTTCAATGTCTGTTCTTGTCCATTCCCAAACATTTCCCAACATGTCATACAGTCCTAATTTGTTTTGCTGTTTGTTTTTTAGCGCCATAACCGGAATACACCCCTTGTTGTCCCCATAATGCAGATATTCCTTCCAAACCTTTTCTCTTGATTTATCATCAACATCAGGAAGATATTCTTTTGTGGATTTTTTTGCAGCATATTCCCATTCTTTCAGTGAGGGCAAGGTGAAGTACAAGCCCGTTTTTTTACGCAAGATGGTTAGGAAGTCTTCTATTTCGTCTTTACTCTTGCTTACCACAGGCAATTGGGCATTTATCCCCTTCTCTTGAACTTGTCCTAAATTCATGACCACATTCCATTGATATTCTGTAATAGGTGCTTCTCCCATCCAAAAAGAATGGCCTATACTGTCTTTGTCTTCTTTTACATAACGCAATGTTTTGAATATCTTGGTTAATTCACCGTCTCTCCCCGATGCACTTAACAATGTCTCAAGATTCATTCTTTCACAATGCCTTAATAAGGCAGGAAGGTAGTATATTACATTTTCATCATTTGGCAACAGATTAGGATCTACTGTCTTTAATTTTTCGTATGAGCAAATATCCAGATGAGCTCTATTCTTTTCTATTAAGCGTCTCTTTTCTCTTCTTCTGTCTTTTTCTGTCAATGTGGAATTGGTAAAATAGTTCCAATCCTTTAATGTCACACCTTCTTCTCTTGTTTCATGTTTGTCGACCGGTCTGAAGCTCATAATCAACCGTTCGGTAAGCCAACGGTTATGTTCTGCTTCAGCCATTCTCTTTAAGAGTATGCCATCTTTATTGATAACCTTACTTATTTCGTTCGGATATCCATGATAGTCTTTTCCCATAATTGACCTTAGCTTCGTTGGAATACTTTCGGCTAAATCTATATTAGCATACTTCTGAACGATGCCCAATTCATCCCACAATTCATCAATTGTTATTTTGAGTCCTTGCGTTTCATTTATCAAATCTTTAAGTATTACTTCTCGTTTTTTGTGGCCTTTTGATGCAATGAACCCATATAGGAAATGTTCCAGTTTTGCCATTGTATTGTCAAACGATTCTCCCATGTAACAACCTTCTATCATTCCGAATGGATACATGTTTTTATACCTTTTCCATTCCAACTCGCCATTTGCAACCTTGTTTATAAGGTCAAAGCTACTTTTCTGATATACAAGAACCTGATGTCCTTTACGGAATATAGTTCCTGGAAGGTAAAGAGCTGTTGCTATAGCCTGTTGCGGATGATTCAGACATATGGCTATTGTAACAATTTTATTTGGGTTGCTAGTGAGACCAATAAGGTAGTCTTTTATTTTATCCTCAGCCACATTACCTTGAATGAACTCCCATTGCAAGTCCATAAAGTTCTCTCCAAAATGATCGTAACGACCACCTTTATCCATTGGGTCTGTGAATGGAACGTCCTCTATGGGTTTTTCTTCATTTTGCAAGTCATCCTTTTGGCAGACTACATATTTGTATCTGCACAAGTCGAAGAGCGAAGCGAATCTACCTCTAAGGTAATCACCTTCTGCTTTGGCATTGTCATCTATAAATGTAATGGTAGTTCTGAGCTTTTTGTCCCTTATAAAGTTTGGGTAGTGAGCAAGTAAAGCTGTTTGCATGCCAAAGGCGGTACCCATTTGGTTCATGCCAACAATAACTATATGTACAGTCTTTTCACTGTCGTAGTTTACACCGTTATTTCCGTCTATAGGCAAATATCTCTGTACCTTTACCTTTCCTTTTTCACCATCAGGATAAATTGCAAAATTATCTACCAACACTTTCTTTGACCATAACTCATGAATATTGAATGGTATAAATTCAATGTCTTTATCCAAACGTCTATATATATGAGTTGCTTTAAATGCTGTGAACGTACTTTGATATTCGAAGTTCACATGACATTTGATTTTGTTCTCATTGTTAAGTTTTTCTTTACGATATATCTTAACATCATCCTTGCTCATATACTTAGAGATATTCTCTAAGCAGTCAATATTGTAAGCATCGTGGTCTTCTTCATTTTCAGCCGTAGCATCTTCACCTAATATGTATATTTCTTTTGCTTTCTCCAAATGTAAAGATTCAATGTCTTCTATTGAGGTACGCTCAGCAAAATAAAAGACAAGTTTATTTTCTTCCTTTTTGTCCAAATCAAGATCTAGTCTTTTGCGAATTTTTTCTACATCTTGACGTGTTTGAATCAATATGTATTCTACATCTTTGCGTTTAAGAGAAAACTTTATAATATTTGCTGTCTGTTCATTATAACCTATAATTACTATATAATTATTAAAATTTCTATTATAATGAATCATTCCTTGTTTCCAATCTTGCGAACGACGAGTTTGGTAACTTACAATTGATGATACTAGAAGTCCAGACAAACATACCACACCAGATACAGCACTGATAAATGCGATTATACGCCCATTACCAGAAGATGAAGGTAAGTTTCCAGGATCAGCAAATTGACTAATAATAGCCCACCAGTGTTCAACTACAGTGGTTCCATCATTACTCCAATGAACAATATTATTGCTATCAAATAGTTCACCAAATAAGCATAGTGTAAGTACAAAGCAAATAATAAAAACAGACATAAAGACAATCAACATGAATGGCTTATTGCCATACATGAGACGGTCTTTCTCTACAGGTCGTGAAAACCAATAAAAAGCAATTAATAATAATCCAAATGCTCCGAGAATTTCAAACATCAAAGGTATGTGTTCAAGCAAATACATATCTCATTCTTTTATAATCATGACCAAAAAACGCCATTTCTCCATACTGTTCAAATCCAATAGATTTGTAATAGGCTTCAAGTCTTGGTTTATGAACATCCACTAAGAGGGTAGAGTACATACATCCCAAATCTTTCCCTTTTTCTACTGCATACATCAGAAGCATTTTGCCTATGCTATAGCCTCTATATGCGGGTAGAATAGCCATAGAGTCAAGATAGAATTCACCGTCTACAGTCTCTGCTTCTATTGTCTTAAGATATTCAGAATCCATATCATCCCACAATTGAAGCCACGACTTATTCCTCAGTTCTTTATAGCGGCTACCCTCGTATGCTATCAAGCAACCAACGGTCTTTCCGTCAACAGTTGCAATAATTGAATTACGCCATGAGTAGATGGTGTCTTCTTCCGAGCAAGACTTGATGAATTTTTCCATCTCGTCGGTCTCCATATCCAAAGCCGTCAGCACAGTCCAAGCGACTATCTCAACATCTTCTTTCTTCGCGTCTCTTATTTCGATGTTCATTCAATATCCCCTTTGATTAATAGTGTCAGTCGATGACAACATCATCGTCATCGTTCCAAATAGGTTTCTGAGGCTTCTGAAAGGGCTGGTTATGGCTTCCACAATCACCCATAGGCCTGTAGCCTTGTGGCTGTTGCTCAACATTAATAGATTGGGAGGTATAACCACCGAATTGGTTGCCGTTATTTTCTGGAATATCAGCAGCTTCAGACTGTGTCGCAGTTCCAAACCAATTTGAGAGAATATTATTCACCTGATGCTCAATTTCAGGAGTTACAGACGACTTTACTCTGTTGTAGGCAAATGCCAAGGTAACGCCGTTGTCCAGGAATCCGAGGAATCCATGCTTGTCGCGAGGAAGTGCATCTTCCGGCAGAAGCTGATAGCCGAGGGCTGCCACGATAAGCGTTTTGTCTATCATACCTGTATTGGGGCTTTTCAATACATAGAAAAGTTCCAGCATGGTGCGTGTCACTTCTATGCCGACTTTAGCGGCATTCTCTTGAATGGCATTCCAGATATTCTCTGCGCCACCGAACATTTTTAATATCTCGTCCATATTGCTATTTCAATTTCTTTACGTCATCAAAAGTGATAATCATCAAGTCATCATTAGAGATGTTACTTAGCATTGCTAATCTATCAGCCTGATACTGCACAATTTTCTCAAAGGTGTTTCGGATGAAACGGGCATTGCCGAAGTTCTCGTCCTTCGTCATCACCTTTGTGCGTATATACTCGCTTATCCACTCAAAGGCATCGCGCTTTATCTTATAGTGCGACTTCTTCAAATGGCTGCGAAGAATCTGCACCAGTTCATCTGCGTTGTAGTCTTCAAACTGAATGTATCTGTTGAAACGCGACTGCAGACCTGGGTTGCTGTCAATGAACTCCTTTATCTCGTTGGTGTAACCGGCAAGAATTACCACCAATCGATCTCGGTTGTCCTCCATACGCTTGAGCAAAGTGGCAATGGCCTCTGCTCCGAAATCACTTCCTTCTCCAACAAGGGTGTAAGCTTCGTCAATGAAGAGTACACCATCCATAGCTTCATCAATCTTAGCGTTCGTCTTGGGTGCAGTCTGTTCCACATACTCAGCCACAAGTCCTGAACGGTCGGTCTCAACCAAATGGCCTTTCTTCAAGATACCTATCTCTTTGTAAATGCCAGCAACAATGCGAGCCACAGTTGTCTTTCCTGTACCTGGATTGCCTGTAAACACCATATGATAACTCATATTAGTATTGGGCAGTCCCTTCTCTGCACGCATTTTTTGAATCTTGATGAGGTTACGAAGCGACTCTAACTCCTGTTTTACAGAATCAAGACCTATAAGTCCATCCAGCTCGGTCATGTAGTCATGATTATCTGTAGCAGGATTATTACTTGATTGGACGTTCTGTCCATCTTGTCGCTGCTCTTTAGGATTGAACGGCTGACTGAGCATGTCGTTAAGCAATTCGCGAGCATAGAGACAGCCACATTGAGCGGCATTTCTCAGCCACCCAATAGCATTCTCCCTATTCGCCTGTATATATTTCCCTTCGAGGAACAACTGACCGACAAGTGCTTGCGCTGTAATGTCACCGTGGTTTGCTCTGTCGAATAATTGATCTATTGCTTCCCTTGTCATATTAACTTAATACTATATATGAGGGTTGTGTTTGTTTACATTAGAATAATTTTCATAAAACTGATACTTTAGTCAAAATAATGGTTATATTTGACCTTTCAATTCTTCGGCTAATCCGTCAAGAAGATCATGCTGAGGATTTCCACCACTATTCATGCTCATACTGGCGCTTAAAGTTTGAAAGAAGTAGCTTATGTCTTTTTGTCCAATTCTATAATAATTATTGTTGCTTATTGCAGATAAGAATGTGCTGTCTACATTTGTTCCTATACCGATTGCAGTAAGCATGAATTTATTCGTTGTTATACAATGGTTTACGTCATTTATCAACGACTGCACCTCAGATTGACTGCATGGATTTGGGTTTCCGTCAGTTAAAAGAATAATCCATGGGCGATAATATGAAATTCCTTTCGTCTTGTATTCCATTTTTCTTATTTCCACCATTGTCATAGCTTTCCTAACTGCAGCAACAGTATTAGTCTTTAATCCTCTGACTTGAAGAATTGGGAGACTGTCGCCTTTTCTTACTAGCATAGGTTGTCTTAAAACTTGAACATTGCTATCAAATTGGATTATCCCCAATTCAACCTGCTCCTTTGAATATTCCTTAAATCCATGTCTACCATGAAGTAAGTCAGTCATAAATGTTTTAATAGATGTATTTAGAGTCGTTTCGCATAGTTTCATCGATCCCGATACATCTATCAACATTACACAAAGACAACGCATTTCAGAGTTTGTGGAACTATAAATATTTGTTGGGATGTGTGGAGATTTAATCCTTGAGTCAGGCGAAAGTATTGATTTTAATGCATGTTTCCAAATCGTTGTAGATGGTTGCTGTTCTTGTGTAAATGCTTGCATGAATAATGTCCTAAGTATTTTAGGAAGCTTTAAAAATCTTTCATGCATGTTGTTTTCTTTTAGCAGTTCGATGTGGTCTTTGTTTTTGCCAAAAGCAAAAAGATCAGCATCAATATGTGAGGCAATGTCTGAGTATTCGTCTGTATTATATGGTGGTAATAATTTAAAGCCACTATATGGATGGGTACCCACTAGAATCTTATAAAAAGAGATAGCAAGTGCAAAATTATCACAATCGCATGTTTGGTATAACTTTTTTGCGTGTCTTGTTTTGGCAAATTTGGCAAAGTATTCAGGTGTCGCAACAGGACCTGGGAATTTTTTTGAGCCATCAATAATTTGAAAAGAATCAGTGTCAACAACAGATATTTTACCGTCTGCTGTTGCTAGTACATTTTCTGGCTTTAAATCAACAATGATATACTTACCGCTGTTATGTATAATTTCTGTAGCCAATGCCCAGTTGTGAAGCATACGCACTCTGTTTAAGAATCCTGTTGGTGAGTCTAATTCATATTTGTTATGCCATTCTGGGTATTTTGGATATTTTTGTTGTATGGTTTTTCCAACTGAATAAATCTCAATAATCTTCAAATCTCTGCTACCTTCAAAGGCTAAAGGCATAATATACCCACAAAAAACACCTTTATTGTCATATATAATATATTCGGGCCAACACATACGAATATTAGACATATTTGAATTTGTCGGTTTATTCATTACCATATATTCAATCTTCTTCTGATTAGAGGTAGCATGATACAGGTCCTTATATATCTTGGCGCAATAATCTTGAAGGTAATAAGGGCTTTTTATTCTGTATATACGTCCTTGGCCTCCGCTATTCATCTCTTTCGAAGCAAGCTCAATTTCTGTAGCTTTTCCGTTTCTATATATAAGATGGCTCATGATTAATATTTGACATAGAAATTAGCATTGTTTTGTCATCACGTTCTGTCTCACATGTTTTAGTGCCCTTGTCTATTATGTCAATAAATAGCTTGAATATGTTACTTTCTTCCTCTTTAATAATAGAATCGATGAGAGGATTCATGAATTTGGGGTATGGTTTATTTACATCAACATATTTGCCTATCGTAGAATCATATATCGAACATTCCCAACATGAACGTTCGCAACCATCGCTTATTAGTACTACAGCTTGAGTTGGTTCATTTACGACTCTTGTTTCCGGAACATTTACACCTCTTATTTTAAGTGCTGGAACATGTGGCTTATTCCAACAATTTTGAAGGAATAGTGTTTGGTTCCCTTCTTCTCCTTTATGAGGAGTCATCATGCTTTTCCATTCTCCTTCTGCTGTTAGATACCCCATTCTTCCATCACCGACATGTCCAGACAGTAGCCCAAATGGCGTGATGACGCAAACAAGAAGTGTAGCATTAAAATCTGTTATTAGAGTTCCATCTGCCATTTCTTCAATCTTGTTCTGGTAAATAAGTCTCATTTTTTCACAGATATTACGGAATTCAATAAACCATTCTAATTCAGAAGGGAAATGTTCATTCTTAATCCATTGATTACATGATATCATTTCGGATAGTAATTTTGCTGAGATTATGCAGTTTGCTTTAGAACCTCGCCCTGCATATTTAGCAGAACCGGCACCGTCTGAAACTATCATAAGACTCCAACCTTCTGATAATTCTTGAAATACATGAAAGTCCTGGCAGTCAGAATTTGATTCTATATGAGATTTCCCTCTTATAGAAACACCTAATGTTGTGTTTGTTGGTGTTTTTATATATGTTTGCTGACGAATAAATTCAAATTGGTGTTCACAATTTGCTTCTGTTGTTTTTGTTTGATTTTTTGTGTTTTCCTCTATTTTACTTTCGTTTTCTGATAGAGTTTTTGGTGACTTTGTCTCATTTGTTATGACACTGGTAGTGTTTTCATTTACCAACAATGAAGAATTGACTTGCTTCAATTCTTCATTATTGGTTTTGTGGCAAATTCGTTGCCAAATTAATCTTATTTCTTTAAGGTAGTGTATCATATTTCAAAACTGTCAAAAGGTTTCATCCACTCGCTTTGGCCTCCTGATATATCCACTTTCTGTCCTGGCTTAGATGAAACAATGATTGACATACTATTACTTAGCCATTTGAAGAAAGCACCGAAGTTTGTTCCTTTCAACTGTTGGGCATTGCCTGCAGTAAGTCTCTTGATTGTTCTCTCGGATATTTGCGAACCCACACCAAGACCTTGGATATAGTAACACTTGTTTTTTGCATCTTGTCTGATTCTGGTTTCTAGTGCAGCTATTTTACTTTCATTGTAAGGGTTTGGTTCACCATCTGTCATGAATACAATCCAAGGACGATAATATGGTTGGCCAGTTTCTTTATAAAAGTCTTTGCGGTCATATGTCATTTGAATAGCAGCCTCTAGGGCAGCAACGGACTCTGTTGTACTTCCTCTTGTTGTAAGTTTAGGTGGCATCTCCCCCTGCTCCAATAGACAAGGGTTACGTTTAAACATTACATCTTGATCGAATGCAATAATGCATATTTCTAACTGTTCTTTAGTTGTTTCTGGAACACCATTGCCATTTTCAATATCCTTGAAGAATTTTCTTAACGAATCATTAAGTATATCTATGCATGATTCCATTGTACCTGAAACATCCACGACGATAGTACAAAGACATTTCATTTCTGCATTAGGGGCAGATTCACCGTGAAATCTTTCTAATCCCATATTTTTATTGCTGATTTGAATTAACTGCTATTTCTCTTACTACATCCCAACCATGATCCTTATAAATCTCGTACATAGCTCTGAAACCATCTCCATAAATAGGATCAGGATCGTCGAATAATTGCTTCTCATAGATTTTTGCTAAAGGAAAATCTATACTATGATAGACGCAATAACTTGCAAGGTTACACATTCCCTCTGCTATAGGTGGAGGAATATTCAACAAGTCGTGCTTGAAACACCATGCATGTAATAGTTCGTGAGCAAGTACACCTGCAAAATGAATTTTTGTATGGTGCGATTGTACGTAAATTTTAATCTTTCCATTTGTCTGGATAGAACAAAAACCTTCGTTGAAAATGCTCACATCACTTTTCTTATAAGCCGCCATTTCCTGACTTGTGGCTGTCCAAATTGTGATGTCATTAACATTTAAATCATTGAATCCATATGACTGTAGTCTCTTTACAACTTGTCCAAGCATCCAATCAAATGGACGCTTGGGGGTAACTGCTATACTCATACAGTCAGGGCAGATTATTCTTCCGTCACTGATTACGTTACCAGTTTTCTTAATTAACTTTTCACATTCAGAACAATAACCTACCGTATCTTCTGAGTCAATATGTTTCTTACAGCAGTGATTGCCATATATATCTACATAGTGTGATAATATGAGAAGAGAGTTACAATAGAAACATTTGTTCATAATCAAATATTTATAGCCTCATTTGAAGGATCCTTTTCTGTATCGGTTGAGGATGCTACGTTATCGTTATTAAATGGTTTTGATTTATAAAAATCATCGTCTAAATCTCCAGAGTAGGTTCCTTCGAACAGCTTGTCGATTTTTGTAATTATATACTTTTTGCAAACTTCTCTTGCATGTTTGTATATATCGTGATTATCATTGTCGGTTTCTTTTTTGTTGTCCTTTTTGAAATCACTTTTTGCAAAATCCTTATTGCCCTCATTCGATTCATCTACCAATCCTTGATTTACTTTACTTGGAATCTGTCCATATAGAATCTGATTCCTATAAATGGAAAGATTACCACTTCGCAGGACATTGATATTATTGAATTCTTTGATGCGTGTAAGTTTCTCTCTGGTGTCCGATTCAAGATCTATCAGTTTGTCGTATTCTCCGTCTGTTTGCATCATCTTGTTTACTACAGGAAGAATTTCTAGTATGATAAACATCAAAGAAATAAAGAAACGCACTATTGCTAAAGACGACCATGTCCACGGCATGTACCAACAAGATGTTGGAGTGTCTGTAATAGCAGACATTGCTTCGAGTTTTTTTGATAAGCCTATTTGGTCTTTATAATCTGATTCTGCATCATTTTTACTCTTAGAAATCAACTTCTCTGCTTTGGCATGATATAAATCGTATTTTGTTTTCAGATTATTAGCCTTTTGTTTCAATAAGGGTTCCATTTCTTTCAACTCATTGTATGCATCGCCATTTCCAGCTCCACGTGGATTTTTTAATGGATTTCCTAATTCATCTTTTGTTATTTCGCCAGTAGAACGGTTGTAAATTAATCCTTGTTCTTCTGCGACCTTACAGTTTTGAACAATGCTTACTTCCCTTGCTGCATTTTCGTAGTCAGTTTTTAACCTTGAGTCTTCTTTATTGAATTCAGCAAGATCCCTATCTTTACATTTTTCGATATATGAGGCTTTTTCCTGTGATAAATAATCATTGATTTTTCCATCAAAAATCTTCAGTTCTATTGGAGTGGAAATAACTATGCCTAAGAAAATAGCAATAATGATTCGAGGCAAACCACTTAAGAATTCTTGTTTAGAAATTGTTGGCTCTCCATCTGAATACATTGAATTGACGAGGTATCGGTCAAGATTAAAGATAACTAATCCCCATATTATTCCTATTATGATGGCTATCCATGTATTGTCTGATATTGTGTATGCGGCAAATCCTCCAGAGAAAGTTGCGAGTACTGCTGTTCCTAAGATTGTACCACCCATACCTGCCTTTTTGGCCCAGTCGGTTGGACACATACGAAGAAGATCTTTGTCCACACCGCCACAAGTCCAGAGGAATTCGTTTATAAAACTAGCTCTTTTTTCTTTCCGTTCTGGATTAGGCTTCTTTATCTTTACCCCATTCTCTTCAACTTCTATATATGGTTCTCCTTCATAACGGCCTTGGTCACGTAAGGCATCAATCTCGTCAAGAGTCTTTTGGAATGCTTCTTCAACATCATGTTCTACCATATTGTTATCAGACAATGATTTGTCTGTAGGAAAGAAGTCTTGATTGAACATACGTGGTCCAGACTCTAATAATTTTGCAAGTTCATTTATTCTTGGGTCAGATGAATACATCCCATCGGATTTTGTTGATTCTGGCTTGGGTTCAGAACTTGGTGTTTCATTAGGATTAGATAGAGGAACAGAGTGTGACGACGTTTGCGGATCTTTTTGCGGGTCTGTCGTTTGCGGATCTTTTTGTGGGTCTGATGTTTGCGGATTAGGTTTAGGATTAGACACGGGTTCAGACATGGATACCTTCTCCGCTTCAAGTGCATTCCATTCTTCTGCTTCATGCTCAATAGGTGGTCCTGAAGGAGAGTTTTCACAGACTATCTCGACATAATCAGGAATTGCTCCTAAATCTGTTTGGAAATCCTTAATGATATAATAATCACCTGCTTTAGATCTGTATCTGCAACCTATTTCTGGTATTGGGTGAAAGTCTGTAATCATAGTTTTTACATATATTTATTTCGTATAACATTCCATTCATCTACTGTAAGTTTGAGTTGCGCATCAGCGTCATCGCAGAATATTTCGGTCGAGTATTTGTTGTAGAATTTTATTAACTGCTCGAATTCTGTCTTATATGTCAGGAGATGTTCACTCGCAGGTATTATAGTAGTTTCAAATGATACTACTTCATTGTTGAATTTATTCAGCTCTATTGCTAATTGTCCTTCAACTACACTTCCGCATTCTGATTGTATTGATCCCTTGGTCTTGCTCTCAGCGTTGTAGAGGGTCTTGAATATGCATTCATGAATATTATCTATATTTCCCTGTAATACGGATGCTTCAATGGAGATTTTGTCAATTTTACCTTTGACAATACTTTTTATTTGAGCTTCTATATCAAACTTAGAAGAGTAGAACTTGTAAACGGCATCATGCAGTGCAGAGAAGTCGGTTCCTCCTTCTTCAAGAATAGAAAGAAACTTTGTCACCCATTCATTTTCATCCGTGATAGACATTGACAATTTTCCTTCATTCATGAGTGCATGCCAAATAATTGTTTTAACATTTTCTATCTGCTCTATTATGTCGGCATCTTTAATATGGAGAAGAGCTCGGCGAATCATTTCGTCAGTAAGAGCATTCAACCAATCAGCGAATTTTGACAGTACTTGTTTTTTGTCTATAATCTGCTGATTTATAGTCTGCTGAATAACAGGATAGATAACATCCTTTGCTATTTGTTCTCGTTTTGCAAGTCTAACACTAGCTTTCATTTCTGACGCTTTTTCAACGACTTTGATGTCAGATTTCATTTTCTCAATCTGTCTGTCAGAAATACCTAATATATGAGCAAGTACAGCACCGAACGCTTCATTATAGAATTGTGATAAAGCCGCATTTATACTGCTTTTTAGTGATGACGGACATTGAACTGTTCTTGTCCATGTGTCATCGATAGACTTGATTGTATTTATGATTTTCTCTCTGTTGTCAAATGTAGGTAAACATTGAGATACATTTTTTAAAGAACCAAGTGTTATCTGACGGAATATAGATTGGGCTTTCTGATAGCCTTCTCTTGCTTCTTTGTAAAATGCATTGTCGGAATCAGCAATAGTTCTAGCCATCTCGGTTAGAATAGATATAAAGTAGCCTTGAAGTTTTTCAACATCGTTTTCGGCATCAATAAAGTCAATATGGTTTCCTTCACGATTGGACAAATCGTACTTCAACTTGATTCCTCCAACAGTTTGTCCAGGCTTTAATCCTTGCTCTAGTTTGTTCGCAAGATTGTCATTGATTTTATTGAATGTTGTTTGGAGAATATCTTCAGCAACGTTACCTTCCTTGTTGTATAGATAGAAAATCCAATTCTCAGGCTTTCTACCGAATGTATTTTGCTTTAGAACCTTATGGAAGTCATAACTGTCATCAGGGATAATTCCTGCTTGATTGGATACCTTTCTTAAGCAGATTGCAATATCTAAGTCAGAACGAAGTGCTTTTGCTAGGATATCAGCTACTTCGAGTTTGCTTTCTCCCAGTCCGGGAGTATCTACGAACTGGATTTGTCCGACTTCTTCAGGGCCATTTTCACCGTTTACAAGAAACGTTGTGTAAATGTCCACTTTTCTAACAGCTAGTACATAATACACCTGATGAGGATTTGTTATGCCCATTTTTTTATACTCCGCATCTGTATGTTCATAATAAGATACTAATGGACGGAGTTTCTTCTGAGATTCAATGTTAGAAAGAGATGTGATCTCTTCGAACATATTATCACGTGGCTTCAAAAAACCTGCATAGTCTTTGGCGTGAAGTAAATATGTGTCAAGCATATCCTTGAGTTTAGAGTTGGCTCCAGGATTTCCAACATTGACATTATAGCAATTTGTACAGTTCTGTATAAAGCTTTCCTTTGTATTTGCGTATGGCATAGAAGCCAACTTGAGCTCGCTTAAGTAGTCGTTAATCGCCTTGCAGATACTATTGAAAGAATGGTAGTAGACAACGGCTTTATTTCCATCGCGTTCTACGTATTCACCATTTTCCCATACTAATTGTTTACCATTAAAGATGTTGATAGTAGTTCCTGTACAAGTCAGGAACTTTGATCGAGGAATTACGTAATCGCTCAGATTTGTTAGTTTTGATATAACTGTACTTTTGCCTTGACGCCATGGGCCAACACATCCTATATTGAGATAATCTCTTTTAACTCGTTTAAGACATTCCATAAGACTTCCATCCTCACCGTCACACAGTAAAGCCAGCTGTGTTTGTAGTTTTGATGCGTCGATAATTAATGTCTCCCATTCCTTTCTTAGCTTTTCGTTAGCATTTACTATAGTAAGCCAACCTGAATTGGACTTAAAACTATTGACACCATTGACGAATTCTCTCATCTTATTGACTTCGTCATAGTATCTTGTAAATTCTGCTTGATATTGTTGACGAGCCGATATAATGCTCGCTATTTGTTCTTTTATTAGCATATCTTATTTTTTATGTATCAGAAATATGTTTTATTCTTGTACCACTGATTGAATGAAACTGTATTTATAGAATTATGTAGTATTATCTCCTTTTAACCTTATAAACCCAGCCGTCACCACCGCAGTTCTCACATTTAGCATTATTGACATAACCACTACCAGCGCATGATGTACAACTGATTTTTACGAACTTTACACGTGCTACATCGTCGGCATGTTGCTCCAGATGTAGCTTTTTGGTACCCTTGATAGTCTTGCCCAAGTATTTTTGAGCAAGATCTATTGCTTTCTTGCTGCTGTTTCCACGGCAGGATGATATGCCGATACAGCATATCACTAAAAGCAAGATATCGATGACCTTTCCCATATTATTATATTTTATTGATATTGGTAATCTCATATATTCTTTTTCCATATTTTTGACCAACGCTATATCCACATTCTTTCAATACACATTGCGATGGGATATTTTCCGCATCCACTTCAGTATGTAGTTCATTGCATAGTTTTGCCTCACGTACATATTGAGTAACTATTTTAATGCTTTCTGTCATCAGTCCCTTGTTTCTGTAGTCTGTATGCATAGCAAAGAAGACAGTTGGGTTGAATGATAAATCCATCAAAGCGATGAAGCCTGCTAACTGGTTCTCATGCCTTATGCCCCAAAGTATGCCTTCTTTTCTCTTTAGGTATATTTTGAATGATTTGAGAATCTGATTGATACCTTCATCTGTTTTGGCAATCTCGCAAAGGTCGGGAAGAAAACGCTGTGTTGTTACATCTGTAAAAATGGATTTCAAGACAGGTATATCATCCTCTGTAACTTCGTTTAGAATGCATCTTGCAGTGGTAAGCTTTGGCACAGATGGCAGCGTAAGCATCCCTCGTTCTGCCATCTCGCAGAAGACAAACATTCCGAGACGATGTGCTATACGTTCGTTTTTACAGAGCACATCCCATTGCTCGTCGGTGTATTCTATTGCCGTAGGGCATTGATTACACATACGGACGGCAGGGCAAAACGCACAACGTTTTTCTCGCTTTTTATAATATTCCTTTGCCAGCTCATTTGCTTTATTCCAATCGATGCCTTGTTCTATATTTCCGATGCGAAAACGGTCATTGAATTTTTCACATACAGCTATCTGTAGGTGTGCATCTATGTAAAGCTTTGTATTTACTGGCATGCATGTCGCCAATGGCATATCTCCTTCAATCTTGAAGACGGGTCTGTTCTTCCATATTTCAATCAGTTCGTCGAAAAAGGTTTGAAGCACAACCCAATTAGGATGATGCTGATACGTGTCTATTAGGTGAATGTAGAGATTGCGAAACTCTTCCCAGCTCTCTTCTGCTACTCCTTTTGCAAAATTCGGAGTCAGTCCACTGATATGAGTGGGCGGATAGTTTCGTAGAAGATCGTCTTCCTGCCATTCCTTTGCTATTGCTTCTAAGTCCGAAATAGAAGATAGCGTCATCAGCAATACAATATTAGGGACTTTCTGAAAAGTGTGATTATGCAGATAATTCAAAGTCTTGTGTACTTTTCTGAACGAACCTTCTCCTTTTTTGTCTATGCGGTATCGGTCGTGGAATCGCTCTGTGCCATCAACCGTCATGGCTATTTCTACACTGTTGTCTATCAGCCATGTCATGCTGTCCTCATTAAGCAAGGTACCATTGGTGGATACGGAGAAGCTCGCTTTGTCACCCCATTCTTCCCTGCCTCTATTTACGGCATGTTGTATAAGTGCAAATTTTGTAAGAGGCTCTCCACCATAAAAACAGATACGTATAGGTCTGTTTGCTGCCATTCGCTTTATGAACGAATAAATCTTTTCGAGATCTCCTTCTGAGAGTGAATGGGCATTATGTTGATGATTGCCTATGTATTCACCGGAATAGCAGCAGTAGGTGCAACGCAGGTTGCATTGTTCGGTCAAGGCAATGATGAACATTGCGACTTCAGGCATTGACGAGAATTCGCCATATGGTGCAAACGTCCAAGCATAACTATTGTCTTCTACAACGCCAGAAACAATTTCGTTGGTTTGCCGTAGATACGAATAAGTATTGTTATGGACAGTCTGTATGTTCATTATCTGTTTCCGCAACGCATATTTGAGCAATGTTGACAATTGAGACAGCGAACTTGGCATGCAGCCATGCCCATAAGTTCAATAGCTTTGTCTCTTACATCTTCTGCTATTTTATTGAAATTGAGCACATCAAGGATGTTCTCATTGGTGGATAGTGCTATTGTTTTGGTATTCATATGTTTTTATTGCTGATTTATGATTTGTTGGTATTCTCCACTCTCATACCACTCGTACAGTTTTGCGGCACGATCTACTAACCATGGAAATTCTGCAGAGCGAACGGTCAATGCCTTTATGACTGAATTGACAGTACCGGTGAACTTCTCTTCGAATTCCTTAGCTTGCTTGATGAAGCCTTGTATGTCTATATGATCATAACATTTCTTGGGAAGTCCGGCTTTTTTTATCATAGTACTGATGGCAACATTTATGTCTTGGCAACACAACAAGCCGATACGGTCAGCTGTATAGTCAGACTTTCGATACCATTCGAATAATGGCAATTTTACGATGGATGCCCAGGACTTGAAGACGGGATCATTCATAAAAGGCAGGTAGAACGACATAATGAGCATTTGGTATGGTTTATGACCAGCTTCAAAATGCCCAAGTTCATGACCGAGTATGAATGCCATCTCTCCTTCTGTGAATAGGTCGGCACAGCCTGACATCATGACGATGCGGCGGTATTTATCACCATTGGAATAATGAAATGGACCATAATACCAATCAGTGGAGTAGGCTGGTGGTTCCTTGATATTAAGAATTGAGCAAGCTTCAACAAGCTGTCTATGTAGGGCAGGCAAACTGTCTGCGATTATATTAATGCCTTCTCCTTGGTTTTCCACCTCATTGTAAGCTTCCTGATACTTACTCGTCGTGGCGTTCAGAAAGTCCTTGAATGTGTAATATTTCAAATCAGATTTGAATATTTCATACCATGTCTTCAAGTTGTGGTCGATGGGGTGTTTGGCTATTTCACGAACAAAATCCCACTTTGACATATAAGGAACTTGTAGACCATTCAGCCAGTCCACAGTCTTCTTGTCATCAGGATGCATTACACGGGAATAGTCTATATTTGTAAGTTTCTTTCTCATGCTCTTATCTGATTTGTCGTTGTGTCACAAATCTGTTGTATTCACCGCTATCCATCCATTTCAACAATTCAGCAGAACGCATGACAGTCCAAGGATGTGTCTCATCAGCAATAGAAAGGAACTTTACTACTTTGTTCATTCCATCATAGTCAAGCATCTTGAAATCGCGTGCCTGCTGTATGAAGGTTTCCGGTTTTATATTGTTAAACTCCTTAATAGGAAGGCCAGCCATCTTGATAAATGCCCGAATCATTGCGTCAGTGTTCTGACAACATAACAAACCTGCGCGATCTGCTGTAAATTCTGACATACGATTCCAATAATAAAGTGCGAACTGCAAGCCACTTGCAACAATACTGCCACCAGGAATAGCATCAATACCCCAGTTTATCACCTGTCCCATAAGGTGGTAAAGCATGTGTTGAGACTTGATATGACCCACTTCATGTCCGATTATGAATAATATTTCGTCATCATCACAAAGGTCTATAAGACCTGAGTTGAGAATGATGATGGGATGCTCAGCTCCAATTGTACAGGCATTAATGTCATAACTCCATGTTATATACAATTCGGGGACTTCTTTTAGGTCAAGAATGCAACATGCCTCTACAAGGTGTTCATATATTTGTGGATAGTTGTCTTTTGTAACTTTCAAGTTGCTACCAGTATATTGGATGTTATATACACGCTCAATGAAATTGGATGTTACCCATTTGCAAGCCGTAGTAAGAAATGGAATACTTTCCAGTTTCTTCAATGCAGCCTTATCCAAAGGATGTTCGTATTGTTGATGTTCAAGTCCGGTAAGAATTCGTTTGTTGTTTATCATAATTATCTGTTGACTTTTATCGTTTTATGGATTTTTTTTAATTCCGTGAAACGTGTCTGGAGGTGTGGATGAGCATCTTCCAACTCTTTATATTCGTTGTAGGCAGAGCACACTGATTCCATACCAAGTTTTAAAAACAGATTGGTAACTGCATCAATATCTCCACAACAAATATATCCTGCTCTGTCAGCATTAAACTCAGATTGACGACACCATCTCTTCATAGGAACTTCTATTGTATCAGAAATCATCGGTCCAAATATTTCTGACGAGGTATTGAAGGTGTCAAGCAAGCCATTTACAGTATGACAAACTAAATTACCCTGCTGATGATGCCCTAACTCATGTCCAAGGATAAATCTTAACTCTTTTTCATTGAGACGGATTGTTGCCATCCTGCTAAGAAGAATTAATTTATGCCCTTTTACCTCTAAGCTAAGTGCATTGATTCCAAAAATCTGATATGTAATATACAGTTTGGGCATTTTAACGAAACCAAGTCTTTTGCAACATTCCTTATATATTCTATATAATTGAGGATATGAAGAAGCTTTAAGTTCAGAAGAGTGGCGGAGTAATACATCAAGCTGTTTAGCACAGTAGAAATCGGCTATCTTTTTAAGTCCAGCCTTAACAACATGATTATTCAGGAAATCTCCAATATAGTTGTCTTCCCATGTTGAATACCAAGCTTCAGTATCCTTAGGCTCATCCGTTGGAGTGCAGAATATTGGTGTCGTTGAATTGAGGAATGAATCAACCAACGTCTTTACATTCTTACATGTCTGCTTTATTGAGTTCATACTTTAATGGAGAGTGGTTGTCTAAAAAAACTATCTTTTTTGATTATATACCCAACTCGTTTATTAGATCATCTAGTCTTTTACCGAAACCGTCTTTAATCTTACTGTCATCTTTTGTCATGTTCTTTATTGTTGAACTATGTCTTGGAGCAAAGGCGGCTGCACCATAACACAAATCAAAAAAAGACGATTCCTTGGAATTACCAAAATTTGACTGCGAAGAATTGTCAATGTCTTTATCTAACATCAATTCATAATCATCGTCCATCATCATCATCACGGATTCAAGTTCATAAGAATTCTCCGCAAGATACTGACGCACATGATTTCGTTCTTCCTTAGTTACCGCACCTACAGCATATGCTGCAAGTAGTTCATTTGAAATTATCATGCTCATACTTTTAATCTAATGTGACGATGAGTCTCTTCAACTCTTCTTTTGCTCTCTGCATACGAACATCCACATATCCAGCAGATGGTATTACACGCTTACCTTTGTCAATACGAACAATCCCTTTCTTGTTCCACATTTTCTTCATCAGTTCAGCAATTTCCCTACTATTATATCCTTGAAGACGTTTGAGTACGACAAACTTCTGGTCTAGGTCTGTAAGTTTTCCTATCGCTTCCATCAGAATAATTCTTCTTTGAATTATGTCATATTCTTCTATATCATCATCAGATAACTGAACTAGAGCCTTTCCTTCATCATCTACATCTATAGAGATGATGATATTCTCTTTTCCTATCAGTGCAGACTTGATTTCTACGAATCTGTTCCTTGCTGTTTTACCAAGCCAAGGTCCTAATTTGCATCTCCATTGAAATGTTCTCAGCTTATTCCAATCCTGATTTTTTCCTTTCAGGTATTCGAATAAGTCACCAAGACAATGCTCGTACCATGAAGTATCTTTTTGAAATATATCTCGATAGAGCTTAGACAAAAGAGGATTATATCTGTTATAAATAAGATATGCAGCAGCCTCTTCGTTATAGGGCTTGGTAATTATTTTGTTTACAAGATCTCTGTCATCATATTCTTTATAATTATCGTGGAATTTGAGTTCCATATCTTTTGACAGTTTTGTTTATTTTACATCATATTTGAGAATTACCATAAAGTCATTGGGGATATAGGCCGTGACGAATGTTCCCAATCCTTCAATATCTATTGCCACTCGTTGCTGTCCTCCAGCTCTTGCCACTCTGCCTATTACACCGGTAAAATCCCCTTTGATGATTTGAACAAGATCGCCACTCTTATAGTGAACTCGTTCAGATGGCATCATTCCACTATGCTCATTCTTCACACTTGTAGCGTTTATGAAGTTTAGCATTTCGTTGTCGGGGATGGTTACGGGAGGATTCTTGCCGGTTGACCTTTCCACGGGCTTTGTCTTGTCCGTGTAGTATTTTAGCCATTTGGCGGTGGAGGCTGGCTCTTTCACGAAATCGTGAGTTTTCTGGCGGGTCATCCTTGCAAAAATAATATTGGGAAGCAAAGGCTCGTGAATGAGCTTTCGCTTCCCGTCTATCTCTTTGATAACATAATGCATCGGCAAATAAGTCTCTACGTTCTTGGCTCGGAGAGCATCAAGAGCCTGATTGGTTCTTCCGTAAGTGGCACGCAACACGAACCATTGCTCCTTTTCCTCCTGAGCATAATCCGAGGACACCCCAGTTTGGGAGTTCTCTGCTGCGTTGCTTCGAACTTCGGGGGAGGTGCAGGAGGTTAGTCGTGCACTGGAGGGAGTTTTGCCGCCTCGTCGGGAGTCTGCATTAGGCAATGCTGACGTGTTGTTCCTTGATTCTTTGTTCATAATACAAAGACCAGTTTCTTTACAAACACTTTAAATTTTATGCTGTCAGAATGTTAGCTCCCCTATTTGTGTGATTTGATCTTAGATTGTTATTGGTGGTTTTAGGTTCGCTAAGCTATGTTTTTCACTCGTCAAGCGGTCTATTAGGTTTGTCTACAAGAAAATCTAAGGCAAATGTACGAATAATATTTACCCCAGTTCGGGATAAGAAATAGTTTGTAAAAAAGTTGGTAGTCTCACAA
>ERZ1026862.705-NODE-705-length-21987-cov-46.978707_pt1 | contig 21987 bp, 19 predicted proteins | sample MGYA00380161_ERZ1026862 | MGnify/ENA primary metagenome ERZ1026862 (study PRJEB33269, sample SAMEA4719797) | human gut metagenome | biome: human-associated habitat; feature: organic feature; material: feces | place: Cameroon | collected 2013-10 ... | reverse complement strand
ATCTATCTACTGTCAATTGAATGAGGGAACGGCCCACACCCATCACATCAATGAATTGCTTTGGGTAATCGGGGGTTGACATAGGCCAGAAACGGCTGCCTACGCCGCCGGCCATAATAATGATTTGTATGTCGTTGTACATATAGATATTATTTTTTTATTTTGTATATTGTTTCAAAATCTCAGCAACTCTCTTGGCACTTTTCTCCCATGAGAATCTTAAGATATTTTCATGCGCAAGATTCTTATACATATCTGAGCTTGCGATAATCTTTTTCATTCCCAAGGCTATATCCACTATTTCCTGTGGATTACAATAAATGCCACTATTTTTTATCACCTCATGCAATGGAGGAATATCTGCAACAAGAACGGGACAACCACAATTTTGTGCCTCTAAAGGAGGTATTCCAAAACCTTCATAAACACTTGGATAAACAAAGGCAAGAGCATTGCTATAATATCTGATTAAGTCTTCATCTGATACTCGTCCAAGAAACTTCACATGCGGATTTTTCTTATAATGTTCAATGTCTATACTCTTGAAACTATTATTTTGAAGATCTCCTATGATATAAAGATTCACATCTTGGTTTTCTTTTTCCAGTAAATCAAAAGCTTTCAATACAGCAATGAAATTTTTACGATAATTCAAGGATGATACAGCCAAGAGATAATTGCATTCTTTTAATTCTTTGTCGTACTTAATCTTGAACTGTTCTCCTACAGCATTGTAAACTACAGATATTTTGCCATGAGGAGTACCATAATATTTTACGATTTCTTCTTTGGAGAAATTGCTTACTGTAATAACATGCAAAGCTGACTTTATGATTCTTGGTATAAGAAAGTGATATGTGTAAAGGAATGATTTGCTAAAAGTTTGAGGAAAAGCCTCAAAAGCCACATCATGCACTGTCACTATCTTATTTTTATAAAGCAAAGGTGCCGTATTACACAAACACAACAGTAAAGGATTTCCGCTTTTATGTAGATAATGAGGCAGATCTATCTGTTCCCACATATGTCCTTTGTGACTCCCTATAATTTTTACAGAAAGCTTCTTTGCATATTCATGCTGCTCAATATTGCATGGAGAAACGAGCTCAATATTGTCACCCATCATTCGTTTCAACTCTAAACATATTTCTACAGCATACCTTTGCACACCTGTCATACGTTGAGTTAGAAAGCGAGCATTAACAACTATTTTCATACCATAGTTTCTTTTATAATTGTTTCTAATTTGTCAAACATAGCTTGTGGATTTGTCATTTCTTGCACACTTTCTCTAGCATTGTCTTTCCAACGATTTAATATCGAAGGAGTAAGAGAGTTGATTGTTTCAGAAAGCTCCCCAACATTTCCTGGCGTAAATAGTTTGCCATTCACTTCTTGCTGGACTATTTCAGGCAAGCCTCCTATTCGAGAACAAATTACTGGAACATTATTAGCACATGCCTCAAAAGCGACAGTAGGGAAAGTATCTGGCCAAACAGAAGGTATTACTACGACATCCACTTGATTATAAAACTCTTGTGAGTTCATGAAGCCCACAATATTAATTCTATCGTCTTTCTTTTTAAAAGTTTCCAGCTCTTTCAAAAAAGGTTGGTCAGAAGCCATACCGGCAATAGTTAATGTAGCATTCAACTTTGTTTGCGTAAAGGCTTTTACCAAAATATCAACGCCCTTAACTCTCGATACATTTCCAATAAAGCCAATTCTCAGAGGTTTTCCACTTTCCCAATGTCTAACACTAACAAGAGGAAAATCACGAGCATTGTGAAGGATATACAGTTTTGCATTCTTATAAAATCCAAGATTCACAAATCTATCCAAAACAAACTTGCTTACACCGATAACAGAATCCACATGGCTTGATTTATATTTATGCAAGAGTCTGAAAGACTTACATAGCCTGCATGGATTCTCACAATATCGCCCTTTGTTAAAAGCATTAGAATTGATACAGGTCATATATTGATCATGTATCTCTTGTATTATCTTTATCTTTCTTTCTTTCAAAGAATCCCAAACAGAAATACTCAATCCACAAAGGTTATGACATATTGCAATATCGGGTTTTTCGTCATCAAGAATTTTGTCTACATATTTCTTGATTGTAAGATTATAAGTATCCTTTAGATGCCAGCGTATTTTATCTAATGTTGGCTTGTTCTTAACACGATATGCCCAATAGAGATTGCTGTAAGGAACCCTTATAACCCGTACATTATCTACCATTTCTTCTCTGACGGTATTCTCTCCATGCGTTGCTACAACCACCACATCATATCCTCGTTTCTGAAGTCCTTCTGCCTGTTCTTTAAAAACGACTTCAGCTCCTCCTCCGATATGTGGATAGTAAAAAGCATTAAAAAGAATTATTTTCATGAGTTTAGCTTCTGCTTAATTAATGATATATCTTCCTTACGCTTTTTATCTAAGATATCATTTACCTTTGTAAAATCAATCTTTCTGTCATATTGACAATGCGTATAATCATGAACGCCTCGATCCTGAAGGTTAACTAAGGTCAACAAGCTGCTGATACGTCCGCCAAACTGTTTCGCAGGTACCAAACTCTCAAACTGAGTATTAAGATTCACGCTGAAAGCTGTTACATGAAAAGAGTCAGTGATAACATAATTAGCATGTGATATGTAACTCAATAGTTGTTCAACGCGAGGCAAATAAACGCAATGTCCGAATTTTCTAAATTCATCATAACGATAACATATTCTTATGACTTTCAACCCTTGCTTTTTAGCCAGATTAGATATATAATCATCCAAACCATCATGATGATGCAATTGATATATCAAGATATAAGGTTCTTTCTCTTGGCATGGCTCAGCTATATCAAGCCATTTGCCTTTCGATAGCAATAATGTTGGATCCAATATCTGACTAACATTGTCAAGTCCTAAGTCTTTGACAATACTCACACCACTCAACTCACGTGTTGTTATATAATCAAAGGAACTCAACATTTCTTTATTGAATGCCTTTTCCTCTTCTTTTAGCTTATCTACACCAAAACTCGAAGAATAAGCGATTTTCTTTTTCCCTTTTTGGGCATACGAAAGATAATAAGGACGTATCAATCCATGGTTGAGTACTGAGTTCCAGACTTGGTCGCTACCTACGATATAGGTATCTGCATCAATGGGATATTTTTCAAAGTCTGCCTCACTATAATACTTGTGAGCAGAGACCTTAAAATATTTTGTTCTAAAGCCACCGAACATCTTTTGCATAGCAATATTTGATGGTAGAAACACCAAATTCTTCACTAAACCCTTCAAGTTGTGTGCTTCATACAAATAGCAGGAAAAGAGTTTATGCAACAATGTGAGGTCTGGTCGATAGTAATCTACTATTTCCACCTCATGTCCCATATTCGTCAGCACTTGTTGCGTTGCATAGGTCTGAAGAACAGAACCATAATTATTAACGCAATGTAGAGTTATCAATGAAATTCTCATGAAATTATTCTCTTTAATCTTCTGTTTATTCTTATTAGGTTGAAGAAAATATTATAGAAAGCCGTCATGCTTAAATGACTGCGAAGTCCTTTAAATACCAATCTTCTTAATGTGGCATTTACCGTTGGAGGTGTAGCCATTTGTCCTTGAGTAACCCAAGAAACATCTTGTGGCTCAAATGTACAAATCCCATTAAGTTCTTCTATGATATGGTGTCCTTTCTCTGTAAGGGCAAGTAATCCTGTAACACCTAATTCATTATCCTTATAACAGTCGCCCCACATATCACCGATACGCAAGTCTGCAGAAGAACTTGCATGCTTGTATTTGCATTTTGCATAGCATTGCTTACCTAAGCAATAATCACTTAAGAAAAGATGATAAAACATGTCTCCTTGGGAAAGTCGGCTGTTTAGGAATCCTTTTTTTTCCTTCATTAACATATTGTATCCATCATGCCAATCTACAGGATTACCATGCTTATCACCGTCAATAGACATAGCCCATGAATCATGCCATCCTGTAAATTTGTTTCTCCAAGATACATACGTAAGTTTTCCTACTTTTTTCTCTGCCCACTTGGAATACTTATTCCACAAGAGCATAGAAGGAACACCATGACAGAAGAAGTCCAACAACACAAAATTATCCTCACATCTGAATTTCTTAATGTACCGTCTGAAAGAATCAATCTGACATGGAGTACCCGTTATTAAATATTTTTTCTTGCGATCGATTCCTTTAAACGCATCCAACGTATAACTTGGAATGTACTTGGATCCCATACTTTGGATGAGTTCCTCTTGGGTATCTGCGCTATAATGTTCTGCATTATTGTTTTGGGCATTATAGCGAACGCCAATTACCACGTAACCATCCTTTATCAGACATCTGCCAATTTCATACCCAGTGCCGCCAGAAGAACTTTTTCTTCTTACACCCACTTCGTTGCTCCAAGAGCCATATCCATCGACAAACTTTGGCTTCGAAGCCAATTCATCATGGCAGAAAGCACAGACTTCTCGACAAAGCCCACAATCCGTACATTTGGATACGTCCGTAATCATCGGTTCATAAAAGCCTTCATCATTTAATCTCAATTCTATAATCTTCTTTGCGCAGGACATGGCACAAACTCCACATCCATAGCAATTATGTATACCAGAAATATTCATAACATCTTTTTTTGATTGTTAGAAAATCTGGCAACAAATAAAGGAATCTACACAGCGACTACTTTTTCCTTAATTTTCTCCTTTTGTTCCAAATATGCATCTTTGTCATGATGACTGGAGAAACGAATGTAAGAAAGACCTTAATTCTCTGTTTCATGTCTATATCGGAGAAAAAGACAAATAAAGCTTTCTTTCTCAGATGCGTTATGCATTTACGATAAAGGTCACTGTATTCCTTACTGCTCCCAGATTCGATAATATGGGTTAGGCAATAAGCGTGACAACTCCAGAGATGCCAGTTGTAGGCTTTTTGAACTTTTGGGGATGGCATCTCAAGATGAGACTTGATGTAATCCATCGTTTCCAAACAGCCTTTTCCCTGACGCTCCACATTAGCTTTTGTCGTTGCAGAGCCGACATTGTCAAGTCTGTAGCAATATACCTTTCTATTTCCTACGGCAATCTTGTTGGCTACAGCTGCTACTCTTGTGATAAACTCCAATCCCTCTCCAGTCTTCAATTCTGGCACGAATTCGAATTGATGTTTCTTGAGAAATTTCATGTCATACATCTTGTTCCAAGTACCAAGTGTAATACGTGGGTAGAAAAATTCAGCCACAGCATCGTCTGAATTCATGACTGAAACAGAATCATGTGAAACTTGCTGATTATCATATGAAGTGAAGCAATTTCTCGAAATAGCCATTTCTGCGCCAGTCTTTTCTATCAGACTTAACATGTACTCGACAAAATCCTCAGACAGATAGTCATCGGAATCGACAAAAGTAATAAAGTCGCCTTTAGCTATTTCTAACCCAGTGTTTCTTGCCCCCCCAAAACGCTTATTTTCTTGGTGTATCACCTTGATTCTGTGGTCTTTGAGTGCATATTTGTCAGCTATCTCACCTGACTTATCTGGCGAGCCATCATCCACAAGGATAATCTCAATATTCTTATAAGTTTGTGAGATCAATGATTCGATACATTGTCCCACATATTGTTCCACTCGATACATCGGTGCAACAATCGTTACCAATGGATTCTTATTCATAATGAGTTGATTTATTAATGTAAACCTTTATACAAAGCATCTTCCAACTTTTTACTGCAAGCTGCAAGACTATAATTCTTCAAAATATATTCTCGAAGCTCAGGCTGAGCTTTTTTCGATTCAAAAGCCTCCATAACTCCTTTGCCGATGCTATCCACATCATAAGGGTTGACGAGGACAGCCCTTCCTTCATAATATTCTTTAGGACCTCCAATGTTAGTAAGTACTACTTCGGCACCACAAATAGCAGCTTCCATGGCTACCATTCCGACACCCTCTACGATACTTGGCAAAGCAAAAACCTTTGTTTTTCTGTAACATTCAAACAATTCCTCATCTGAAAGTCGTCCTAAATATTCAATGTTATCTGCTCCAGCTATGAGCTTATCAAGCCATTGGCGTTCTTCTCCATGCAATGTACCAGCAAGCTTCAGATTAAAGCCATACTTCTTTGCAGCCTCAACAAGACGTGGAACATTCTTTCCCCAATTAGCCAACCTACTAACATGCAAGCAGAAATCTTCCTTCTTAGAATAGTCAACCTCTGGTATGTTATCTATTCTCAGGGATACAGGAACAATGTGCACCTTGGACGAATCTACTCCAAACCCTTGCATGATTACCTTCTTCTCAAACTCAGAGCGGGCAAGGAAGAAATCTATCTTGTCCTTCACTACATATATTTCATGCAGTGGCTTAATAAGGCCACCTTTGTGCCACCCCAGATATTTACAACGCAGCTTAAACTCTAACAACGACTTATGCCAGTCTATAATCGGAGCACTTACCACCTTCAGCTTGGGATATTTCTTGTATGAGTTCACCATCTCCGACATCATTATTCCCTGCCCAAGGATTATAATATAATCCAAGGAGTCATAATCGAACTTTTCCCAGTTGTTCATCAGAAACACTTTATGCCCCAAGGAGTCCAGCCCTCGTTTCCAGAATCTGCCCTGTACGGGGATGCCTGCATCGTAAGTGAATGCCACATGTGGCAATGTTATACCTATTTTCATAAATTCAATTTTTTGTTACCTATTATTATTGGCGCATATTTGTTGATAGGCTTTATCAAGAGATTACAAACCGATATGGATATTATGACCATAAGAGGAATCATCACAATACTCATGTCAAATCCTGCCATAGCCATAATCTTATTGACAATGGGCTTCAACAAGCACAGCACCTTGTAGTGGAAAATATAAATGAATAAAGAATTTGTTCCTATAATCGACATCATCTTACCCATGTTGATGTTGCAACAGAAATTAATACTAACAAACACGCCAACTATTGCTGAGGCGCATATCAACAATGGATGTGTCAATATGTGTTGGTGGATGTCAAACACGATTCCTTCTTGCCTTTCATACAGAGCCAATGCGAAGAACATACCTGCTATCAATACAGATGCCAGTGCAGATTTGACATATTTGCCATGTCTGAAATAGAAAAAGCCCATCAGGTAGAATCCCATAGAAGCAAAAGCAGTGTCAAGATGCCAAGGCAAGTGTTCACGGCTCATCATCATCAGATAAGCAAACGCTGAAAGAATGACAACCATTCGGATAATCCATTTGTCATGAAACAACTTACACAACTTCATAATGATGAAATTCATACATTCTATACAAACCAAACACGGCACATACCACAGATAATCGCCCATGATGATTTCTGATATATTCTTGTGGATTACTTCTTGGTTGCCTTGAATGCAAGCATGGATGAAGGCATTGTTGATACACATCTGCATGATGATTCCCCATACAAAATAGGGTATCAATAGTCTTCCTATCAGCCTGTTGAGCAATTGTCTCAGCGTCATATCGTCCTTGCTCAAGCAGCCTGACACGAAGAAGAACAATGGCATGAAGAAGATTCCTACCCATTTATATACCGAATAATTACAACCAAGGATATCATTGGTATGGCATAAAACCATTGATATAATGGCTATTGCACGAGCTTGATCCAACCATAGCTGTTTACCCCCCCTGAATTGGATTTAACAAATTCTATTTTACTCATTTTCAAAAATTTATCTTTTAGCGAACATCTTTTTTATAATGAATACGATTACACAGTATATTAAAATGCTATTCAAATTATTACGTGCAAACGAAGTATTCATGCTTGTGAATACGCCATTAGCATTCAGAAAAAACATCCAGTATAGACGGAAAGTCACAAGTATTGGTAATGGCACCAACAAGGAAGTCCCTCTAAGATTCACAAAAGAGCATAGAAAATAGAATATCAAAATATATGTCAGAAAGGCTATCAAATAATAAGGATAACCAAACATCCATAATCCGATACCCGTTTCACCACCCACTTTGAAACCTCGCAGGCTATAGCGATCACCAGCGAAATTACTCACCACCATATGGTCTGTAGCTGTTCCCTGGAAATCCTTTTTGAGTCCCATAGCATTGGTCAAGAATCCAGGCAGCTCATTTATCCAAAAACTTTCGTAATATTTACTGCCTTCATAACATCCGAATCCAGCCTTTTGTGCATTGTACAGCGTTCCGTCAATGGTTCGCAAATTGCAGAAGCGATCCAAAAATATGTTATTCACATAGTATTCACTCCATCCTTCGCGATTGTCACCACCATTATCCAATGTTGCCATAAAATAATCATATGTGGTCTTCAACCTCTCTTTGTCGTTATACAATTTCCATACATCATCGAATGTCTTGCTCGCAGTAGAGGAATAGACAGACTGACGATTAAGAATCATAGCCATCGCCATGTCTGCCAATGGACCTACAGCAAGATAAACCAAGATGATTGCAATGATAGTATTCTTTCCCGATAGTAATGTCTTATTATTGTAGATAGCAATAAATATGTAAATAAGCAAGATGGTGAATACGGAGTTAAATATCAGCGCTCTGCGGGTTGTTGCCATTCCTATGACCATCAGAACTATGATATAGTACTTGACGAAGCCCTTTGACTTCGCTTCCGTCTTATCGCCATAAAGGTGCTTGAAATACAGACATACAGGTGCCAGAGAAAATAATGACAAAGAGTGTGTCATGATACCAATAAAGTTTCCTGTGCTCTGGTATTCCACGTCTTGCCCTTGTTCTGCAACTGTGTTTAGCAAGGCCAACAGTCCAATAATGCCTATCGCCCACATCTGCTTTTCATTTAGAATAGACATGTAGCCAACTTTATTCCAAAGTTTATTCAACAAGCAATTAGGTTTATATAGCTTTATAGCAATGCGAAAAGCCAAAACCACAACAGTCAAGTTGATAATCTGATTTGAAAACGTCAGATTAGGAACTTGGAAGTTGAATGTCAGCGGTTTACCTTCCAATAGCGTTATCACTATTGGAAGAAAATAATAGCAGATACCAAGTGCGAATATCGTTACTGTAGGAAGAGGATATTTCTGTATATATTCCCTCTTAAACACACAAAAAGCTACTAATAACCAACCATAAACAAGCGTCACGCAACCATAAAGATTGGCTGAAGAATAAAAGAACACCAATTCAAGAAAACAGGCAAGCAACAAAATTCTGGTTACCCAGCCCTTTATCACATCGATGATGTCTTTCTTTTGCATTGTTGTATTCATACCAAAGTTTTCAAACATTTATCCATCATCTCTGCATAACGCTCGTATTGGCATCTGGAAATCTCTGCGACCTTGCTCTTGTCGTACGCATCCAAGGCTTCGAAAATCTGGTCGACAGTTACATCGCAATGTCCATCTGTTATAACGCTTCTGTTTGCATCCAGCTCATATCTGCCAAGAATATCCTGTACCTTACTTGACCCATCATCAATGCGCTTTCCCCAGAAATTGGTCGTCCCCCAGTTGTCTATGGAATAACACGGCACTGCATTGTGCAGACTGATGACGATGGGATGCATATTGTTGCCAATATATGCTTGCGCATATTTTATCAAGGCATACCAATAAATCGGATTCAAAGGCAAGCCGATCTTCTTGTCGTATGACAAACGGGATGGCGTGAGAACAGGAAAGGCAACGCACTGAATGTCTCGTTCCGAAAAGCGGCGTTCAATATCGCTCAACACCTCATCCGAAAGATAATTGCCTCTCAGCCCTACCAACGCATATTTTTCATTTAATCCAAATTTTCGGCACACTTCTTCTTTTGACGGTACAAGATGACCGGCATTTTGATTGAAAGCAAATACAGGATCGGGGGTAATGTCTGGCATCAATGAAGGACAAACACTGTTTACCAATTTCTGTGTCCATTCATCCCTTACGCTGGTAAAGCGCATGGCATTCAGGCATTTTGCCATTCTCTTCTTTGTACTTCCCATCCATTTGTCGAAAGGAGAATTTTGGGAAGAGACAGAAATCATGCCTGTAGGTATCTGGTCTGCAAATCCATATCCCCAGAAAATATTCGGGAATCGTCGTTCTCCTTGTATCGGGCGCAGCCATGCCTTTAGTCCTTGCCCCCAGCGCAAAGTTGAGAACAAGGGAAAGTGTTGAAGCACAGCATCACTACCTATCAAGATTCCCTCTATCTTCTCATCCTTAATTACATCTTCGAGTTGTCCAAGACTGAATATCTTCTTGCTTTGTACAGGGATATTCGTGTCAATGAACCGATAATGCTCAGCAAGTTGTTTGTCCACCTTTTCCGATTTCGTCTCTACATAATCGGTGTATCTCGAAAGATAATGTAAGAAGACAACCTCGTGGCCAGCCTTCTTCAGATAATTATATGTAGAGACGGCTTGAAGATTTGCTCCGAAATTACCAGTGCGGTAATATGTCAATATTCCTAATTTCATTTCTTGTCTATTTAAATCAAACCTAATGTTTTCCTAATTTTTCTACGTATTCTATTCATTAATGTTGGTGTGCAGTATCTTTTAACCGCATATTTCAATCCATGTTTTTTATAGCATTTCCAAAAATACTTTCGTTCTATATTTGGCATTGTCGGGCTTGCTAAACATGGTTGCATCGATTCTTCTTCTGTAATGTTCCAAACTTGCACTTTGCTTCTTATGGAATCAAGAATAGAGTTTCCCTTTTGAGTGTTGACGATAAATAACGAAGTACCTTTCTTGCTATAGATATCTGGTCGTAACTTGGTATCGTCCCAAAAGTCTGCAACAGTAAAATCGCTGACTCTGTTGTAATTGGTATATGGACAGATGTCACATGATGGTCTATTGATGACATGAGAGAAATAGACTTTACCCCAATTAAAGATTCCGTCAGGATCTACACTATGCTTACCGCTTGCGAAAGCATAGCGGTAAGCATAGTGGTGGCTCCAGCCACCACTATGCTTGTACCTCATTTGCAAATCGACCATTTTGTCTTGAAAATAGTTATCCACATAATCTACATAATCGGCAAAAACCTGTGGACTAGGAACTGCATGACATACAACATCCAATGTTATCAAATTATCGTAGTCACGAACCAAAAATATCTTCAGTCCATGCACTTGGCAAGGTGTCCCAGAAAAAAGCAGAGGCTTGTCTTTTTCAGTGCGCAGTATTTCCTTGCAGCGACTGAATACACCGATTAAATTACTTTGTGAATATTTGGAGCCTCTCATCTTGGCAAATTCATCATAGGTCTTCGCAAAAGAATGTACTACTTGCATTTTACTGTTGTAAATGGCTCCTACAACGGTTCCGCCTTGAGATAACACGTATTCAGCTATTGCAGAAAAAGCTCCACCGCTGCTACTTTGCATTAGCGTTTCTTCATCCAAATGTCTCAGAGCATATAGTTTCTGATAGTTCTTTTCTTTTTTTGTATTGCGACGTTTCTGTATAGGGCAAACTTTTTCACATAATCCACAATTGGTACATTTGGTCTTATTTACATGAGGATACAAAAAGCCTTCTTCATCAGGAAGCATCACTATAGCTTCTTTATTGCATGCAGATTGGCAGGCCGTACAACCACAACAATCCTTCTTATTTGTGATTTCTATCATTTTTTTACCTTTTTTCTTAATTTATTCAATTTGTCATATAAGAACTTTCTTTCTGTTGCCGTGCATCCCAAACATAAAGACGAAAACGCAGTCACAGCAAGACAGGCAAGAATTGTCAATACGCTTGATTCATTTGTCAAAAAAGTTTTTATGGCTATTGAAATACAGACGGAAGCTGCACTGACTAAAGAAATTCTCCATATCACATTTTTTATATAGACAACAGCATTGAGTTTTATCATATTCCGTAGCAGGTATACCCTTTGGTACAAATTAATCAAACCTATCACAATTGCAACAACGATAGTGATTTCAGGAAAACTTTTGAACTCACCTATCTTCAAGACAAAATATGCTATCGGTATGATCAGAAGATTCGTTCCTCCTACAATAATTTGATACTTCTTTATGTTTCCTGTCGCCAACATAGATGTTATGAGTGGAGCAGAGATGCTTTCTACCAATGCGTATATCAGTGTGATACGAACAAAACCGACAGCATTGGGAGGTACAATTTTAAGCCAGACTGTCAGAATCTGTTGTGTTTCTAACATTATAGGCAAAGACAGAAACAACATTAGGAAAAAAGAGAATTTCGTCCCTTCAAATATAAGTTTGTGCATATATGGAAGGTTGCCTGTAGCATATGACTTCGTAATTTGTGGGTTTAACGCAGTCATAAAGTTGTTTGAAAAACTTGCAACCGCAGTATTGACTTGTACAGAAATTCCTCTTGCCGCATTAGCAATAGCACCATAGAACAAGTTTATCAATATGTTTATACCCTGCGTCTTAAAAACGCCTGAAGCTGCTCCTATGAAATTCCAGCCTGCAAAAGAAAACATCTTTTTTAAGATATTCTTATCCCAGTGGAAATGATAGGTACACTCTGCAAAATGCTTTTTGCAATAGTATCCATAAGCAAATCGTACCATCAAAGCCACCGCACACATCATAATTGCATAAAACACCAATCTGTCAATAGGTGATAGCATTATGACAAATGCTATTGCCAATTTCCCTATAGCATCCAAAATGCTGATATAGGCAAATGCCGACATCTTCTCATGTGCAATGATGGCAGCATTATATGGTACACTTATCAAATTGATGACAAAGGTGACGATGGAGAATTGCAGCACCCAGTTGGCAGCCGTCATTCTCTCAGCAGGTATCGTCATCTTGGCATTCAGGAACCATACGCCCACAGACTCGATTAATACCACAATAATCAACGACAACAGCAACTGTATCGTCACCGATGCCGAGAATATCTTGTTTAGTTTACTTTGGTCCCCTTTACCAAGTTCGTATGTTATAAACCGGCTGATGGCAGCAGACAATGACCCTGATATTACAGAGAACATTGCCACAACTCCACCAACAACATTATATATACCAAAATCTTCAACTCCTAATGCATTCAGTATGACACGGCTCGTATACAACGACACCACCATCATAAAGAGCATACGGAAGTAAAGTAATAGCGTATTCTTCGCTATTCGTTTATTATTATCTGATGTTTGATTTTGCATAATTATTTGATTGGTTCAACAATGCCTTTTCGCAAATATAGGCAATCCATGCACTTTAATCCAGTTATATACTTCATCATATCTAAGTCTTCTACATAAATTGAATGAAAATCCATAGTCCTTAGTTTATGACGAATCATTAATTTCTTTCCTTCTTTTAAAGAATCTACAAGAGCAAAGGATTTGGTTATCATTCTTAAAGAGCCATCAAATCTTGAAGGCTTTACTCTTGGAAGAACATCTGCAAACATAGACTCCTGATATATCCATGGAGAAAGCGAGCAATCGCTAAGTCCGTCTTTTAATGTTGTGGAATTTTCACTTTCTATAAAAATGAAACATTCCGAACGCTCAATAGCTGTAAGCATTGCCATACTCAGCAGTGTATGCACATGAGATGTAGAATAATTCCGCTTTTGATAGCTGTATGTTCTACTACTTGTATTTATGCAATATGCATCATCAATAGCTTTAAGCAGTGCGTCTGCACTATGCCAAATAGTTGAATCTAAGAATACGCTCAATTTACATTGACTCGTTAGAAACCAATACAAATAGCGTGCATACTGTTCATCATTATGAGAATAAGAAATAAATACATCATAATGGATAGGATTGTTTTCGTCTTGATCAAATGGAAAATTCAGAGAAGAAAGGTCTGATCCATCAATCACTCCATCATGAGTACAAGCTTCAAGTATCTTCGTATAAAATTCTTGTGACTTGTCGGCACGATTGGTGAAGCGTGGCATAGGATATTTATTCCTGAGTGCTTCTAATTCATTTGTGGCTATCTTAAATCGCTCAAACATATTTTTCTTCCAAAATACTCTACTACTATCTGTCGAAAATTGAAACTTTTGATTTGTCACCATTAAAGATGACAACATTCAATGCTCCTATAATTTTTTCCTTATATAAATCAAATGTAGATAATATTGTATGCAAGGCTGCTTTATGGGTTAGCATGGCACGAGACATACCGGTACCCATCAAAGGAATATAACATTCTACGCCTTGTGATTGTGCGTTGATAAAATCCAATAAAGAATGTATCGACAATATAACTCTTTCTTTATCTGTATATGCGGTATTGGAATCATCAAATTCCGCTATTGCTAATAGCAAGAAATTTGCATTATTAGTTCCTCTTAATATGGCACATGTTCCTAATGCATATTTTCTATTACTTCCTTTCGGTCTGATTACATTCTCGTATTGAACATTCTTGGTATCCAAAAATGCAAAAATATCATTTTGTATTTCTGCTGCCGATTTCTGAGTATCATTCATGTATTGCTCAAGCCATTTGCCATGGATGGTTTTTGCAGCCACCAAAGGATTGGGAACAGAAGACTCTTCAACTATGGTATCAAAATGAGTATTGACGGGAATGACTATTAACCTTTCATTTGGTAAACCTCCCCAAAACTTGTGTCGATGTGCTTCTTGAAGAATATCTCCATATTTAACGCAGACCTTAGCTTCACTACGTTTCCAAACAGTCTCACTATGAGAGCACAATGTCCTGATACAGGAAATTAGAGCTACAATTACTAATATGCCAAGAAGTATTTTTAGCTTTAAGCACGTATCAAAAATCTCCAAATTATCCCAAGAGACAAATGTCAAGAATATAGACAACAAGCCGAAGATTGCAGCCCATAAATTCCTTGCTGTCTTAAAAAACTTTACTATTTTTACTCCCATAATACTATTTGCAGATTTGATTTTTGATAACTTGATAGTTCCAATACCTTTTTTCATCTGTCCCCATTTTGTCAGATGCTATATGAACGCCAACATTTTTCAAGCAATCAGGACATCGACTTTTGTCAACATTCAAAAGGCCATTATAAATTACAACTATGTTCTTTATTTTTCCTTCCTTATAATCTTTAAGTGCCATTTCACATTCATAATCCACGAAACTGCGATAATCAATGGTGTTACAGGAAGAACTTTTACAATACGGGGCAATCCCATATAATCCTTTGCTATAGTTCTGGCATAAAGCACATGAGCCACTCTTTAGGTCTTTTGTCTTTCTACCAACTATAAGAATAAAAGTCTTACACAGATTCAAACGTTGTCGCAAAGAACGTTTAATACTACAATTGTTCGAGTCGTCACTGGATGAAGTAAGATCATGTACATCGGTAAAATTCAAAGCCAAACGTTCATCATCATTCCAATTGTGAAGTTGTTCAACTAAATCTTTGTCACCATCCCAATCACCAGCTAAATATGTTTTGGTACGGTAACTCATATCATATATGCTCATAACTAATTATTTTTTTCCGTATATCCCCAACACCGCTCCACAATATTACAAGTAGTTACGCCTATCAGTTTTTTGATGTATTACTAATGACAATTCAACGACATGCCATTCTTATTTGAGAGAATTACACTTCAGTTCCTTACTGATCACCTTTCCCATCAATTTCTCTATATCGAAGAAGGTCATAGGGTCGTTGTAATCTATCTCCGTAATGGCATTATCCATATCATTAACGGCATAACCGATCCATTCTACGGTCTCCTCCAATTCTTTCATGTTGATTCGAGAATAGGTTTCCTTGAAACGGTTGGTAAAGAAGGAACCTACATTGGGATTCTTCTTTAAATACTGATGAAAAGTCTTGCAGACCTGGGCTTTCCCTTTGTAGTTGAGTTGACGAATATCTTCAAACATCGGCATAGCACAGGAATAGGACTTTACGGAAGAAACCTTCTTTCCCATCTTCTTGCGCATCTCCTTTGCTTCAGGAATAGTATCGTCGTAAATGTCTTGAAACTCTTCTGGGAGCATCGAGAGCATCTTCTCTAAAAAATCTTTATCTGCCATAAGACGCTACTTGTATAAATCTACATTGATATCGAAAGGTGAATCAAAATCTTTCAGCATAGCATGCTTCGTATCTTTCTCTGAGAGATTGGCATGTTCTGTTGGAATCTTCCAATCAATACCGAGGGTATCATCGAGGATGCTGATACCTCCATCTGCTTCTGGATGATAGAAGTTATCACACTTGTATTGGAATACTGCTGTCTCTGAAAGGACTGCGAAACCATGGGCAAAGCCCTTAGGGATGAAGAACTGGACATGATTATCTTCTGTCAGCTCTACTGCCACATGCTTGCCATAAGTTGGTGAGCCTTTACGAATATCCACAGCTACATCGAGTACTCTACCTTTTACGCAGCGTACTAACTTGCTCTGAGTATAAGGTGGACGCTGGAAGTGCAAGCCTCGCATCACACCATAACTGCTCATAGACTCATTATCTTGGCAGAAATGTACGCTATGTCCCAGGAGTGGAGTAACCTTCTCTTCAAACTCTCGCTCGCTGAAGCTCTCAAAGAAGTAGCCACGAGCGTCACGGAAGAGGCGTGGCTCTATAATGAGTACGCCTTCAATATCTGTTTTGATTATATTCATTGTTGTTCTTATATTCTATAAACATTCTCTTTTCCAAAGAGTGTTTTTGCACCTTCTATTACTTGATTGGATGCTGATGGATAATAGACAACCAAGTTTTCCTTTGCTCGTGTACAACAAACATAGAATAATTTCTTTGTGCGTTCCACAATAGAAACACTCTTGCCTGTATTATAAAACAAAGATTCGAAATTATATTTAGTCCAATTGGATTTTAATATCACTAATACATTTTTGTATTCCAATCCTTTTGTCTTGTGTTGAGTAGAGAAAGGTTTGTTACCCATTCGATAGTCGTAAACATTCCTTGCCTCTTTGTAGCTTACATCTTTTATTCGTCTCCATAGATAGGGATTGTTTTCTATATAAGAATTAACCTTGTCGTCTTTTACACAAATTCCCAAGCCATCAGCTAAATCAATGACTTCAGAAATGTTCATATCATTATATGAACTGATAATCCTTGTTATTCCTTCTCGAAGTTCCTTTTTCTGTCTTGCCCTTACTATCTGTTTTATACTCGTTGAACGCATGAACTCATTATAATCCTTATCAAGGTATAATTGAATACAATGTTCTATCTTGTGTATATGATGATTAAGGGGGGATAACTTAGAACCTGTTCCCTTGCCTGCATCTTCCTCTGACTTGTCATCCAGCAATTGGTCTTTGTCAACATAACACGCAATGCTTTCAAATGGCATATTTTTCGCTTCTTCAAAAAGTACTGCATCGGAATCTATAAAAGCTTTTTGAACAGGGGTAGGAGACCAATTCTTTTTATCTGCGGGATATTTTGAAGAAAGAGTATTGATGGCTCCATCCAAAGTTAATGTTCTAATGTCATCAAATACGCCTTTAGCTTTAGCGTATTTTTTAAGTCGATTTCCATAATCTATGATTTTGTCAGAATCATGGATTTGCATCAAAGTTTCAAATCCTGCTTCATTTGCAATTAGATTGTGAGTCAAACGTAATTCTTTAGTATTTTCCGTATCAGAAAAATCCCATTCAAATTCGTTCGTGAGTTTTTCTTTCAATGCATCAGTCTTATCCTCATCCGAATAATAAAATGAGATAGAGCCTTCTTTTACATGTCCTTCTCTTGTCATATTTGGAGCTTTCAAATCATCAGAAGGCTCTTGGTGTAAACTATCTAATCGAAGGGAGTTTGCTAAAGTAATGACTGATTGTGGGCATCTTCTATTTTGCTTCTTTTGCACTTCATACACACAACCATCAGGATTCTCGTCTGTTATAAGATAGCTATCAATATTACCTACGCCATCATCATAAATGGCTTGCATAGAATCGCCAAAGAAGCCCACGATACATTTTTTTGTGGCTTTTGGAAAATACTCCAGCAATATTTTGACAATAAGCGGATTGGTATCTTGATACTCATCTATAAAGACAAAAGGATATCTCGACTTAACGAAAGATACAATCTTGGGATATTTACAAAACATCCTTTCTGAAAGTTTCAATACCTCATCATGTGAGATAATGCCATCTTGAAGCTTTAGATATTCTTTGTATTGTATAGCAAAGTCTGGTTCTCTATCTTTGTCGAAAAAATTTGATGGAACTTCTCCTTCATATCCATTTAATGATATTCCTGAATCTTCTGTGTTCAGCATTTCTATTAACGTAGCTTTAAGCTCACGTTGAAAGTTTTTGATGTTATCCCACAGAAAATCATGAATAGTCGAAACATTAAGATTGGAATGGTCAACTCGTCGCTCTATCTCATGCACAGAAGCATTGGTATAGGTCATACAGGCTATTTTACTTGACGGATGTCTTGTTATAACCTCACGTATGACCTGTACCAAAGAATAAGTCTTTCCGCTACCAGCACCACCGCTAAGGAGAAAATTTTCTCCCTTTTCTATATGGTCGATGATTTTCTCTACTTCCTGATCCATAAGAGTCCATCCTTTATGTATTGTGGTATATTCCAACCATTGAATTCCTTAATACCGTCTGTCTTGCTGTTGTATATTATCTCGACAGCAAAAGTTGCCTTGCTTTCAATGCCATTTTCTGCCAATTCATATGCACTTATTTGTGAGTTCAAGTATGCCTTCAACTTACTTTTCTTCAGCCCCCAAATTCTATCCTTATTTTCCTGCAAAAAATCTTTGTTGATAATAAAGAAGTTATCTTCAAAAGTTCTGGCTTGATAATCATTCTCTTTTATTTGGAAACAAACTCGCATATTCCCATTTTCTTTTTGTTCCCATTTAGTATTATTTGCATCCCAAGAGAATGTTTTTTGTGTATCCGTTAGACCTATAAGTTTATTTACTTTCAAGTCCTTTCCTTCTTTCATCTTTGCAAAATAGTCCTTTAAGGCATTGTTGGATGTAAGCATCTTGTCTGTACCATCATATTCAGTTTTCTCTATATGTCCATTACCACCTTTCTTACCAACATCCAAATCAGTAAATACTACAACCTTTTCCATTCCTATGAAGTTGATGAATTTCCCAAAGATGTGCGAATAAGCACCTACCTCTATAATAGAAATATTCTGTTTGCAGAGTGGTAGCTCATTTTTATCTTCATCACACAGCTCTTCTTGGTCTAACTTCTTCATTAAAATCGGTAGAAGTATGCGCTCAGTGTCTCCTTCTATGAATATTGCTTTGTCGGCAAAGAACAATTCGCTTCTGCTGAGTGTCAGATAATGTTTCAGAAATGTATACCATTGCTGTTCATCGTTATCATACTCTTTCTGCAAATCTTTCAAGTTCTTTGCTGTCACCTCATTTCCTGCTCTTCTCATGTATTTTATTTCACTAAACTCACTTTCTGATACAATATGAGAAGAGTGGGTGCTGATAATAGACTGAATTTGTCTAGATTCGTCTTTTGCTGTCAATGGAGCATTAAGCAATTTCTTGATGTTCTTGATGAATATGTATTGCATCTGTGGATGCGTATGAGCTTCGGGTTCTTCTATGATGAGCAGATTGATGTCTGCCATCTTTCCATTACGTCCTTTCATAAAGACCTGACGAATTATTTCAATTTGGAATATCATGGAAATCAAGTTCATATATCCCAATCCGTTATGGTCTTCAGGCAATTGAGTTCCTGTATGTTCATAAACAACCTTGGTATTTCCTTTCAGAAGGTTCTGCTGCTTTAGGGAAGAAGTAACCATAAGCTTTGTTTCCTTCGGCTTAACGCCACCCATTTCTTCCACTTTTCCAAGAACGGTACTAAACATTTCACTATATACAACTCCTAACTTCTTGTCAGAGTCAGAAATCGTTTGTATGAAATTGTCAAGCGCTTCTTCGTTGTCTTCAGATTTCAACTGCTCAAACAGTTCTGCAGTCTGCAAGGACAAAGTTTTATCATTTTCCTTATTGGCTACTTGACGCTTTGCGTCTATATAACCAATGGAAATCAAGGCATCTTCATGAAATTGAGGCCGATTCTTCAAGTCAATATAATCATTCTCATTAGTTTTATTGGTTGTCGAATCGTATGCAACAGATTTTCTGCGTAGCACAAAATAGTTGGCTATACTTTTATCTAAAAGATTTTCAACTTCCTCACATATTTCTGTTCCATGTTTTGTTGCATTGGCTTTTGCTTTTTCTCGGAGTCTGCAATAAGCATCATAAGGAAGTACATAGTCATATCCGAGAACGACATAATAGTTATTCTCGTCTAAATCCATCATGATTAGACCAACATTTGACAAGTCATCCTCGTCATTATACTTTATATATAATCGAAGTCTAATACCATCTTCTTGGTAATCATCCTCATTGATATCTTCATCTTTGGTCAACATGTCAACCAATGATTTCTTGTAGTCAAGATTGAAATCGTCTATATGGATGCAACCGCCTTTGTCTCTCCAATGGAATATTTTATCCAAAAGATACAAGAGCGATGTCTTACCAGAATTGTTCTTTCCAATGATAAGGGATAGCTCTTGTTCCAAATCTACAGAGAAATCTTTGAGTAGACGGAAGTTCTGTACTGTTATCTTGTTTAGAAACATTTTTCTTTATATAATCTAATTGTATTCAACGATAATTATATCACCTCACTCACGCTCACCTCATCCATAATCTTGCGCCACAAGTCCTTGGTCATGGCGATAGTAGGGGATACACTGAATTTATATAGCTTGCCAATAGAACGCAAGTTGTACACCACATTATGGCGACTTCGCTTTATTTGTTCTGTTTCATCTGCATTCCCTTCCTTGGTGATGATTGGGAACATATACTCTGTGTCGGAGGTATATTTGTCAGCTATCTGCTGCATTGCCTTGTCCCATTTAATCGTGACAGCAGGATTGTTGTCTGATGTATGGGAAATGTAGGTGAGCATTCCGTCTTTAACGTTGGATCTCTTCAGATATGCCATATCCACATAGTTCATGCCTCTTGCATAAAGTGAAAACAGGAACATGTCTCGTGCGAAATCTTGCGACTTGTTAAGATTGAGAGTTCGCAAATAGCGCAACTCGGCTATCGAAGGAAACTGTTGGACGGCAAGTTTTGGCGATGGTGCCTTATTTACCAGGCGAAAAATTTCTTGCTCTTGTATTTTGCCTCTTTTTACAGCTTGCTTATAGAATGCACACAATTGCGACAGGTAGAAAGCGGTTGTAGATGCCGACAGCCCCTGTGTTTTCAGCCATGTCTCGTAGTCCTGGACGAACAATTCGTCCCATTGGTCCATTGGTGTGGGCTTGTCGCCCATAAACATCAATAGGCGATTGGCAGAATACTTGCGTGTCTCTGCGGTATGCTTTTTACCTTCTTTCGTAAGCTCGTCGATGATCTTGTTTACAAAAGTTGCGAAATCGGTCATGGTATGATATATGAAGCTTTAGAACAGATAATCATATTGCGAAAAGATTCTTTGATAATCATTCTCATATCTGGTCTTGTCGTTAGGACTGATATGAGGACTTTTGATAATCTGTTCCATTTCTTGGAGTACCTTGCCTCCTTCACGCATGATGGGGTCGAGGTGTTCCTTGAACTGTTCTATGAATGGTGAATAATAGTAGCCAATCTCCTCAATGATGAAGGTATATATGTTCCATGTGTCTTTGAGGGTGATTCGGTTGTGAGCCACCTCATCTAAGGCGTACTTTCTCAGATAATCGATGTTTTCAGCCTGCAACGCCACTTCCTTGTCATCTTTCACAGGATGGAAATAGCGGTCTATCAGCACTTGCCGCTCTTGCAGGTTGCGCTGGTAGAAGATATTCTCATGGGTGATTGAGGTTTTGCTTTGCTCCACTTCCTCAAAGTGCTCGGCATGAA
>ERZ1026862.701-NODE-701-length-22014-cov-21.726809_pt1 | contig 22014 bp, 15 predicted proteins | sample MGYA00380161_ERZ1026862 | MGnify/ENA primary metagenome ERZ1026862 (study PRJEB33269, sample SAMEA4719797) | human gut metagenome | biome: human-associated habitat; feature: organic feature; material: feces | place: Cameroon | collected 2013-10 ... | reverse complement strand
AGCGAATCTGACGTTCATGGGAGCGAAACAGAGATTCGTGGGAGCGAATGCAAAATACATGGGAGCGAATGCGGCAATCGTCACATTCGCTCCCACGATCCCCCGTTTCGCTCAGAGAAATCTCTACCGCTAAAGGGGAATTTTAGAGGAGTATGAGTCAACACTCAGCGTTGAAAATACCGCGCGCAATGAAACATTAATTGAACTTTAGTAAACTCAGAAGTTATAGAAGTTAAAGAAGTTACTCAGGTTTCGCAAGTGATTTAAGTACGGGCAGAAGCTCTTAGCCCAGGGCAGAAGGACACAAGCAGCACGCCCTGAAGGGGCAGAAGCTCACAGCCCAGGGCAGCGCCCTGGGTTATCATGTTCGCAAGGTTGTCGCCCTGTAAGGGCAAAAGCATTATAAATTGCCAGGAGTTTTAAAGCTTTTGCCCTTACAGGTAGGGTGTGCTGATTATAGAAGATGCTGTCTTAACTCCCTTAACTCCTGAGCAAAGATAACTCCTTAACTCCCTTACCCTTTAAGGCATTTGTCTTAACTCCCTTAACTCCCTTTCCCCCTACCTCCTCTTCAGCAGCACGTAGATGATGACGGGGGCGCCAAGAAGTGGCGTTACTGCGCCGAGGGGAATCATGCCGTTCTGGGTGGGAAGGGCGCAAAGCCAGTTGCAGAGCAAGGCGATGACCGAACCCAAGAGCATCGTGGAGGGCAAGAGAACACGGTGATTCTCGGTGCTGACAAAGAGACGCGCGATGTGGGGCGTGGCCAAACCGATGAAGGCTATGGGACCGCAGAAGGCGGTGACCGTGGCGGTGAGAACGCCTGTCACAAGGAGCAGCAGAAGACGGAGCCTGCGGGTGTCGTAACCCAGGTTCTCTGCATACAGCTCGCCCAAGAGAAAGGCATTGAGAGGTTTGACAAGCACCAAAGCCGCTAAGAGAAAAAGACCGATCACCACGGCTGCCACAGGAATGCTGGCGAGCGAGACGTTGCCGAAACTGCCCATTCCCCAGACGGTGAAAGACTTCACTCCCTCGCTCGTGGCAAAGAAGTTGAGCAGCGTGATGGCGCTGTTGGCCAGATAACCGATCATCAAACCGATGATGAGCAGCATGGTGCTGCTGCGCACTACAGCCGAAAGAGCCGAGATGAGTGCCGTCACCGCCAAGGCACCCACCAAAGCCGAAAACAATACCGCCGCATAACCCGCCAGGGAGAGCGATCCTGCCGACAGACTGCCGCCCATGCCCAGCATGACGACTGCCACCGCAAGGGCTGCTCCGCTGTTGATGCCAAACACATCGGGACCCGCCAAAGGATTGCGGAAGGTGGTTTGCAACAGGAGTCCGCTAACAGCAAGAGCCGCTCCTCCCATCAGCGCCATGATGACCTGAGGCAGTCGCGACTCTATGATGATGAAGCGCCATGTGTCGGACGCTTCTCCCGTAACGTTTCCTGTAAGAACTGCCCATACGTCGGCAAGGGGGATGCTGACGCTTCCCATGGCGAGGTTGAGCACGAAGAGCACAACCACCAACAGGGTTGCTGCCGTAAGGGCGACGATGGTTTGGGGACTTTTCATAAATGCAGCTTTGAGTCTTTTGAAAATGTTACGACTGCAAAGTTACATTTTTTCCTGCAACCAGCAAAAATTTTATTGAAATTTCGAATGGCTTTTTATCCATCTCCACACCAAGGCGACGCCTGGCAGGATGCACGCCACGAGGTCGGCAAGTCCTGCTGCTGCCATCATGCTCGCATCGGCATGGACGGTGGTGTAAGACTCGGTAGGAATCAGAACGCCCTGAAGCACAACGGCGAAGACTAAGAAGACTAACAGTTCGCGGGTTGTTGCCTTGCTGTGATAATCGAAACTGCTGTGGATGGTGTGAAAAATGCTTTTCACAGCCTCAGCTACGTACTTCTGAAAGCCAAACTCGGGCATTCTCCATCCCGTACTGCCCCACTCTGCGTTTGCGTTGCCAAGATTCATGTTGGCTTGATTCATTGTCAGTTCCATAAGCCTAATCATTTAATTCATGTTTCTTTTTCTGATGCAAAGGTACAATAGCCATATTACACCATGATGTAGAACGTATTACAATCGTGTGACATTTTTATCGGAAGGTTCGCAAAACAGCACGCACTATAAGGTAGGGCGTGCTGCTTGTGTCCTTTACAGGTTGACCTTAATACCTGCGTTGATCTTCACACCGTAGTACTCCACTTGCATGGTGCGGTTCTTCTCACCCTGATAGTAGCGCAAAGGCTGGTTGAGCAGGTTGTTGGCGTTGGCGTAGACTGTAAACTTCTGCTTCTTTCCCCAGGTATAGCTGGCGTTAAGGTCAAGATAGTTCACGTTGTCGTAGTAGCGGTCGAGAGCACGGCTGGTGCTCATCTGGTCGATGAACGAAGAAGCGAAGTTGTAAGACAGACGGAGGCTCAGTCCACACTTCTCGAAGAAGAGCGAGGCATTGGCAGTATGCTCAGGCGAGCCTGCCACCTTCACGTCGTCGCCGTCCTCGATGCCGAGGCGCTCGTTGAAGTTGCGCGTGGTGCTGTGAGTGTAGGTGTAGTTGCCGTAGAAGCCGAGGCATTTCAGGGCTGGTGTGATGAAACCGAAGTCGCGCTGATAAGCCACTTCCACACCATACACACGGGCATCGTAGGCGTTGATGTTCTGAGTCACCGCAAACTGCTTGTCGGCATTGTCGCCCGAGAGTCCGAGGTCGCTGCCCAAGTATTTGTTGGAAGCCCACTCCACGTTCACGTTCTTGATGTCCTTATAGAAGAGTCCCAGGCTCACCAGTCCCACACTCTTGAAGTAGTGGTCGGCAGAGAGGTCGATGTTGAGCGCTCTTGCCGGCTTGGTGTTAGGATCGCCGATGGTAGCCTCCTCGTCGGCAATATTGAAGGTCTTATTGGCGATAAGTGCCGAATACTTAGGACGCGAGATGGTCTTGGTGATGGAGGCTCTGAGGCTTCCGTCATCCGAGTATTTGTACTTCAGCAAGAGGCTTGGCAGAAGGTCTGTATAGTGACTCTTGATGTCGCCTGTAGGCTTCATGGTTGGGTCGCCGTCCTCGGGAATGTCCACATTGTAGCCGCTGGTCTTCAGGTCGGTACGCTCCACGCGCAGACCCAGGGTGGCAGAGAGTTTCTTGCCTATCTTCTGGTCGAAGCGCAGGTAACCGGCTGTTATCTGCTCGCTGATCTTATAGTTGCCGGCTTCCTCCTCGTAGTTCTCTGTTCCCTCATACTGGCTGAAGTCGATTTTGCCCAACGTGCCGATCGAGATGAATGGCGAGTTGGCAGGATACTGGCTGCCCGGCATGAAGCCGTCGCGAATCTGCAGCGAGGTGTTGCTGCGCCAGTCGTCGCCCAGCACCTCCTCGGAGTCGTAGTCGAAGAATGAGGTGGTGCGCTTCTTGTTCTTGCTGGTGTACTTGGCGCCAAACTTCAGGGTGTTGCCGTAGAGACCCTTGCAGAGCGGCAGGGTGAAGTTGAGTCGTCCCTTCCACTCGTTCTCCACGATGTCCTGGTTGGAGTTGTTGAGTTCGTCGAGCACCCAGTGGCTGTCGTCGAGTGATGGGAGCGATTTGGCGTAGTAAGGATGCTTGTCGCCCACGTCCTGGAAGCCATCGCCGAAGTCGATGAACTCGGTTTCACTCTTACCATATTTATATTTATAGGAAGCATAGCGCTCGTTGGGTCGCTCCTCGGTGGCTCGCGAGTAGCTGGCAGCCCAGTCCATCTTCAGGTTGCCCAGCTGGTGCTCTCCGTCGAGAGTGTAGTCCATGGTCTGCTGCAACTCCAGTCGGGCGTTCTTCTGGTCAGACGAGCCCGCCTTGGTCTGGAACACGACGCTCTGCTTGGAAGCCTTGCTGTTCAGCTTCTTGTAGCTGATGCGGTAACGGTTCTCCCAGTCGCTGCGACGATTGTAAATGCCCTTGAACGAAATCTTGTGCAGGGGGTTGAACTTATAGTCTAAAGCCAGGGAGTAGCTCTGACGCTCACGGGTGACGTAGTACTGGCGCACCTGAGCCTCCTTCAGCTCTATCTCCTTGTCGTCGTTCTCCTCGTATTCGAACTCGGTATTGTCGGAACCTCCGGGAGCATACTGATAAGAGGCAGAGGCCATGATGCCCAGTCGGTTTTGGAAGAATCGGTTGCCCCATGTTGCTGCCAGGTCCCATTGTGGTTTGCCGCTGATCCATGTGTAGCCTGAACCGACGTTGAAGTTGAGCACCTGGTGGCTGGGGGTGTTTTTGGTCACGAGGTTGATTTCGCCTCCGATGGCGTCGCCGTCCATGTCGGAGGTCACCACCTTGTTCACCTCGATGGTCTGAATCATGTCGGCAGGTATCAGGTCGAGCTGCACGTTGCGTGTGTCGCCCTCTGCCGAAGGCATTCTGTTGCCGTTGACGGTCACCGAGGTAAGGTCGGCAGAAGTGCCTCTCACCTGTCCGAACCTGGCCTCACCCTGGTCGTACTGCACGTTGATGCCGTTGATGCGTTTCAGGGCGTCGCCGATGTTAGAGTCGGGGAACTTGCCCACCTGGTCGGCGCTCACCACATTGGTCACACCCATGTTCTCCTTCTGCATCTGCAGGGCCTTGCGCTGACCGTAGAAGGCTCCGTTCACCACCACTTCCTTGAGCTCGTTGCCCTCGCTCAGGATGATGTTTCGCTCCACGTTCTTGCCCACCAGCTTGATGACGTAGGTCTTGGGCGAATAGCCCACGTAGGACACCTTCACCTTGTAGGTTCCGGGCTTCATGTTGGGCAGGGTGTAGAAACCGTTCACATCGCTTGTTACTCCTGTATGCAAATCTTCCACCATGATGGTTGCTCCTGGCAAAGCCTGATGCTCTGCGTCGACAACACGTCCGCTGATGACTCCGCCCATCAGGACATTGCTTTCGGGTTCTGTCACGGCGACTGCTGCGCCTGTGGCTGTCAGCATCAGGGCCGAGAATAATACTTTCTTGAGATTCATAAAATTTTCCTGTATAATGATTTTTTCGATTTGAATTTACTTCTTCACCTTTTCTATGGTGTGGATGATTTTTCCGTCCTTGTCGATCATCGACATTCGGAGCTGCTTCTTGTCGGCTGAAATGACCGAGAAACCGTCGGCTGAACTGCAGAACACAGTACCATCGGTAGGCTTCACGGGACGGGCCAGAGATGAAGAGGAGTTGACCACGTAGTCGATGTTGTCGCCCTTCTTCTGGATGTGCTGGAAGTTGTGGATGTGTCCGCAGGCGTAGATGGCCACATTATTATATTTATGGAGGATAGGAAGCAGGCGCTTCTGCATGTCGAGGCGCTCGCTCTCCTTCTTCGTGGTGTAGGCATAGATGGGATGATGACCCACTACAATGACCCAGTCTTCCTTGGCATTCTTCAGGGTTTCGTCGAGCCAGGCGAGCTGAGCCTCCACGTCCTGCTTGCAGGCATCGGGATATTTGACAGAAGCCTTGCGGTAAGAGTCGATGAGAGGAGTGGTGTCGAGGAACACCACGCGAAGGGTGGTTCCCTTGTGGTCGAACACCTTGGTGTAATATTTCTCTCTCATCATCCAGCGGCGGCTCACCTTGCCGTAGTCCATGAAAGCCTGTGTGTTGCCACGATACTCATGGTTGCCGCAAACAGCGAACCAGTCGAGCATCAGTTCGGGATGAGAGTAAACCCATTCGTAATTGGTGAGCCACAATGGGTCCTGAGTGGAAGTCACTCCGTTGAAATGATGAATGTCGCCCGCTGCAATCACGCACTCCGGACCTACCACGTCGGCCATCTCGCCCATCAGTTCGGCGATGGGTTTCTGGTCGTAATAGCCGTTGCGGCCCATGTCGTTGGTCATGTAGAGGGTGATTTCACCCGTCAGCTTCTGCCATTCTGCAGCATTCGCCTTCCAGTTAGGATTCTGCTGAATGGCGGTCGCCGCACTCTGCGAGCAGGTGGTTACTGCCGTGTTTTGAGCCTTTGCTGTCAAGCCGCCGCCCAACAATAATGCTGAAGCCAAAACCACAGCTGCCATTCTCTCTTTCATCACAGCAACTCTGTTGCCATGCTTTCCCGAAATTTTCTTTTCCATTTTCTTTTTTAAAAATATGACTATAAAATATTCTTTGTTAAATTCCGGGTGCAAAAGTACGGCTATCATGTGTCAATAAGGTTACAGCGGTTTTAATTAGGCCATAAAGAATGCTACAATGTCGTTACAGGAGTTCTACAGGGGAAACCATGCGCCCCTTCTCTATATATCTACTGACGATCAAACCGCCGATGGGTTCAGATGTTACAAAAATCAGTTGCTGTAAGCACTCTCGCCATGCTCGTAGATGTCGAGGCCCTCCTCCTCTACTCGCTTGTCCACACGCACGCCGACAGTCTTGTCCACTACCTTGAAGATGATGTATGTCACCACGATGCTGTAGAGGATGCTCACCACGGTGGCAACCACCTGAACCCAAAGCTGGTGCCAGTCGCCATAGAGCGCGCCCTGAACGCCGTCGGCACCCGTGACGTAACGAGTGGCGAACACACCGGTGAGGACTGATCCCAGAATACCGCCCATGCCGTGTACTCCGAAGGCGTCGAGCGCATCATCATATCTGAACTTCTCCTTCACTACTGCCACCATGAAGAAGCAGACGATGGTGGAGATGATTCCGATGCAGAAAGCTCCGAAAATGTCGGTACTGCCTGCCGCTGGAGTGATTGCCACAAGACCTGCCACGGCTCCGGTACAGGCACCCACCGTGGTTGGTTTCCTGTTGACCACCCAGTCGATGAGCATCCAGGTGGTGGCTGCTGCTGCCGTAGCGACATGGGTTACGAGGAAGGCGTTGGCTGCCAGTCCGTCGGCTGCAAGACCGCTACCGGCATTGAATCCGAACCATCCCAACCAGAGGAACGACATTCCCATGAACACGAAGGTGATGTTGTGAGGAGTGATAGGATGACCAGCACGATAATCATCACGCTTGCCCACACAGAGTGCCATGACCAAAGCGGCTACACCGGCATTGATATGTACCACGGTACCACCCGCAAAGTCGATGGCTCCCATCTCCTGCAGGAAACCGCCGCCCCATACCCAGTGGGCCATTGGAAGATAGGCGATGATAACCCAGAGAATGGTGAAAAGTACATAACCGCTGAACTTGACACGCTCGGCGAATGCACCGAGAATCAAGGCTGGAGTGATGAGGGCAAACATGCACTGGAACATCACGAAAGTGAGCTCTGGAATACCCGTTGGCATGATGGCATCCAAGCCGATGCCGTGGAGGAAGCACTTATCGAAACCTCCGATGATGCAAGCCAAAGAGTTGCCGCTATCCGCATATTCTGTAGAGAAAGCCCAGGAATATCCGAAGGCCACCCATATCAAACTGACTACTGCCACGATGAATACCGTCTGCATCAGAATGCTCAGGATATTCTTCTGGCGAACCAAACCGCCATAAAAGAGTGCAATACCAGGGATTGACATCAAGAGCACCAAGATAGTTGCCATGATCATCCACGCTGTGTTACCTGTATCGAGTGTTGTCAATATTAAACTGCTCATATTTTTTTATCAAGAATTTAAGAATTATAGAATTTTCATTGCTTCCGAGCAAAGCTAATCCTTTAGAATTCAGAATTAAAAACTATCGTTTTGAATTAGAGAACAAAAAGAAACGAAATTCTTAAATTCTCTAATTCTTGAAAACAAAATCTCTATTTTTCTTGCTCTGCATTATAGAGAGCAATGTCGCCTCGCTCTCCGGTTCTGATTCTTACCGTATCCATTACCGGAATGACGAAGATTCTTCCGTCTCCCACTTCACCCGTCTGGGCTGCTCCCTGGATGGCGGCGATAGTAGGCTCCACGTTCTTGTCGCGCACCACGATGTTGAGAAGCACACGCTCGATACTGCTCGTGTCGTACATCACACCACGATAAATACGTGCCTGTCGCATCTTGCCTTCACCCCTTACATTATAATAAGAGAACCACTCGATGTCTGCGGCTAAGAGCGCTTTCTTGACATCCTCGAATCTGGACTTGCGGATAATTGCCTCTATCTTCTTCATAATCCTTAAATAATTAATAATGTGTTAATACTTCTATTGATTGTTACTCTTTTTTTATTGATTGTCACTTTCATGAAACGGGCCTTCATCGGTTGTTACACAAATCAAACCTTTCTTTTACATATTGTTCGTTTCGGCTGCAAAATTACAACATTTTGTCAGCACAAAGAAACGCAAGAAAACATTTTGATTATTTTTCTCGCGTTTTGTTTCAGTTTTTCATATTGACAGCTATTTTTCCTTACACATTGTAAGGCGTAACCATCATTCAGCTTTACAGATTGTAAGTTTTCTCTTAAAGTTTAATGTTTTCCGTTCAAAATTTAAAGTTTTCGTTAAAAGTTTAAAGTTTATTGTTTAATGCGTAACAGCAGTTTTGCATGTGGTTCAAGCACGCCCTGAAGGCCAAAAGCTCTTAGCCCAGAGTAATTATGGACACAAGCAGTACGCCCTGAAGAACCATTCCCTCTAAAGCATTTGTCTTAACTCCTTAACTCCTTTAACTCCTCACAAAAGCCAACTTCTTTAATTTCTTTAACTTCCCCATTTGCAAAAATTGAATGATTATTTTGTACCTTTGCAAATTAAAAATAACACATCAAACACAACACATTACACATTTTCAAGAAAAGATGGGAGACAAAATAACAACAATGGAGCGAGGAATGCAACGACGCACAGAACTGCTCTTGGGAAAAGACAATCTTGAGAAACTGCAGGCAGCACGCGTGCTCATCTTCGGAATAGGAGGTGTAGGATCATGGTGCGCCGAGGGACTCGTGCGAAGCGGAGTGCGCCACATCACCATCGTGGACAGCGACCGCGTCTGCGTGACCAACTGCAACCGACAGCTCATGGCCACAAGCCGCACCATCGGACAGGTGAAGGTCGACGCACTACGCGAACGACTTCTCGAAATCAACCCCGACGCCAACATCACAGCCTATCAGAAAATCTACGAGGCCAAGACAGCCGACGAGTTCCACATGGAGGAATACGACTACATCATCGACGCCATCGACTCGCTCAAGGACAAGGCCGACCTCATTCTACGTGCCACAGCCCTGCCCCGAAACATCACCTTCGTCTCCTCCATGGGTGCAGCCCTGCGTTGCGACCCCTTCATGATCAGGAAGGCTGAGTTCTGGAAGATAGAGGGCGACCCCTTGGCACGGGCCTTGCGCAAGAAATTCAAAAAGAACAAGACCTTCCCCCGCCGCAAGTTCCAATGCGTATACAGCGAGGAGAAGCCGATGCAGAACCTGGGCGTGAACAAAGCCTGCGGCACAGGAGGCTGCCTCTGCCCCAAGGCCAAATTGCTCAGCGGCGAGAGAGGCACAGAGACTGCCGTCTACGACGCTCCCGGCGACCAGCAGTTGGTGGAGCACGAATGGTGTTCGACGAAGGCGCAGATCAACGGCTCGCTCTGCCACATCACCGCCTCCTTCGGTATGGCAATAGCAGGAATCGTCATCGGAAAAATCATAAACACACCAAACCAATTCGCTTCCATCAAAACTCAACATACGACCCCATAAAAAACGGCACGCAAACAAGGATTCGAAAACAAATTGTAACTTTTTTAAGCAAATCCTTGGCAGTTTGATAGAAATTGTTTACTTTTGCAACCAAGTTTTGTCTCGGCCCCGGTCGTTTCGGGGGTGGCATTACATTACCAAAATAAACAAGCAATGAAAGTATTAAAATTCGGCGGAACATCGGTTGGTTCCGTAAAAAGCATCCTCAGCTTAAAACGCATCGTAGAGAATGAGGCCAAGAAACAGAGTGTTGTAGTAGTCGTGAGTGCCCTCGGAGGAATCACAGACAAGTTGTTGCAAACCTCACAGCTTGCCCTCAAAGGCGACGAACAATGGAAAGAAGAGTTCGACGCCATGGTAGACCGTCACCACAAGATGATCGACACAATCATCACAGACACCAAAGACAGAGAAAACTTATTCATTTCGGTTGACTCGCTCTTCGAACAGTTGAAGAGCATCTACTTCGGCGTCTACCTCATCCACGACCTCAGCGAGAAGACACAGGATGCCATCGTGAGCTACGGAGAAAGGCTCAGCTCGAAAATTGTGGCCACACTCATACGTGGCGCCAAGTGGTTCGACTCGCGCAAGTTTATCAAAACGGAGCGCATCGGTGGAAAGCACACCCTCGACAGCGAACTGACCACCCAACTGGTGAAAGACACCTTCGACGAGCTGCCCCGAATATCGCTCGTGCCTGGCTTCATCAGCCGCGACAAGCACACAGAGCGCACCACCAACCTGGGACGAGGCGGAAGCGACTACACAGCTGCCATCATCGCCGCAGCACTCGATGCCGAGGTGCTCGAGATATGGACCGACGTCGACGGATTCATGACAGCCGACCCACGTGTCATCAAATCAGCTTATACCATCAACGAACTGAGCTACATCGAGGCCATGGAGCTTTGCAACTTTGGAGCAAAGGTCATCTACCCTCCTACCATCTACCCAGTTTGTGTAAAAAATATACCTATCAAGGTCAAGAACACCTTCAATCCCGATGCCCCAGGCACCATAATCAAGAACAAAATTGACGGCGACCAGAAACCCATCAAGGGTATTTCGTCTATCAACGGAACGGCTTTGATAACCGTTACTGGTCTGTCGATGGTGGGTGTCATCGGTGTCAACCGACGCATCTTCACCGCCCTGGCCAACGAGGGAATCTCCGTGTTCATGGTGTCGCAGGCTTCATCAGAGAACTCTACCTCTATCGGTGTGCGCGAGCAGGACGTAGACGAGGCTGTACGCGTGCTCAACGAGGAATTCCAGAACGAGATTGCCGACGGAGCCATGTTCCCCATGCACGCAGAATGCGGACTTGCCACCATCGCCATCGTGGGCGAGAACATGAAGCATGCTGCAGGTATTGCCGGTAAGCTCTTCGGAACTCTCGGACGAAGCGGAATCTCGGTCATCGCCTGTGCACAGGGCGCTTCTGAAACCAACATCTCGTTTGTCGTCAAGAGCGACTTCCTGCGCAAATCACTCAACGTGCTGCACGACAACTTCTTCCTCTCTGAATACAAGGTGCTCAACCTCTTCATCTGTGGAGTGGGAACCGTAGGCGGAAAGCTGATAGAACAGATCAAGAACCAGTATGCCGACCTGATGGAGCGCAGCAAACTGAAGCTCAACGTGGTAGGCATCGCTTCATCCAAGAACGCCATCTTCAACCGCGACGGACTCGACCTGGAGAACTACCGCGAGGAACTGAAGAACTCAGACCCCAGCACACCCGAGGTGCTGCGAGACACAATACTCGCCATGAACATCTTCAACAGCGTCTTCGTTGACTGTACTGCCAGCAAGGACGTGGCTGCCCTCTACCAGAGTCTGCTCGAGCACAACGTGAGCATCATCGCAGCCAACAAGATTGCAGCCTCAAGCGAATACGAAAACTACGAGCGACTGAAGAAAACCGCCATACAGCGTGGCGTGGTGTTCCGATTCGAAACCAACGTGGGTGCTGGTCTGCCTATCATCGGAACCATCAACGACCTGCGCAACTCGGGCGACAAAATCCTTAAGATTGAGGCAGTTCTATCTGGTACACTCAACTTCATCTTCAACGCCATCTCAAGCGTAGTACCATTCTCGGAGACCGTACGCATGGCCAAAGAGAAAGGCTACAGCGAGCCCGATCCACGAATCGACCTCAGCGGAATGGACGTAATACGAAAACTCGTCATCCTCTCTCGCGAGGCTGGATACAGAGTGGAACAGGAAGATGTGGAGAAGCACCTCTTCGTGCCCGACTCTTACTTCAAGGGCAGCATAGACAACTTCTGGAAGAAACTGCCAGAGCTGGATGCTGACTTCGAGGCCAAGCGCAAAACTCTCGACCTGGAGCACAAACGATGGCGATTCGTTGCCACCCTCGATGGTGGAAAGACAAGCGTTGGCCTGCAGGCTGTAGGCCCAGAGCACCCATTCTACAACTTGGAGGGAAGCAACAACATCGTACTGCTCACCACCGAGCGCTACAAGGAATATCCGATGATGATTCAGGGCTATGGCGCTGGTGCCAGCGTAACAGCGGCAGGTGTGTTTGCCAACATCATGAGTATCGCTAATATTTAATATTGTCTTATCAGATAGAAAGGATAACAATTATGAAGCATATTATCATACTTGGCGACGGCATGGCCGACCACGCTGTAGAACGACTGGGAGGCAAGACTCTCCTGCAATACGCCAACAAACCTTATATGGACATGCTGGCAAAGAAAGGAAAGACTGGACGACTGGTAACCGTACCCGACGGATTTCATCCTGGATCTGAGGTTGCCAACAGTTCTATCATTGGATACGACCAGAACAAGGTTTACGAGGGACGCGGACCGCTCGAAGCTGCAAGCATCGGCTACGAGATGAGTCCTAACGACTTCGCCCTGCGCTGCAACATCATCAACGTGAACAATGGAATCATCGTGACCCACAACGGCGGTAACCTGGAGACAGAAGACGCCGACGTGCTCATTAAGTACCTCAACGAGAAGCTTGCCAGCCAGTATCCCGGCATCGTGAAATTCATCACAGGAATCCAGTATCGACACCTTCTGATCATCAAGGGCGGAAACAAATATGTAGATTGCGCTCCTCCTCACGATCATCCTAACGAAGAGTGGAAACCGATGCTGGTGAAACCGATGGAAGGTGTTGACGAGGCTCTTCTTGCCGGCAACAGCGACAAGACTCCTGCCGAGGATGTGGCTGAAAACGGCGGTATCCTGAGCGATGAGTATCGCATGAGTGCCCAGCAGACAGCCGACCTTCTGAACGAACTGATTCTGAAGAGTCAGGAGATTCTGGAGAACCATCCTTTCAATGTGGCGCGCAAGGAGCGTGGTGAGCGCATGGCAAACATCATCTGGCCTTGGGGCGGCGGTTACCGTCCGCACATGCTCACCCTCTCCCAGATGTATCCGCAGATCAAGAAGGGTTCCGTGATTTCTGCCGTAGACCTGATTCGAGGCATCGGCCATTACGCCGGTCTGCGCAACATCATCGTTGAGGGCGCTACAGGTCTTGCCAATACCAACTACGAGGGCAAGGCTGCCGCAGCTATCCAGGCATTGAAGGATGGCGACGACTTCGTATATGTTCATGTAGAGGCAAGCGATGAGGCAGGTCATGATGGCGATCTGGAGCTGAAGCTGAAGACCATCGAGAACCTCGACCAGCGACTCATCAAGCCTATCTTCGATGAGGTAAGCACCTGGGACGAGCCGGTATGCATCGCAGTTCTCCCAGACCATCCTACTCCGGTAGAGATTCGTACCCACGTAAAGGAACCTGTACCTTTCATCATCTATTACCCTGGCATTGAGCCGGATAGCGTAGAGAAGTATGATGAGGTAAGTTGCGTGAGTGGCGGTTACGGCATGCTGCAGCTGCAAGAATTCATGAATGCCTTCATGGCGATCAATTAAAATCAACGGCTTCATGATAGCCCCCAAAGCTAATCATAAAGTTCAATGTTCAAATTTCAAAGTTCAAAGTAAAAAATGAAATATTATTCAACAAATAAGAAAGCACCCATCGCCGATCTTCACAAGGCGGTAGTAAAAGGACTGGCAGAAGACCGTGGTCTCTACATGCCCGAAATCATCAAGAAGTTGCCACAGGACTTCTTCGACAACATCGAGAAACTCTCCTTCCAGGAGATTGCCTACAAGGTGGCTGACGCCTTCTTCGGCGAGGACGTCGATGCTGAGTCTCTGAAGAAGATCGTCTACGACACACTGGCTTTCGACTGCCCTGTGGTAGAGGTAGAGCCAAACATCTACTCTTTGGAGCTCTTCCATGGCCCTACCCTCGCCTTCAAGGATGTAGGCGCACGCTTCATGGCCCGTCTGCTGCAGTACTTCGTGCGTCAGGAAGGCAAGGAGGAAGTCAACGTGCTCGTTGCCACTTCGGGCGATACAGGTTCGGCTGTTGCCAATGGATTCCTCGGTGTTGACGGCATTCACGTCTACGTGCTCTATCCAAAGGGAAAGGTAAGCAAGATTCAGGAAAGCCAGTTCACCACCCTCGGACAGAACATCACAGCCCTCGAGGTGGATGGCGTGTTCGACGACTGCCAGGCACTCGTGAAATCTGCTTTCATGGACGAGGAACTCAACAAGCACATGAAGCTCACCTCGGCCAACTCCATCAACGTGGCACGATTCCTGCCTCAGGCTTTCTACTACTTCAACGCCTATGCACGCATGAAGGAGAAAGGACTGGCAAACAAGTTGGTGATCTGCGTGCCCAGCGGCAATTTCGGCAACATCACAGCCGGACTCTTCGGCCATGAGATGGGACTGCCCATCCATCGCTTCATAGCTGCCAACAACGCCAACGATATTTTCTACAACTATCTGCAGACTGGCGAGTACAATCCTCAGCCCAGCAAGGCCACAATAGCCAATGCCATGGACGTGGGCGACCCATCCAACTTCGCCCGCATCTACGACCTCTACAAGGGTAACCACGAGGCCATCACAGCCTACATCAGCGGTGCCACATACAAGGACGAGCAGATAGCCGAGACTATGAAGCAATGCTACAACGACACCAAGTATGTGCTTGATCCTCACGGAGCTTGCGGTTATCGTGCCCTGAAAGAACAGTTGAAACCAGGAGAGGTTGGCGTGTTCCTCGAGACTGCCCATCCTGCCAAGTTCAAGGAGAAGGTGGACAGCATCCTCGGCACCGACATCGAGATTCCTGCACGCCTTGCCGAGTTCATGAAGGGCAAGAAGCAGAGCATCGAAATGACCAAGGACTTTGCCGCATTCAAGAACTATCTGATGAACGAATAAACATTCGAACACTACATACAAAAAGACTTCACCCATCCTTCTTCTCTGTATAGAGTTGGAGGATGGGTGAAGTTTTTTTATACTGAAATTTAGCAAGTTCAGAAGTTATGGAAGTTATCGCCTATTTTCTTATCCATTTAAATAAATGTGTAAAGCCTTTAATATGTTTCCATCGTCTGTCATGTACCTTCTTGGCTTCCAAGATTTTCCTGATCACATTCTCATTAATTCCTCTTACGTTCATATACTGCTGTATCACAAACTCGAACAAATCTATTCTGCCAGTAAAACTCATCAGGTTCTCTACACATATTTTCAGCGGAGGATATCCTTTGTAGAACTTCATGCGATTGATGTCGATAAGAGAGAATCTGTAATGACCATCATCCTGGATCTGATAGAAAATATTGCTGCTATTCAAGTCAAGATCCACGATGCCTTTCTGGTGTAAACGATTCACAAAACGAGCAAAATCACTCGCCATCACCTTGTTGAAATCCTTTAGTTCATTTAATTGCTCAGAAAGGAGAGGACGATGTTCAACGTCAGATATAAAGTAGCAATACTTGAGAAGTCCCATAATCCTTGTCTCCACATATCCATAGCCTTCGGGAGTAGCAAAGCCATTTGCCAGCAACTTAAAGGAATACTCGTATGCACGACACGCCTTCGTGGGGCGGAATAAAGTATAGTGTATTCTTTTGACAAAGTAAGGTTGCCTGTATCTTTTCACCATCACTTCTTTGTCCTCACCATTCACCTTTATCCAAAATGCCTTAATCACATTTCTTCCTATATAAACACATTGTCCCTCCTGCTCGAACACCTCAGGAATGCGCTCAATGAAGTCTTTCATCTCAGGGTGCCTGGGACTTACCTTTATGGTTGTTTTTTTAAAATACATCGTCATTTACTTATCATTACACAGTCAAAGAACACATCACAATAAAACGATGAGTTCTCTGTCAACATACTATTTCTCAGCAGCATTTTTACCTTTCATCATTCTGAACTGAGTCGGTGAGCAACCCAGATGAGATTTAACAAACTTGCCGAAAAAAGAAAGATTTGGAAAGTTCAAATAGTTGGCGATTTCCTTTACGCTCATGTCCGAATGTGACAAAAGACGGTTGATATCTTCTATCGAATATTCAATAATCCACTCGTAAGCTGTTTTCCCACTATTGTCCTTACAGACATTCGACAGGTATTTTCTGGTTATACAAAGTTTCTTGCTATAGAAATCCACATTTCTTGGTTTTACCTCCATGGAAGACAACAGTTCTATAAATTGCTTGAACAACAGACTGCCCCTTGAGACATGGAGCGTTTCCCTTTCCGGAGAACTCTGCTCTATGATGCTCAGCAAGCAAAACAGGAAAGAATTCACCAAACTGCCCACAATCTGCTTCTTATATTTAGAATTTTCTTTTACTATTTGCTCAGACAAGAGTGCATGATATTTTTCGAATGTACTCATATTCGACTCACCCACATGAATGATAGGTCTATTCTTCAAATAGAAAGAAATATCCACCACATCACCAATGTGCAACATGCTTCGAGCTATCTTTGACGATAGACAAACAGCCTTGGCACTAAAGTCAAAACTAAACAAGCAATCGTTCATAATGGTGTTGGGCTGGCAAATAATAATGTCGTTAGAAGAGGCCGTGGCTTCTTCTTTGTCTGCCTGCATGGCCACACGCCCCGACTTGATGACTATGATCAAAAGGAAATCCACCTTGATGGCCTGCAACCTCGAGAAATTGCGCAGGTCATCAATAATAACCACGTCGTTGTCTGCATAGTCTATAAACTCAGCATTCGCCATGAGTCTGATGTCCGAAATGTCTATTTTTTCAAACTTTGCCATACTTTAGTTCTTTTTGCTGGCAAATTTAGTAAAAAAACATACACATTTAGTGGTCTAAAAGGTAGATTTATTGTTCTTTCACATAACAACTTCCTTAAAAGAACACCATACAGAACTATTAGAGCACCAAATAGTGTTCTAATAGTAGTAATTTTGCCGCATGAATTATAAAAACAGATAGAAAATAATGAAGAAAAAAGTATTAATGCTTGGATTGTTGTCGCTTGTATTGGTCAATACAAATGCCGCCGGCAAAAGTTGGTCACTCGACTCATTAAGAGCCAGAGCCATCAGCAACAATAAATCCCTACTTATGGCTGGGCAGAAAAAGGTAGCAGCCTATTACACCCATAAATCTGCAACCACCAACTACCTGCCAAAAGTATCAGCTACAGGTGCATATATGTACACAAGCCGCGAGCTGTCGCTGCTGAGCGATGAGCAGAAGCACACCTTATCTAATATAGGAACAGGACTTTCTGCAGCAGTTCCCAATCTCGCTCCAATGAGTTCTACCATCAACTCTGTAGGTCAAGGAGTCGTGGATGCCCTTCATACCGATACCCGTAATGCAGGTGTCGTAGCGGTTACCCTGACTCAACCTATTTATATGGGAGGCAAAATCAGAGCATACAATAAGATTACCCAATATGCCGAAGAGGCTGCCGGAACCCTGTACGACAAGGAATTGCAAGACATCATTGTAGAGGTGGACGATGCTTACTGGAACTTAGTGGCGCTGTACAGCAAGAAGAAACTTGCCGAGGGCTACAAGGCTTTGGTTGACAAATTGGAAAGAGATGTAGAGAAACTGGTAAAGGAAGGCATGGCTACCAAGGCCGACCTCCTGAGTGTAAAGGTGAAGGTGAACGAAGCCGGTGTGACACTCATTCAGGTGAACAATGGCATAGAACTGTCAAGAATGAACCTCTGCAGGATCTGCGGACTTGACATGAACGAAGCAGTAGAGGTAGAAGATGCCATCGACGAGAAGAGCCAAAGCACAGCGATAATGGGCCAGGTGGAAATGGTCAATTCGAAGACAGACAACCTGGTAGAACAGGCTGAAGGCAACCGCAAAGAGCTGCAGGCCTTAGGACTTCAGAACAAGATTTACGATGAGAAAATCAAGTTGGCACGTGCCGAATACCTGCCCAAGGTAGCCCTGATGGGAGGCTATCTGGCCAGCAACCCATCGGTATTCAACAGCTTTGAACGCAAGATGAAAGGTATGTGGAATGTAGGTGTCACGCTGAACGTCCCCATCCTCACCTGGGGCGACCGCTCTTACAAGGTGAAGACTGCCAAGGCAGAAGCCCTGATGCACAGATTTGAAACCGAAGAGGTGAAGGAAAAGATTGAGCTGCAGGTGAACCAATGCCGTCAGAAACTTCAGGAGAGTCTGGAGCGTTACCAGACCACCCTGCGCAGTGTGGACGAGGCAGAAGAAAACCTCCGTTACGCCAACCTCGGCATGAAGGAAGGCGTAATTACGCTGAGCAATGTGATGGAGGCACAGACTGCATGGCTCAAGGCTAAATCGGAATGGGTAAACGCACAGGTGGACGTACGCCTTGCCAATCTCTATCTGCGAAAAGCCATCGGTTCTATCGATACACATATTTAAAATACAACAATGTTAAATCTGAAATAACTTAGAAATGAAAAAGAATAGAATCATCACCAGTATTCTGGCAATCGCCTTGGTGCTCATTGCCGTCATCATCGTTGTCATCACGGTAGGTCTGTTCAAAACCACCAAGGAAGAAACCCTTGAGGGACAGGCAGAAACGACCGACTACCGTCTCTCTTCCAAAGTACCTTCACGCGTATTGGAGTTGAGAGTAAAAGAAGGTGACTTTGTTCACAAAGGTGATACACTTGTAGTACTCGAAGCTCCCGATGTTGAGGCAAAGCTTTCTCAGGCCACAGCCGCCTACGATGCCGCCAAAGCTATGGAGGACAAAGTGTACAGTGGTGCCCGACAAGAAGAAATACAGGCAGCCTACGAGATGTGGCAGAAGTCGATAGCAGCCGTGGATGTGATGCGCAAGACCTACAACCGTGTGCAGCGCCTCTTCGAGGGAGGCGTGATGGCTGAGCAGAAGCGCGATGAGGCAAAGGCGCAATATGATGCTGCCGTGGCTACCGAGAAAGCCGCCAAGGCAAAATACGACATGGCTGTGAACGGTGCCCGAAAAGAGGAAAAATCTATGGCACAGGCACAGGCCAACCGTGCTAAGGGTGCCATTGCCGAAGTACATTCCTACATCAAGGAGACGGTACTGACGGCTACAGCCGACGGCTTGGTAACCGAGATTTTCCCCGAAGTAGGCGAACTGGTGGGCACTGGCGCACCTATCATGAATGTGTCGGTGGTAAAAGATGTATGGTTTGTCTTCAATATCCGCGAAGACAAGTTGAAGGGCTATTCCGTGGGAACCGAGGCAGAGGTGTATGTTCCTGCCGTAGACAAGACCATTCCTGTACGCATCACCCTGATGAAGGATGTGGGCTCTTTTGCCGTATGGAAGGCCACCAAGGCTCTCGATGATCTCGACCTGAAGACCTTCGAGGTACAGGCTCATCCATTACAGCCGGTAAGCAACATCATGTCGGGCATGTCGGCAGTACTGAGAAAGTCATCTTCTGCAACCGACAAATCCTCAAAGAATTAAAGCATATAAAAAATCATCATCATGAACATCATAAGCAAGACTATCAGAAGGCTCGCCATGATAGGCAAAAGAGAACTGAAGATGTATTCGCATCGCCCACTCTTCCTCTTCTGCATGATCATTGCGCCGCTGTTCTGTCTCATATTCCTCACCTCACTGATGGATGCCGGCCTGCCTACCAAGATGCCAGCAGCGATGGTGGATGAAGATGATACCCACATCACCCATACCATCACCCGCATACTCGGCTCGATGGAGGGCGTGAAGATCATCCGCCACTATCCTACCTTCGGCGAGGCAAGAGAAGCCATGCAGCGGGGAGAAATCTATGCCTTCTTCTATCTTCCCAAGAAGACCACTGAGAAGGCTCTGGCAAACCGCCAGCCCCGCATCTCGTTCTATACCAACGAGTGCTATTATGTGCCGGGTAATCTGCTGATGCGCGACATGCGCTATGCTTCAGAGCTTACAGGTCTAGCCCTGACCCGGGAATCGCTCTATGCCCACGGCATGAACCCACGACAGGCGATGGGCGTGATACAACCCATCAAGATAGAGACACATCCGCTCAACAACCCTTACCTTGATTATGCAGTATATCTCAACAATATGCTCATCCCCGGAATCTTCATCCTCCTGGTGATGCTCTCGGCAGCCTACACCATCGGACTGGAATGGAAACGCGATACGCAGCTTGTACTCTATCGAATATCGGGCAACTCTCCGCTCACCGCCCTCATGGGAAAACTCTTGCCGCAAACCCTGGTATTCTGGCTCATCTATATCCTCTATGCCGTATATTTCTACCGCTATCTGCAATATCCATGCAACAGCGGCATCATGGCGATGATAGGCGTGGGCATGCTCACGGTACTGGGAGCACAGGGATTTGCCACCTTCCTCTTCGGGGTGAGCGGACAGATGCGACTCTCCATGTGCCTCTGCTCGCTCTGGGGCATCCTTTCGTTCTCGCTGGCAGGTTTCACCTATCCGGTAACGGCGATGGACCCTATCCTGCAGAAGCTCAGTGTTCTCTTTCCTCTGCGCCACTATTATCTGCTGTATGTCAACCAGGCACTCAACGGGTATAGCATCGCATACGCCTGGCACAGCGTGCTGGCTCTGGCGATATTCGCCCTGCTGCCACTGCTCACGCTGCACCACTATCGCAGTTTATTCACCAAAGTTAAGTACATACCATAATGACAAGATCTATCATAAATATCATACAGATTTGGATGACGGAACTCAGGGAAATCATGCACGACAAGGGTATCTTGATTTTCATCATCTTTGTGCCTCTTTGCTATCCGTTGCTCTACTCTTATGTCTACACCAACGAGGTGGTGCGTGATGTGCCTTTTGCTGTGATTGATGATTGCAACAGCAGTATGAGTCGTGAGTTCATCCGAAAGATGGATGCGACACCAGAGGCCATCCTGACAACACATTGCAACGATGTCAACGAGGCACGCCAACTGCTGATGGAAAGAAAAATATACGGTGTGGTTCGCATCCCGAAGACCTTCAATCTGGATATCTGGAGAGGTGAGCAAACCACCGTCGGACTTTATTGCGACATGAGTTCGCTGCTGTATTACAAAGCTTTGCTTCTTGCCGCCAATAATGTCTCACTCGATATGAACCGCGACATCAAGGTGGACAACTACCTGCATCCGATGACCCGTGAAGATGAAAAGATTGCCCGAATGCCAATAGAATACGACTACATCAGTCTCTTCAATCCGCAAAGCGGTTTTGCTGCATTTCTCATTCCTCCAGTGTTGATGCTCATTATCCAGCAGACACTCTTCTTAGGCATCGGCATGTCGATGGGAAACCAGCGTGAGAAATGCCTTGCCAACATGCTGCCCAAGCGCAAATGGTACAGAAGACCTGTGGATATAGTAATAGGCAAAGCCATCTTCTACTTTATCCTCTATCTGCTGATGGCCATATATATGTACACCGCTGTGACCCAGTGGTTTGGATTGCCCGACGTGGGTGACTATTTCGTGTTCCTCAGATTCATCATTCCGTACATTTTAGCCTGCATCTTCATGGCGATGGTGCTGTCTGTACTGGTTTACAGAAGAGAAGATTGCATCATGCTGTTCGTCTTCCTTTCGGTGCCGTTGCTTTTCATGTCGGGCATTTCGTGGCCTGGATCCGAGATTCCTGTATTCTGGAAGTATGTGTCACGGCTCTTCCCTTCTACATTTGGCATGAACGGCTACCTGCGCATCATGGGCACTGGTGCGTCCATTGCCGATATACATAAGGAGTATGTGGGTTTGTGGTGCCAGGTGTTTGTTTACGGCATATTGGCATGTGTCATGTATCGTCTGCGCCTGAAGGCTATTGTCAAACGACTATCATCAGCCAAGAATCGATTAAGAATATATCAAGGAAAATGATACTGCAACTTTCTTTTCTGGAACATACTTTGTAACAACTCTTTTACCTTTGCACCCAGAATCAAGTAACATGGATTTGGTTAATTGGTGTT
>ERZ1026862.698-NODE-698-length-22048-cov-7.047879_pt1 | contig 22048 bp, 17 predicted proteins | sample MGYA00380161_ERZ1026862 | MGnify/ENA primary metagenome ERZ1026862 (study PRJEB33269, sample SAMEA4719797) | human gut metagenome | biome: human-associated habitat; feature: organic feature; material: feces | place: Cameroon | collected 2013-10 ... | reverse complement strand
TGCTCAGGAGTCTCGTGGGCTCGGAGATGTGTATAAGAGACAGTTGACAATTTATTTGATGATATTAATTACAAACAGCTAAAACGAATAGGTAATATAGGTGATGGACGTCAAGGCGAACGTATTTACTCAATTCACGGACAAGCCACAACTCTTTCATCGCAAGGCGGAGGTCTAGGTGGAAAAACAGGAATTTACCTAGTCAACAATGTCATCAGAATACTTACGCCAAGAGAGTGTGCAAGATTAATGGGATTTCCAGATGATTATCAACTTGCGGATACAGTTCCTCAGTGTTATAAGCAATTTGGCAATAGTGTTGTTGTCGATGTTATTCAGTATATTGTTCAAGCACTTATTAATCAGATAGGAGAATTATAATTATGAACAACAAAATACCTTTTGAGATGACATATGTTGCGTTAAAAATGTTTGGAAAGCAGTTGTACTCAAATGTAGGTTCAGCCATATCTGAACTAGTTGCTAATGGTTTGGATGCTAATGCCGATAGAATTTATGTAGTAATCGATGCAAGAAATCGTAACAATGCAACTGTAGAAATTCTTGATAATGGACATGGTATGACAGAGCAGCAAGTGCAAGAAAAGTACATAAAAATTGGATATAACAAAAGAAAAGACTCCAGTATGCCTTCCAAAATGATGGGAAGAAAAGGGATTGGGAAGCTCGCTGCATTGTATTTGTCCAACAAATTTACAATCATAACCAAAACTGCGAAGACTGATAAGTATATGGGATGGACTTTAGATGTATCTACAGCTACTGATGATACAACCCCTGCTTTGACAAAAAATAACTCTATTGATTTTTCTCAGATTGTATGTAAATCTAAATGGGATTCTCAAAACAGCGGAACATTAGTATATATTGAAAAAGTAGATTTAAAGGGATTCGGCGATAAAGGCTTAGAGTCTTTAGCTAGAAAACTATCTACTTATTTTCTTGACAACGGGAAAATATTCCTTAATATCATAACAAAGGATAGTGATGCAGGAAAATTTGAAGCAGTTGAAAAGAAAATAGCCTTTAAAAATATGGTATGCGTATATAGTGATTCATTTGAGAAATTCTCTTTTCTAGAAGGATCAACATTTAAAATGAATTATAAAAACAAACGCAAAGAACAATGCGAATATATAGGGAGAACTGAAATCCTTGAATTGGGAGGAAAAAACTTTAATATAAGTGGTGAAAGAGAGTTTTACGGAATAACAAAAAGCTATACACTATCTGGATGGATTGGTGTTCATTCCACAATTGAGGATAATGATGCTCAGGCAAATGATTCCAACTATTTTAAGAGCACATATTATAATCCAAATCAACTAAGGCTTTATGTGCGTAATAAGCTTGCAGTAGCAAATATGCTTGACTATCTCGGAATAGCTAGAGCTTTTGCAAACTATATTGAGGGAGAAATATCCTTTGACATTCTAGATGATGACGACCTTCCAGATATAGCAACTGCAGGAAGACAGGATTTTGATGCTACAGACCCACGCTTTGAATTATTAGTTCAGATACTTAAAAATATATGTAACAATTTGGTTGGAAAAAGGCAAAATCTTGCTGATGCCATAAAGAAAGAAAAAGAAGAAACGAACTTAAGGTTATCATCTGCTGCAAAAAAATGTTTTGCCGAAAAACTTGAAAAAGATGTTTCCAATCTTAATCTTTCTGAAGAAGATAAGAGTATACTAATCAATTCCACAGTTAATAGTATTGAGGGTGAGGTTGAATCTAAAACAAAATATACTCTTTTCATTTCTCATGCAAGCGGAGATAGATTCATCGCAGATTTCTTTTACAATTATCTTGTGCATCTTGGTTTTAATGGTAATCTAAGAGATATTGAGCATTGTGAGGTATTCTATTCTACTAGCGGACTAAACACAAATACTAACCAATCACTTTCAGAACAAATCAAGAATTTTTTGATATCTGCAAGCAATGACGTGTTGATTATTGCTTCAAACAACTATAGAAACAGTCAGTATTGTATGTTTGAGGGTGGTGCTATATGGGCGACAAAAGCTGTTACTGATTTTAAAATTGTTGCTATTGATTATAGTCAGATTCCAGAATTTTTGGTGAATGGAAGCCCAGAAGTGGTTTTTAGTTCAAAAGATCGCTCTAGGTACAATCTTACAAGAGAGACCTATAATAATATTATTGATGTACTTCAAAAACTAATTTCTCATTTGAACCAAAACAATTTGGTTAGAGGGGTTCCGCCTGTTTCAATACCTATTATTCCGGATTTTCCGGATGATGTTCATCTTCTCAGAGAAGGCAAAACAATTGAGCAGTATATGGATTCGGAGATAGTCGAATACTGGAATTTTTATGTATTGAATAAGGTTGATGATTACTTAAAAACACAAAAGGAAATGCAATCCAGTTAAATCTATTGCTTACCATTATATGGATACGTATTGTTGCCTATGCCTTGAACTGCAAACCGGTTCAAGGCATTTTTATAGATAAGGTATAAAATATTTCGCAAAAGAAATAGACATATTCCAAAATCTCTGATAGAATGAAAGTAGCAAGCAAACATTCGAAAGGAGAAAGGAATATGTCCTAGAACATTATACAGCTAAACGAGGAAGCTGTCAAGGGAGAACTGAAGAAGCTGGTAAGAAAAAGCGTTGAGGAAACGCTGTACGAGCTGCTTGACAAGGAAGCAGAGGAGCTGACAGGAGCAGCGCGTTATGAGCGCAACGAAGCACGTCAGGGCTATCGCAGCGGACATTACAGCCGAGTATGCCGAAACTGAAAGACGTGACCTTTGAAACGGCAATAATCGAACGATACCACAGGCACGCAAGCTCCGTTGAGGAAACGCTAATCGAAATGTATCTTGCCGGAGTTTCAGTGCGCCGAGTGGAGGATATAAGCGAAGCGCTTTGGGGGAGCAAAGTGTCGGCGTCAACAATTAACAACGTCATAGAACGAATGAATCGGGAGATCCGCCGGCGAACAAGAGTTGTCGGAGCCTTCCCGGACGACAATTCAGCCTTAATGCTCGTATGTGCAAGGCTGCGTTATGTCTCAGGGGGTCTGAAAAAATAACTGTGTAAACGCGAATAAACCCGAAAAACGTACCAAAGCTAAAAATGCAGCAAAACAGGGCAACGCTGGAGAGCGTCCCGACGCAGCTGCAAGATATACGGTGAAGAGCATCGGGGCTAATTCGCTGCTTTTCTACTTCACCGGTATCTTCCGGCGGATAAACTCCGGGGTTCGGGTGGTCTCGGTATATTATAATATCAAGTGCAACACAAAAAAGTAGACTTCAAACAAACTTTCGTGTAAAATGTAATTACCACAAAACAAAAGACACGGAGGAAAGTATGAAGCCCTACAAACATTTTACACTATCAGAGCGAAATTATCTACAACAATATTTGTCAGAAGGGAAAAGTTATCGAGAAATTGCTAAGTTATTAGGGAGAAGCCCATCAACAATAAGCCGTGAAGTAAGGCGAAACTACAGCTATGGAAAGAAGCGCTATAATGCGTGGCGGGCAACGATTCTTTACATGCTCAGGAGAAAACAAAGCGTAAGAAAACATAAAATCCAACCGGATACAGAGCTATACAAGTTCATATGTGAGTGCCTACAACGTTATTGGTCGCCGGAGATAATAGCAAATCGATGCAAATGGCAAGGATTAAGTGTTTGTACGTGTACGATTTATCGTGCATTGGGTGAGAACCGCCTTCCAGGCTATTCACGAAAGACACATTTGAGACGTCATGGTAAAAAGCGTGTAGGCGATCGAAAGAAATGCACTACTATACATCCCGTCCACACTATCCATGAAAGACCGGCAATAGTTGAAACCAAATCCCGTTTAGGTGATTTTGAAGGTGATACTGTTTATGGCGGCATCGGTAAAGGCTGTGCTGTGACGTTTGTTGACAGAAAAAGCAAATTGCTAGTTGGCAATATTGCTGCAAGCCGCGAGAATGCAACCATCAGGAAAGCCATTCAAAGAGCTTTTTCATTAATGGAGTTCAACATTCCAATTGAAACTATAACTTTGGATAATGGTTCAGAGTTTGGTGATTTCCTTAATATCGAAAAAGATCTCGACACCACTATTTACTTTGCCGATCCTCATTCTCCGTGGCAGCGTGGGCTAAATGAAAACACCAACGACATCCTTCGGTTCTTCTATCCAAAAGGTACTGATTTCCTTAAGGTATCCGAGATTGACTTTCAAAATGTTATTCATCTTATTAACTCTCGCCCTAGAAAATGCCTTGGTTTTCTCTCTCCTCTCGAGTTTTTATCTTCTATGTGTTGCACTTGACTTGACAATTTACCGGTTTGACCGACAGACCAGAACCCCGAATTGATCCTAGGCTGCGAATCTGTCCTCAAAGTTAATCATGAACTGAGCGTAAGCCAGCCCCCAGTCGCGAACCGGCATAGTCCACTTCTTCGAAATCTCGGAAACGCTCATATAAACAACCTTGCGGATAGCGTCATCGGTCGGAAAAATCGACTTGGATTTAGTGAATTTCCTAACCATTCTATGGTAGCCGACGGCATTCGTCGTGTATATTATCTTCCTGATCTCCTGCGGATATTCAAGTCTAATGTGGCGCACAAAGTGCGCTGATGTTCAGCCTTTGCCGTCGGAGCGACGGCAATTTTGCTTCGCAAAAACGCACGAACCCAAGACCGTGAGTTCAGCCCAGTTTTTATCCCAGGATTTCAGAATATTCGGGTACTTCTTATTCCACTTCTCACGGAATTCCTCTTTCGCAAATTCGGCGTCATCAAGGTTCACAGCACCATAGATTTTCTTCAGATCAGCGCATACTGCCTTACGATCCTTGTACGGTACGAACTTGCAGCTGTTTCTAATCTGGTGAACTATGCAGAGCTGCTTCTTCGTCTTCGGGAAAACCGAGTTTATCGCATTGCAGAGCCCTGTGAGGTTATCGTGACAGGCAATGAAAATATCCTTAACACCGCGGCTTTGGAGGTCAGAACATATGCTTGCATAGAAGCTCGCGGACTCGTTTTCCGATATCCAGGTGCCGAGAATTTCCCTATGACCATCCATGTTTATACCCAGCACAGAGTACACGCATTTCGTGACAATTTTGTTATCCTTGCGCGAATTGAACACGATCCCATCAAAGAAAACTACCGGGTAAACTGCCTCCAGAGGACGGTTCTGCCACTCGTTGACCTCCGGCAGAATTTTGTCGGTTATCCGCGAAACCAGGCCTTGTGAAATTTCGGTTCCGTAGATCTGCTTTAACGCATCTTCGATGTCACGCTGAGACATTCCTAGCTGAACTTTGTTCAGCCGGCGTACGTATCTGCATGATTTTCTGTTCGATCTCGTCGGTTCTTGTCTGTCGCTTTTCAATGACTTTAGGCTCAAAATTGCCGTTTCTGTCGCGCGGCACTGCGATTTCGCACTCGCCATAGTCGCTGATTATCGTCTTTTTCCCGTAACCATTCCGGCTGTTTCCGGAATTATTCCCAGCTACGGAGTTCTTCTCATAGCCTAGATGTTCTTCCATTTCAGCATCGAGCATCTGCTCGATGGTTCCGGCAAACAGCTTTTTCAGTTTTGCCTGAATGTCGCCTGTCGTCTGGCAGTCTGTCATCAGCAGCTTCACCAGTTCCATCTCTCGCTCGTCTAATCCGTGTGTTCCTTTCATGTGCTCATACCTCACTTCCTGTGGGTATTATTGGAATTTACACAGTTCGGTATTCAGACTCATCTGGTATATAACTTTTGCAGGTACAGTTACTTAAAACGAGCCTCTGCCTGATATGGGATAACTGCGCCCTTTTTCAACTAAAAGGTAACAATCAAGGGAAAGTTTCTGTTTCAGAACATTGTTTGCAGGTCAATGTTTGACCGATTATGCTAAATGCCTCTATTGGCCTGTATTTTTGTGGGTTTTTAGAGGTTACCTTATTTAAATCTTGAATAATATGTATCAATATGTTCATCGCACATTTGACATATTTCGTCAATTTCAGAAGGATGTAACGAACTCCACACATTGGGATCCATAGAAACAGTTCCGAATAACTTAGAATATGTGAAAATCTGCATCTCGGCAAATCTCTTATATGGGTAAACCAGAATCAGCTTTTTAACATCTTTATCCGTATATCCGCAACGTGCAAAAATGCTGCTGGGTTTCTCGACAAAAAGGCCCGATTTGCGCCTTGCCTCATAAAAATTGCGGAAATACGCAACAATCTTTGACATAGAAGATTTCCCATTTTTAGCAGTGGCAAAGAATGCTTTTATAAACACAGGCTTGTAGGAAAAGCTCATCGTCATTCTGTCAATCATTTGAAGGAATACCCTTCTCTTATTGGATTCAGAAATAATATGCCAATCGCATTTGCTGATGAGTTCTTTAACATTCTCAGGGGTAAAGTAATAAACTGAACGTGAGCCTCTTTTAATTACCCTATCGGGAATTATCTTTTTGTCACGAATATACCTGAACACCGTTTCAGAGTGAACATTCACCATAGAAATCAATTCGAAATGAGAAATCATGCCGGAAATTTCGGGGGAAATTTTTTTCTTGGTTATAATGATATCAGCAGTTTCAGAATTCTGAATTTTATCGGCAATTGAGGATTCCCCGGACACATCTCCCTCAAGTATTTCCGGTTCTTGTTCTTTGGCGGTCGCAAGTTCTTCTTCGGTTCCATCAACTGTAAGTGCTTCGGGTTCCAGTGTTTCGTCAGTTCCTGATTCTTTCTCAATGATATTACCTGGGATTGTTTCAAGCTCTTGCACTTCGCTAACAACTGGATCTTCTTCGGGCATATCGCTTGCAAGCGTTTCAGGCTCATGTGCTTCTCCATTGTCATCATAGTTGACCACAGGTTCAGTTTCTTGCTCATCATCAAACAAGCCATTGATGGCAGTTTCAAGATCCTGAACAACATCGGAAAGCGGTCTTTCTTCTGACACATCATTTTCAGCGGTTTCTTCCACCGAAACTTCATTACCTAAAGACGCGCCCTCAAACAAATCTCCAACAAGAGTTTCAAGATCTTGAACGACATCATCAAAAGGCTTTTCGCCCGACAACTCATCAGAAGAATCGGTTTTATGCGTATCTATAAACGAAGGTTCTTCAATCCAATTGCAATCAATGGGTTCAACCTTACTAACATCAATTTGCGGTTTCTTATTAAGTGTGGCAATGCCAGCGGGTTGAGGAATATCAATATCGTAAGACACAGGCTTAATCTCCGGCAAACTGGCTTGCTCATTTTCTTCCAAGCTGTCAAGCGTTATTTGCTGCGATTCGACATCCTTTATGCTTCTGGACGATTGTCTTTCGTGCTCTGAATCGTAGCTGCTCTTATTGTTGCTTAAGTATTTTAGCAGTTTCTCAGGGTCGTTCAGGACATCTTCCGGAATGTCTTCGTCATAGTCGAGCAGATCAAGGTCGTCAGAATAATCAGATTCAGCAATGGCAGTCCTGTTTATTTCTGAGCTTTCCAAATCATCTGAATACTCGTCCAGTTCGTCAAAATGTGTTGTATTTCCAACATACGAGATTTCAGACGCAATATCATCAAATGTATATTCCGTTGAGCCACATTCAGCTTCATCAGTCACATCTGGAGAGTTATCTTTGTTTTCATCATCGTATGACATATAATACTCGTTCCTCTGCCGCAAAGTTGAAACCCCCGTGATTTCCTCAATTTCATACATAGCATAGATATAATCCAAATTAAAATCATAGCAGTTGTAATTCCAAGATTTCAATTTATCGTTTTTGCTTTCCTTCTTCTTGTAACCACGTTTGCTTTTCTCAAGCTGAGAATTCTCCTTTATCCAGCCAGCAACCTCGCTCAGCGTATAAGCGTCCTCAACAAAAGTTATTTTTGCATCGAAATCAGAAGGCAAAAACCAGTCACTTAGACAGAAATTATCCTCTATCTGCGCTTCGGAGCGCACCGTTCCAAAAGCGACACGCTCATCTGATACAAAAATCACCAAAGCGGGATTTTCATAAGCGCAGGAGAAAACCTTAATAAGCGAGCAAGCATAATAATCCAGTTTGCTTTCCACAGTGTCTAACATTGCAAACAAAATCGGATAAGCCCCCGAATCGTTTGAATAAAACTTCACCAGTTTCTCGCAGGCGTCAATGTACGGAAGATCATAAGCCGTAATGTGATAGTTTGCGTCGCTGTTTATGATAATTTCTTTCCTTAAATCATAACAGCCTGAATCAGACGAATGATACCCATAAGGAAGCAAAGAATCAAGGAGGGATCTACAAGCTGATACATCCATTTTTGATTGAATAATATCATCAAGTATTTCGCTTATGCTATCGAAAAACAACATAGTAATCCCCCCTTATTTTATTATAGCATATTACGCCAAAGAAAGTGGGTGTTAATTGAAACAGATTTGATTTTATTTCAGCATTTTTTCCAAATCAATATCTGCCTCTGTCATTTTATACTCATCATCCGTTTCCTTAACGAACTGATGGATCATAGTCAGGAAATCATCGTCTGTCGTACAGCCCTTTACAAATCTCTCATAAAGGATATCCAATCCTCCGAAGAAGTAGTCGGTATAAAGTTTCATTCCTCTTTTAACGTCATCTTCCGATGGATTGAACGCCCACATGACCCTTTCCTGATCAGATATGTTAAGTGTATCGTCGGTAAGGATAATAAGCTGATATATGTACTTTAGGCGCTTCTGATATTTGATCTGAACCTCAGCCATCATGCCTGCGCTATCCTTGATTTCCTTATCAGCGTCAGTTATAACGCCCTTTTTATGATTCATGAGTCCCAATATGGGGGCAACCATGTATGCACTGATATAGCTGTCGAATATCTTAAAGTTTGTTGATGTTTCGACCGCATTTCCGGGTGTCTTGCAAAGAGCCTTCCAATAAGTCGCATACTTGCCCGTTATAGACATATCGCTATCAAACATACTTACTCACCGTCCTTTACAAAAGAAGACATGGTATCAATTTCCTTGCCATTTGTATCTCTGTTCTTCTGGATAGAATATGACATTCCAACATACTTGGACATTATATCCGCCGCAGGCTCCCAGTCCTTCTTCATTACGGCTATGATGACCTGGTTAGCCGACTGAGGAAGAATATCTGATACATTTCGTATGTGCGAAGTATCCATATTGGAGAACGGAGCGTCCATTACAAGTGGGAAATACATCGGCTTAAATTCCTTGTCTGCTTCATCATCGTCGGAATCGCCGGAAGAAATGACCTGCTTTGCAAGGTCAACCAGACCACATACGAACGCGAAGCTCTTTACTGCCTTTAACCCCTCGGATTCTTCCGTAGTTACATCGTAATACTTTACACGATAGCTGTCGTCTATCATTATGTTTCTGGTACCGTGATACATACGGCTGAAATTTTCGTTGACCTTGTCCTCAAGCTGGGTCTTTACGATTACTTCACGCTTCTTGTAGGTTTCTTCTATCCAGGTGTAGATTGAATCCGTGTATTTAAGCAGTTCTTGATATTTAGCATTGTTGGCATTCTGAGCAAGATGACGACTCATAGACGCTTCACTGGATTTTATGGTCTGCTGAGCCGCACCTATTGCCAAAGTCTGCTTTTTCTTGTCGTCTTCAAGAGAACGGATTTTTCGAACTGCTTCTGCCCTTTTCTGCTCGATTGCCGAAGAATCCTTTGCTCCCATTAGCTGCTTGGAAATGTTATTGAGTTCTTCCTCTCGGAATTCAAGATCCCTGCGCAACTTTCGATATGCTACGAACGCGTCATCAACCTGCTGACAATACTGCTCCGAAGTATTAAGAAACTCACGTGCATCGTCCTTATAACGCTTAACAACTGTGCCGATAGATTCCGGCGGCAGTTTTTTCTTCTCCTGTTTAAGGAGCTGCTCAGCCAGTGACCCGGGTGAAATAGCAGTGCCGCATATACATTTGCCACGCTTTAACAGGTAATCTATCGCGTCACCCTCCATTCCGGGAACGCACTCTGTATCATCACTTGTGTTTTGCAGAACGGTCAGTGCTTCATTTAACAGGCTTCTGCTGAAGAACGCAAATCCGCCGTTGCTGAATGTCTTCACAACTTTAGCTTTTGACTGGGCAAGTTCCGACTTTAATCCCTCGATTATTTTAATGAGAGTTTCACGCTCTTTTTGCAGCTTTGCGGTTTCCTCGTATGCTTTCAGCTGTGCGGTATATTTATCCCTTTCGGTAGTATAAAAGCTAACCTGGTCGTTTATCTCTTTGATTCGTTCCTCACAAGCTTTTATCTCGGCTTCAGCACCTGTAATTCTGCTCTGGTAGTCCAGTGCCTTAGAATTTCCGGAATAATCAAGCTTGCTGTCGAACGCTTTTCTTACGAGTTTCAAATGCTTCATAGCATTATCCAGAACATTTAAACCCATCAATCCGGTGACAGACTTTTTAATGCTTGTTTTGCTTGCGATAGCGCCTATTTTCTCACCGCCGAAGAAGAAATACTCCGAAAGGTCCTTAGGCAGAATTCTTTCAATATTTTCTTCAAACTGTGATTCAATTTTGGTCTTAGTCTGTCCATCGCTCTGCAAATATGAGATGGTCTTGCCGCTCTTGTCGAACTTTACTACTGCGTCCTGTTCCTGACCGTTTTCATCAGTATATTTAGCATAAGAGCAAACGTAGTCGGTTTTTCTTGAAATCTCATAAGTCATGCCATCGTGCTCAATGACCAGTGTTCCGCAGACGCTCTGCCTCTCGCCGACAGACATTCCGTTTGCCACGTTTTTGTTAAGCAGTATCTTATCCGTAAATGCGGTGTTATCATACAGTATCCACTGAAAAGCGTTTATAAACGTGGTTTTACCTGATGTGTTGTCGCCTACAAATACGGTTACATTTCTTTCCTTATCAGTTGAAAAATAAACGGTCTGCTCGCCGATGAACTGTCTAAAGTTGACAAGTGTAAGTTTATGTATCGTCATTTGCTAGCCACCACCTTTTCAATATACTTTCTTATCTCGTCAGCGATCTCCTTATCTGTCTTGCTGCGAACGATGTTCTCTCGCTCGATTTGCAAAAGCCTGACTTTGATAAGGTTGAGTTTCTTCTTATTCAGAGCCTGTTCCTGTTCATTCATAATCGTACACTCCTTCGTCAAGATCTATAATGTCCATACCATAAGCGTCTGATAATTCCGAAATCAACTTGTCCGTGTCTGCGGGATTCAAGCTGATCTCGCCGAATTCCTTCATTCGCACCATCTCGCGCTTAACCAACGATAAGTCAAAATTTGAGCCGTCGCTGCCGTATTGTACATCATCAATTGCCGTAGGCAATGTAACAAAGTCATATATCACAGCGAACTTTTTGCCCTTATATTTTCTTAATACTCGACCGCGCCTTTGGATATATTCTTTTGGATTTGTGCTGCTTGCAAGGATAAATGCCGTTTTTATGCTGGGGATATTCACGCCCTCGTCCAAACACTTTATCGCAACGATAGCTTGATACGGGTCTGCATTTGCAAATTGTGTCTTGATTCGGCTGCGCTCCTGCGCCGATTCTGCCGAGGTAAAATGGGTGACTTTCATGCCAAGCTCGTTACCGAGCATTTTGGAAACCGATACTATCTGGCGTTCTCCCTCCTCATCAGTTTCGGAAGAATCCAAACTGGGATTATAATTCCGGGCAGCGCCGCAATAAATAAGCATATGCGTATCCTTCAGATATTTCTCGCTGATTATCTTTTTCAGCAAATAAACCTTATTTTCTGCGCCTGCTATAAGCCTTGCACGTTCAATAGCGATTTTCTTGCCTTGCTCGGACATTGAAACCTTGCCTGAGCTGTCAACATGGCACTGCTTTTTCAGCTTTGCAGATAACTCACGATACCGCTTTAATTCCTCTTCCGTGAGGTGTACTACGCAGGGATAATAGTAATACGGCGTGAGCTTATCTTCCTTGATTGCCCGCTGTAAATCGTATTCAATGCACTTTTCGCCGAAGTAATCATAGAGAGCCTGAGTTCCCTCCTCATCGCCGTGGCGCTCCAGAGTAGCCGACAGCGCTAATCTGTACTGTATATTCTCATTCAGTTTCCGGCTAAGGTTATATGCGCCAAAGTTGTGCGCTTCGTCTACGACTAACAAGGTGTCCTTGCCAAGCGAGTGGATTTGATTCTGAACGAAATCAGATGAGAACGTTGCATTTGTAGTCACAAAGCAAAACGTAGGAATGACACCGATGTTAAAGTCGATAATATCATCAGCCAGTCTGCGTTTCCAATCCTTTTGGACAGAGGCGGAATGACCGATTATAGGTCTCATATTGAATTTCTCAATATCCTCGACCCACTGGTCAACAAGGTGCTGATAAGGCGCAACGATTATGATTGCAAGTCTTTCGGTATGCTGATACAGCGCTGTAACAGCCCCCAGACCTGTATAGGTTTTACCTGTACCGGTAGCCATATCGAAAATGCCGCGATAGTCTCTTTCCGCCCAAGAATTTATAGCGTCTATTTGATAATCATGCAGCTTAACATCGGGCGGGATACATGGTATTCCTTTTGGAACGCTGGCGCAGGAATTATATCGCTGAATCTCTTCTTCGTCAAGGGCAGCCAGTCTGTCTGCCATGTATTCGCTATCAGGTGCTTTGTATGCCTGCAATCGGTCTTTTATGACTTTCGGGAACTCAATGACCTTAATGTTTTTCTCGTGGCTTTCCCACAGGCTGTCAAAATCATTATCGAAGTCCTGTATTCTTTCTATATCATTATGGTCAAGAGAATTGAAGACCGCTATGGACTCATAGTTGTTATAAAAAGCGTTGGCTGTTTCATTCATTGAGCCGATAAAGGCAATACGGTTGCCATCGCTGTCATATACTATGCCTTTCTTTTCATGATACATTCCGCTGCCATAGTCAAGTGTAAATGCGACCTTTATTTCCAAGAAGCAGTTTGAGATAAGGTAAGCCAGCCAGCCCAGCCTCTCTTTATCAGAGCTGTCCTGCGGCTCAATGAACTCCCTATCTAAAGCCTTTGTCACAATTTCTCTGTCATCGTAGCCTTTCTGTATTGCCTCGATATCCTCCTCGGTCAGCTTAGGTGACACTATGAAACGCATTTTTCCGTCTTTTTTTATCAAACCCGAAATGCCTTTGGACAGCTCGATAAGCGCCCCGGAGGTGAAAAAACCAACGGCACGTTTGTATAAAACTGCCTCTGAAAGCACGGGCAGGTAAAAATCCTGTACTATGTTGCTTGAATTAGTCTTGTATGACTTTTTGATTTCAATATCAGCAAAGCTCATATCACACCTCGGTCAGACTTTCTTATATTCGTATCCTTCAAGTATTGATTCCGCAGCATTGCAATCATTATCGCTTATTGAAACACAGACCCCGCAGTACGCTTTGTCCTGCACAGGAGTCGGTACTATCTCTGTTGCTATTTTTCCCGCTTGAAGCTTTTCCTCGGCAGAAAATACATCGCAGGTTTTGTAAAACACATAGTGCATTATTTTATTCCCCCAATGACTTTTATAAAAGCGTCTATCTCATCTTTGGTATTATAAGAATTCATGCTGACGCGGACTGCCCCTGATTTTACCGTGCCAAGAGTTTCATGAGCGAGTATAGCGCAGTGTATTCCTCCTCTTACGCATATTCCATTCTTGTCGAGCAGCGCAACTACATCACTTGAACTTTTACCCTTAACATTGAATGCAAGAGTAGACACCCGTGGTTTGTCAGGGTTGTACACAATAACATTAGGCAAGGCTGTCATAGACTTCACCAAGTACTGCGTAAGACCGCTTTCTGTCTTGTTCATTTCAGAGATATGCTCATTAATGTATTCAATTGCATTTTTCAATGCCCATATTGCCGGCATATTCAGCGTTCCTGCTTCGTATGCCTCAGGAAATGCCTGCGGATTAACATAGCTGTCGCCATAGATTCCGGTGCCGCCCTGTATAAGCGGGGTTATTCTGAGGTCGTTGACCGAGCTTAACCCGCCGACTCCGGGCAATCCCAGTAAATCTTTGTGACCGGTGAACGCAAGCACATCAATGCAATCACGCCGCATATCAATCAGCTTTTTCCCTGCGCCCTGAGAAGCGTCCACGAAAACGGTCAGCCCAAGTGCCTTCAATTTCTCAGCCAGTGCCGAGGAAAACACAATCTGTCCGGTTAGGTTGCTTGCAAGAGTTATTGCGGCAAGTTTTGTATTAGGCTTAACAAATTCCTTTAAATCGCAATCGTCGTCACACAGGGTATACTCAGGCAGAATCGTGTAGTCAATAATACCCGCCTGCTTTAAGCTGTGGATAGGTCTTAACACTGCATTATGCTCATAGCAGGAAATAAGCACATGGTCTCCTTTTTCCAGAAACCCATTTAAATATAGATTGATAGCCTCCGTAGAATTTTTGGTGAACACAACATTCTCCGGAGATAAAGAGCCAAAGAAATCCGAAACAGCTTTTCTGCTTTGATACAGCATTCGGGAAGCCGTGATACCAAGAGAATAGCTGCCTCTTCCGGGGCTTACCGCTATGTCCCTGATATAGTGATTAAAAGCATCGTACACTACCTCGGGCTTTGTGCGCGAGGTAGCCGCATTGTCGAAGTAAATCAATAGAAAAACCTCTTTTTATAATTCAACGTTCTCGTCAGCCTGAGTTTCTTTCTTTCTGGAAAGTACCTGACAGGTGATACAGCCGTTGTAGAATTTTGCTATGCACTTAAAGCATTCGTTCATATTTTTCTTGCACTTGGTTTCATCAACTACATAACGTCCACTGCCGCCAATAGTGCTTATCGCTCCGTAGGGGCAGACAGAATCACAAGCAGTGCATCTTATGCAGTACTGATACTTTCGCATTTGGCATTTTAAGCGGTTGATGAGCGTTTGTATGTCGATTCCCTTGACAGGAAGGACTTTAAGGACAGGCGTACCAAATTTTATAACAAGCTCGCAGACCTTTTTTGCGGGATACTTTACGCTTCCGTCATAGTTGTTGATTTGGCTTTCGGTCACGGTTATATAGGTTGCGTCCTCTTTATCAAATATATCGAGGGTTCCAAAAGGCTTAAAGAACTCAATGACATCACGGTTTATCGGTCGCTTGATTATAATGTTCCTTGCACGGTCTGAAAGATTACACGGTGTGTCAGCTATTTCTACGTTTCTTGCTTCAAGGCCGCTTGCTCCTCGTCTGCTTTTCCAACGGCAGTTGTCGATATAGTCGTCGATGTCGTCCTTGTTGGTCTTGACCGCAAAATCATAGACCATGTTTCTCCACTTCAGAGATAACTCGGGATAGTATATTTCAGTAAGCATCATTGACCACTCGGAGTTGTTAGGACAGCACCAGCAGCCCACACGCTTGTATCCCCATTTGTACGCATTGTTAAAGCTAATGCCTTTGTACAGAATATACAGCCAAATATCGCAGTCGTCCCAGTCAATTATCGGCATGGCATTGACCTGAGAGCCTATCTTTGAGGTGTGCTGTGTCTGCTCGTACTTTGCACGCTCCTTGGATTCGCTTCTTCTTATGCCAAGAAAAGTCAAGCTGTTTCCGTCGAGCGAATAGTACTCGTTATTTAGATTGCTGGTCTTAAAAATCGTACAGCACCAACGCTCATATCGACTCGGAGGTCCAAAGACCTTGCACAGCTTAAAGAAATCATTGTCAGTTTCGCTGGGTATAACAGGAGTATACGGATTTTCACATCTGAACGTATTTTCAACGTATTCATGTGTTGCAGGGAACTCAAGCGTAGTATCTCCAAAGAAATGAATAACTTTGCCTGTTTGCAGAGAATCTCTGACAAGCTGGCTTACTACGGTAGAATCCTTTCCTCCGGAGAATGAAACTGTTGGAATATATTTATGACCCGGCTCCGCATTGCACTCGGCGATAGTCGAACGGATGTACTCATCAGCATCATAAATCAGGTCGTTCAGGTGGCTTTGATTTGCTTGTAGGTATTTATCCAGATTGTAAATATCAGAAGCATTCGATATATCACTGCGCAGTTTTCCTGCAACTTCAAGGTGCTTTTTTGATTTGTAATACTCAACGAACGGAAGTCTTACCTTTTTCCCATCGACTAGATACCTGCCGCCGCCTAAATACCAAACATTTGCGTTTTCGACATCTTCATCAAGAATACAGGACATGAGCCGCTTTTCCTGAGTAAAAACCGGATTGCAAACGCCGTTGATGGCAATCTGTTTACCGGTGCTGCCGCAAATCGGGCATACACTCTGTTCAATTAACGGTATAGCGCATTTTGTGCACCAGTAAATCAGCTTTGCCATAGTTTATTTTCCTTCCATAAGATCGTTTAACAAGCTTAGGACTATCTGAACCTTATTATCGTGGGATAGCGACAATCCAAAATTATCAAAGACCGCCGCCATTTTGTTCTTAGCCGTTATCGCAAAATTGTCCATTTCTGAATTATCAAACAATACGGATTTACTGCCGTTTTGATTGGCAATAGTCACCATAGTTTCCGTTTCGGATCGTGCGACATTAGGATCGTAGCTGTTTATAGTATCCACGATTTTATGTATAGCCATCATAAAATCATCCACATGGCTGTCGCTCCAGAAGCTGTATTCCAGTCCGCTAACCCGCTTTGTGACCTCTCTGATGAAATCGTCCGGGTCAGTATCGTCATTGACCTGCGCAACTATGTCCAAGAATGCGTTTGTGCTGAAATCAAAGGACTTCTTGCGCTTTTTCTCCCATTCAGACGTATATTTTTTACGAAGAAATGGTATCAATTCGTTTTCGGGAGCGCCTACAGCGCCTGCGATGATAGAGTTTATCTTATCCTTAAGTCTGTCTATTGCTGTGTCTAGCTCATTAACAGTTGTCCGGAGCATTTCTATCGCAGATTCGTAATCTCCGGTCAGCGACTTCAGGTCTCTCAGCACAAACCTTGAGTAGTTTGTGTTGTTCTTTTCCATCAGCTTTCGGTAACGCATAGTCGGCTCAGAAACAAACATTTCCGTGGTGCGTGCAAACTTGCTGACAGACTTATAATGCTTGAACGCCGCATCATACAGTGCTTTCATTCTGCTCTTTGAATAGGTCGCTCTATCTAAATATCCCTCGAACAGCTTCTCAATGTTGGTTGCAAAAAGCTTTTGTTCATCAGTCAAATGCTCAATAGAAAACGTGTAGTCAGCAGGGCGTGCTACTATTTTATCAAAAAGGTCTGCGGTGATTTCCTGCCCAACGTCATGAGAGTTTATCACCATCTCGGTCTTATAGCCAACGAGCATATATGCAATAAGTAAAGGCAAGTATCCCTTTCTTAAACCGTAAGGTGGCTCAGTCAAGGCATTGACAAGTTCATCAAAACCTACCGAAGCTTCTCTTGCGGTATTGCAGAACTGGGAGAATACGTCCTTTATTCTATCCTGCGGATGTTCATTATCACGCCGTGCATTTATGTAATGAATGTCGTTGTCATGGTAAAGGTCATTTTTCGCCAGCACAGAACGCACAAAAATATAATCCGGTGACAGGTCGGCTAACCCGAAATAAGCTTGTTTATCTTTGTCATTCAAGATTGCCTCAACCGCATTTCTCCTTGAAGAAGTCATTGTACCGGTAAGCGTATTTTTGTTTACAAGTTCGTTGTTGACGATAAGCGTATCAGGGTATACGTTTCTCATAAGCCCGCTGGCTATATCGCTTATATCGGACATTGAACCTGATTCATGAATTTGTCCGCCTGCAATAACGGTAGTATTGTCAGCAGAATTCTTCCACGAATCTATGTGCTTTTTAACAAGAGCGGACTGTTCGTTAAGACAATAATCCAATTCCTGCTCAAAAGCAGGGTCTTTTGCGGTGTACTTGCTCTTTACCGTATCAATATACTTAAGCGCAATATATCTGCGAACAGCCTCTATAAGCTCTGATGTGTTTGTGTTTACATAGAAAATAGTTCTGTTCATATTTGCAGAAAGTTCTGCAATATTATTCATGTGCTCATCGTTTGCAAGCGTCATGACAAGCGTTCCATCGCATTCAAGCCTGTTTATTCTTGATGTAAGCATTATCTCGGGCAAAGCCGCAGAATAGAACACAGGAGCAAAAACACGGGTGATTTTGTATTCATCGTTGTAATCATAGGGATAAACCACGAAATCAACAAAATCATCGTTCAACACCTTAACTATTGCCTCATCGTTTGCCGCATTGAGGTTTTCGTCAATAAGTTCGTCAATGTTAATCGTACTGGAATTGTAGAAATCAAATGTTCCTGTGATACCTGAGAACTTAATAAGTCTGCGTTCGATAAGGTTTGAAACAGCCTTGTCTATTTCAGCATTGTCACCGTCAATAGCGCAGTGAAAAACCTCCCGAGTTGCAGGAAGCACATTTGCAGTGCCGACAATTCCAACAACAGCTATCGCCTTTAGTATCTTGACCTCAAAGGAATCGTCAGCAGTTCCCTGAGGGAGCTTATTGACGGCTATCTGAAGCTTTCTAAACCACTCATATGAAGAGTCGCTCTGCATTGATTTAATACTAGACTCAAAGTAATCGTAGATATAATCTAAGCCAACGATATGGAACTCCTCAAGCGGCGTAGTTGTCAAAAAGCTGTATAATGTATTTGCTTCCTTGCTGGACAAAAAGGTAAAGAAAGTTCTCTCATTCTGCGCCACTTTTTTTGACAGCTTATCCAATGCAAAAAGAGAAATCGGGTGTAAAGGGAAACAAGCCGCGTATGGATTGTTTTCCTTGTCGATTTTCACATTATAAGCATTAAATTCCATAGCCTGTGTATAGACATTTTCAAGATCTTTGCTGAAGCTCCTGCTAAACTGATTCCATACATCAGCGTTTTTATAAAGGACATTCTCAGCAAAAAACAGCGACTGATTCTTTTCAGAGTTCATTGTGAACGGTCTGAATCTTCTCTCTACTTTTTTCCATTCTTCAGCTAACTTCTGCCCGTGTTCTTTGGTGTACTGAGAAATCTCCTTATGAGATACCAGAATGATATGATTGTTCCCATCACCATGATCGCAGTATTCGGATAACTGCTGTATCTGGCTGACCTTTATGCTTTTTAGGTTGTCTTCCATGTATCTGCCGAATTCATCAAAAATGAAAACAATGCCGGCATATCTATTCTGAGTAACTTCATTAACCTGGTCAATGGCATCAACAATACTAGCTACCTCGCAAACAAACTTAACGCCATAAGTCACTTCAGAAAAGACTTTAAGGAATTTCTTTTCTGCTTTTGTGTCCATTCTATTCAGAGATTCTAACAGCTTATCAGCCGTTGTCCTGTTGTTGGCACAAGCACTTGCAAGTCTATCAGCAGAGGACGGATTGTTCATCCAATTTTTCATGACATCAACTGCCTGATGGTAGAATGTCTTAAACACAATATTTATTCCCTGCTTAAGAAGGACTTTCTGCAAAGAGAAAAATAGACACCTGTTGAAATCAGGGAAGTCAAACACTATCGGAACTACAAGAAAAGGCTTCTTGCGATTGTCTTTTTCAAAGGACTTTATGTCATTCATAAGAAGACGATCCTTTGTCCTGAGTCGGTCTATGAAAGTCTTGAATGCAATGTCGTTCACAAACTGTTTGCTTAAAAGCATGCTAAGCACAGTCAGAAAATGAGATTTTCCGGTTCCGTAGGAGCCATAGATCATATGCGAATGGCTATCAGGAGAGTCTTTTACAATATCAACAAAATAGTCTTTCAGCAGCTTAACTGATGTGTCATTCGGTATATAGTGAAGCAGCTTTTCGCTGTTATCCATATCAAGCTGAACATTGGCAGAATAGTTGAACTGCTCCTGTATCAGCACTAATTTATCATACATAATTTAGGGTACTCCTTTACTGTTCATAATACTTTCGCAAGTATCCTAAAGCATCTCTGTCTAATAATTCAATGTACCTGCTGCCGAAATTGTTGAACAGTTTAATATAACCACGATTTTCGGCTATCTGCAAAAGCATCATGAGCGAGGAATCGCTTAGATTGAAATAACAGCCTACTTGATTTGTGCTATAGCGGATAGTGTCAAAAGAGAGCTGATTATTAGCTTCCAGAAGTTTAGAGTTATCCATTATAATGCAGTATAGCAGTACCTCAACGGGTATGGCGGAATAATGCGTAGGATTCTTCTCGTACTCGTTTTTCCCAGAAAGTTTTATTAGTTGTAATGGGGCAAAAAACGCTACTGTATCCTCATCAAGTATTCTGGAGATCTCAAACTCTTTATTGCTCAGATATGTATTTTTGAAGCAGTCAAACTCCTGCTCGACAGCTTTTCTGGCATAAGAATTGCCATGTGACATCAAAAATGCTTCAAACCCGTCAGAAAAAGATTCCTTCGAGAACTTTGGCTCATTAAACTCGTTAAATCCCCAGTACCAAGCTGTTGCATTGTCGATATTTGTCGCAAGATTTCTGTGAAGCACCCATAAGGTTCCTATCTTTTGACAATAGATGTCATTTTCAACTATTAGCTTCGCTAGATCTGTAAGCTGGGTATTTACGCCTCTTGCGTTATGAGTTTCATTAGATAAGCCTAAGACGTTCATCCAGTATCTCATTGCCTTGACCATAACACGACCAACACCCAATTCATCAACAGCTTCATGTTCTGCACTAGGCGAAAAAATATACGGTTCATGTGATACAGCATTGATACATTTGGTAGGCCAGCCATTTCTTAAGTAAAAAGAGCCATGTTTCTTTATAAGCATAATATATGAAATCTCCAAAATCTCGATTTTGAATCAATTATTCAATTGTATATATTTTATTATACACCACAATCAATAATATGTCAACCTTATTACTGCATCACTTTCCGCTATGTTTCCAAATATCAACATAAATTCTATAAATAGTCTTGCCAATAATAAAGCCTTGCTTCTTAAAGGCGATACACACATCGTGTATGCGAACAAAAATAACAAGCAAAGTTTATGCAGAATTACTAATGCAGTTATAGCACGGTCTTGCTCTGCTAATTATATAGCATACCTATTTTGCATAATTATTGCCAAGTCGTTCTATTCACAGATGAGAATTACTCTGATTATCTTACCTTATTATATTACATCTTTAAAAGATACCAAACCTAATCTCCATTTTTCTCACTTCCCTTTCCTTCTCATTGATCATCGACTGTACAAAGTTTTTGAATTGTTGAAATTCATAAGGGCTTTCGCTGAATTTATGTCCATCAATGTAGCTAACCGTATTCATAACAAAGTGAATATGAAGATTCTTAGTATTCTCATGAACAGCGTAGACTATCTGGTATTCTTTTCCATAATAGCAGCATACCTTTTGCGCAAGTGTGTTTGCTTCCGCAGGAAAGAACAGTGAGCCGCTACCCAGGCTGACAACAAAATGCCGAGCACCTCTGCCGTCATTCTTTAAGAAGTAATTCTTTACTGCCATCATTTCATCCTCTGCACTATAAATATTAGTACAATAACTTCCGCAGAATCTACACATTCTTCCGTCTTCTGAAGATTTATCGGTAAAAATGTATTTCAGCAGCCCGTGTAACGCATACGGGTTGTCATAACTGTTTTCAATTACTTTAACAATGTTCTGCATATTTCGTTTATCCTTTCATTCATATTCTGTCTTATTTCATCTGTAATTGCGCCTTCATCACTGTTGAGCATTGATTGAAGATGCCTGAGCCTACACATGAATTCAGGTCCTATCTGCTTCTGACCGTTCACCATTGATGACACGATAAATGCGTTCCGGTTCATACCTGCTTCCCTAGCCTTGTTTTCGATGATTTCAAGCTCTGCTGGACTCAATCTCAAACTTATGGTTGTTGTCTTACTCATATTCATTTCCTCTCTTGCTATATTATATGGTACAGGAAATCTATGGTATAGATTTCCTTAGCAGGATACCGAAATTGTGTTACAGGTATCCTTATTCCATTGTTATAT
>ERZ1026862.695-NODE-695-length-22150-cov-8.188912_pt1 | contig 22150 bp, 18 predicted proteins | sample MGYA00380161_ERZ1026862 | MGnify/ENA primary metagenome ERZ1026862 (study PRJEB33269, sample SAMEA4719797) | human gut metagenome | biome: human-associated habitat; feature: organic feature; material: feces | place: Cameroon | collected 2013-10 ... | reverse complement strand
GTAAACACTAATCATAGGTGTTTATCTCCTATTTTCATGTTTACCGACCTCTCAACATAGGGCGCTCCTTTTCGCACTTTGTTCGTTTATCATGTGCGCATGCTTCGCCACTTGCTATTTGGCTCAAAACCGCACAGAGACTTTTCTTGATTTTTCCCCCGCCCCAACGCCTTTTCCCGAAGTGCCTTACAAGTCATCGATTCGCGGCCGCGAGTAACGCTACCAGCGGCCGCGAGCAGCGCTACCTGCGGCCGCGAGCAGCACGAACAGCGGCCGCGAGTAGACAACGTCTCCTTATCGCACGAAGGACACCGACTGGGTGGTGGCGGAAATCTGTCAAAGACGTAGCGTCTGCCCGCTTCCAACGCGAGGCGCGAAGGCAGGCCGGAATGCCCCATCCCTCCCGTGGCCAAACGCTGCTATCCTCGCCTCTTCTCCCCTCTCCTCCACGCTCCATCAGCCCCTCTTTTTCTGCCATCATCATTTACAACCAACGAAAAGAAAAATAAATTTTAAAAAAAATGGCAAGTTATTCCCCGAAATCAATAACTAATTGTAACTTTGCAAGTAATGAGTTCAACTTGGCTTTGAGCCATCCTGCTTTTCTGCCCACGTCGGAGATTTCCCGGCAGACCGCCCACACAGAACCCGGCGGCCACCTTGCCGCTCCAGACCTCTGAGAGAAAAGCAAGAAGCAAACGAGCCACCATTTAACACCACAAGTAGGTGGTCAAAATTATTTTTATAATATATGCCAAGAGCATTACTCTTACATTTGAAACGTCCTCTCGGGCGCATCTACTTACCTTGTTTTCAGTCGCAATGCCCGCATTGCTCCTTCAAACAAGGTGGTGTATCTGCATCCCGATAGAACATTTCAAATACAGCACAAACCGAGAGCAGAGCATCAAACTTGTTTGAATGCTTTGCCGAGGTGCAGCCTGTATTATTCAAATGTAAAAATAATTCTGACCACCTACTTAGAAAAAACGCCATATTATGCTGGAGACTTTCTATCGAACACATGCCTATCTCATAGAGCATTTCAACGCCCCAGTAAGACGCGCCCTCATGGACAGCATCGACTGGAGTTACCGTCTCATCGGTATAAAAGGACCGCGCGGCGTCGGACGAACGTCTTTCCTTCTGCAATATGCAAAGGAAAACTACGACTTCCGCCTACACCAATGCCTTTACATCAGCTGCAACAACTTCTACTTCCAAGGACGTGGCCTCGTCGACTTCGCAGGCGACTTCGTAAAAGCGGGAGGACAGGTGTTGCTCGTTGACCAGGCTTTCAAATTGCCAGATTGGAGACAGCAATTGTGTGAATGCTACCACAAATATCCGCTCCTGCGCATCGTCTACACCACGACGTCGGTGGACGAAGCTGTGCCAGACACTTCGGAACTTGCAAGCATCTCACACACATACGTGCTGCACGGATTCTCGTTCAGAGAATATATCAACCTGCAGACGAAAAACATGTTCCAGCCGCTCTCGTTTGAACAACTCATCAGCGACCACGACCACATCATCAAAGGCATCCTCCAGAAAGTGCGCCCTTGGCAGTATTTCCAGGAATATCTCCATCATGGCTACTACCCGTTCTTCCTCGAGAACCACAATTTCACGGAGGCTTTGCTCAAGTCGATGAACGTCATGATTGAAGTGGATCTCCTCTTCAACAAGCAAATCGAACTGAAATATCTCTCACGCATCAAGCGACTGCTCTATCTGCTGGCGGTTGAGGGCGGAACAACGCCCAACGTTAGCCGCATGGCAGAGGCCATCGGCACGAGCCGTGCAACCGTGATGAACTATTTCAAATACCTCGAAGAGGCACGCCTGATTAACATGGTGTACCGCGAGGGGGAATCGTTCCCGAAAAAGCCGGCGGCCGTGATGCTGCACGACACGAATTTGCTCTATTCCGTCTATTCCCACAATATGAGCGAACAGCTCATCATGGAAACATTCTTTGTTAACACGCTGTGGCGACACCACACGGTGAACAAGGAAAGACGCGATGGATTCTACAAAATCAACAACTCAACGGAAATCTGCGTCTGCGACCGCCTGCGCCGCATCAAGACGGGAACAAACCCCATCTTTGCACGCTACAACATCGAGGTGGCACGCGACAACGAAATTCCTCTCTGGCTCTTCGGCTTTCTCTATTGATGCCGAAGAACAGTTGGTTGGGGATGCCGACAAGCACGCGCTTCTCTGCACCCCCAACCAATACCTTTTTTCTGATTCGCACAGGATTAGGTCGCTCCCAACTTTCCATAACGGAACGACCGCTTTCTTGGGCAAAAGCACCCAGCCTCTCCAGGCTGAAAACAAAAACATTCTGCCGTTTCCGACGAACGTTTTTTCTCTTTAAAAAAAATTAGTTTTTTACCCCCCCCGAAAATTTCGGGGGCAAAGGGAAAATGCCAGAACCGCCAAGGTGAAAAGGACAGAATTAGAGATTAACAAAACAAACAAGGGGTTCTGCTAAATCTGGTGCAACAGACAGCAAACTGCCGGAAGTCACGTGGAGGCACCGAAGGAACATTGCAAGACGATGTGTCTGAAACCATCTGCCGCAGGTGATTTCCCGAGAGGACTCAAGCCATCTGGCTGAAGGACCTCGGGATTCCGAAAAGCGTTGCTCAGCTCTCCCCTAAAGAATTTCAACCCTCTGGCGGACGGCCGCAAGCCATCCGCCCAAACATTAACTCTATATGAAATTTCTAACAAATTTCTTTAACTGGTATTTTGGTAAGAAAAAACTGCCCTACTGGTGCATCATCATCTTCGACATCATTCTCTGCTTCCTCAGCGGATTCTTGGTCTTATGGCTCAAGAGCTACGACCTCAAGGCGGAGGAACACTTGCCGCTGTTCTGCACCTTCTGCGCCTTTGCCGCCATCAACCTCATCGGCTTTAGGCTGTTTCACACTTATTCGGGCATCCTGCGCTATTCGCAGTTTATCGACCTGCTGAAGGTGCTCTACGCCTGTGCCTTCTCTTTCGTGCTGGCAGAGGTGTTCAACCTCTTCGTCAACCACGTCGGATGGAACGATTATTTCTTCGTCCTCACGGGCCGTATGATCATCATCATCTATCTGAGCACGGCACTCTTCATGTGTATCTCGCGCGTGATGATCAAGTCGATTTTTGAAAGTTTGCGGGTGGGCGGCAATGCGCAACGCGCCTTCATCTACGGCACGCACGCTGGTGCCATCGCCATGACCAACGAGGCACGCAACATCAAACCGATGAAGTTCTCCATCGAAGGCTACATCGGAGACTCGAAACCACACTATGAAGAGCGCCTCATGGGCAAACGCATCTATTCCACGCAGGAAGACATCGTGAAAATCATCGAGGACAAAGGCATCAAAGCCATTCTCGTGAGCCCGCTCAAGCACAAAATGTTTGTCAACAACCGCAAACTGCAAGACGCGCTCATCAGTGCCGGTGTGAAAATCTATATCGCACAAAATGCCGAGCGATGGAGCAAAAACCAGAATATCAACGAGCATGTACAGCTCCGCGAGGTGAAAATCGAAGACCTCCTGCCACGCGACGAAATCGAAGTGAACATGGAAAAGGTTGGCGCACTGCTCAGCGGCAAAAAAGTGCTCATCACGGGGTCGGCAGGAAGTATAGGCTCGGAGATGGTGCGACAGATTGCCATTTACAAACCTTCTGAAATGATGCTCATCGACCAGGCAGAGACGCCGCAACACGACATCCGCCTGATGATGAAAAACGAATACCCAGACATCATGGCGCACACCGTGGTGACGAGCATTTGCAAGGAAGACCGCATGGAGGAAATCTTCAGCCAATTCCAGCCCGACTATGTTTTCCACGCCGCTGCCTACAAGCACGTGCCGATGATGGAAGACAACCCGAGCGAAAGCGTGCAAAACAACGTCTGGGGAACGAAGGTGATTGCCGACCTCAGCGTGAAATATGGCGTCAAGAAGTTCGTCATGATTTCCACCGACAAGGCGGTTAACCCAACCAACGTGATGGGCTGCTCCAAACGCATCTGCGAAATCTATGTGCAAAGCCTCGACAAAGCCATCAAAGAGGGCAAAATCAAGGGCATCACGCAGTTTGTCACCACCCGCTTCGGAAACGTGCTCGGCTCCAACGGCTCTGTCATTCCGCTCTTCCGCAAACAGTTGGCGGCTGGCGGACCGCTCACCGTCACGCACCCGAAAATCATCCGCTTCTTCATGCTCATCCCTGAAGCCTGCAAACTGGTGCTCGAAGCTGGCACACATGGTAAGGGCGGCGAAATCTTCGTGTTTGACATGGGAGAACCGGTGCGCATCGCCGACCTCGCACGCCGCATGATTGACCTCAGCGGAGTGAAGGGCGTTGAAATCAAATACACCGGACTGCGCGAAGGCGAGAAACTCTATGAAGAGGTGCTCAACGAAAACGAAAACACACTGCCTTCTTTCCATAAGAAAATACGTATTGCGATGGTGCGCAACTACGAATATGAAGATGCCGAGAAGGACGTGGAAGAACTGCGCGACATCGCCGCACGCTACGACGACATGGAAACCGTGCGCAAGATGAAGGACATCGTTCCAGAATACGTCAGCAAACACTCACGCTATGAGGTGCTCGACAAAAAGGACGATGCGAAACCACAGGAAAAGAATGACGCAGAAGTAGCGACACAAGCATAAGCAACACCCGCAACAGGTGTCCTGCCTTGGCATGGAGAAGCCGACATCAAAGGGCTTTACACGCCAACGCCGGACACCTGTTTGATGTATAAGCAACTGCTACTTTCCCAAACGACCAACCTTGCCCCTCACATCTTTACCTGTAAGAACACACCCCTTGACCATGAAAATTATTCTCAACCCAAAATACGAACGCCTGCGCGATTATCTCACTCACATTGACTTCCACTTTGAACAGGAAGGCAAGGAGATTTTTCACGACCGCAACGTGCTGCGAACGCTACGCGTTGACGGACTGACGCTCTGCGTGAAACGCTACGCGCCACTTTCGCTGCGCGGCAATCTGGCCATCCGCCTCTACAAGGCATCGAAAGGCAAGAAGGCTTATTTCAAGCCTTTCAAACTGCGCGAGCGCGGCTTCGAGAGTCCGGAGCCCGTGGCTTTTGTACGCTACCGGAAGGGACTGTTCGCTTCTGTCATCTATCTTGTCTGCCTGCAGTCGGCCTACCGCTATTCGCTCGACCGCATCATGGACTTTTCCGACGAAGAGCGCCGCGAAATCACAAAACAATTTGCCTGCTTTGCGGCACGCCTGCACAACGACGGCTTCCTCCACCGCGACTTCTCGGCCAGCAACATCCTCTTCGACAAAGTGAACGAACGCTACCACTTCGCCCTCATCGACACTAACAGTCTGCGCACCGGACATCCCGTGAGCATCGAACATGGCTGCCGCAACCTCTCACAGCTCATCGGCGACGAGGATTTCTTTAAAGTCCTGGCCGACACGTATGCCAACGCGAGAAATGCCGACGCCGCCACTTGTCTACAACACATTCTGCAGGCGAAAAGATTGGGTGTTCAAAATTGAAATATCAAAGGTTAGCGGCAGCGCCCTCGCAGCGGAGATTTGCACTGGCCCGCACAATCGTCTGTTGCGGCGCCAGCACTGTAGCTCCAGAGCTTCGTTGCACCTTATTATTTAGCAAAAAACACAGATTTTTTTTGCAACAAACGTAAAAAACAGGGGCCTTAGCAATACATATTTAATACTTTTTACTTACCTTTGCAACATCAGCTTGACTTATATAAAAATACACATTAAAATAATCATCATGGCGGGCAATACTCATCAAACAATTGCCCACCGACTCTAAAAACTCAATCATCATGGAAAATCAGCAAGCCCCCAATCAGCAAGTATTCATCCAGCAGGCCCCTGCCCCCAAGTCAAATGGTATTGGCACCGCCGGTTTCGTTCTCGCCCTCATCGGTCTCATCCTCTGCTGGATTCCCATCCTCGACTGGATTCTCTGGCTGCTCGGCGTCATCTTCTCCTTCATCGGTGTGTTTAGAGCACCTCGCGGTTTGGCCATCGCCGGTCTCGTCATCTCCTTCATCGGCATCATCATCCTCATCACCTTCATCGGTGCCGTTGCAGCGATGCTCTAAGCTTGACTGGAACACCGTTTATCACGATTTCAACAGATTTCCCGTAGGGATGCTCTCTCATGCCCTACAAGCACAATAAAACAGGCGAAGATGCCTGGGAAACGAAAACTCATATCGTTTCCCAGGCATCTTCGCTGTTGTTGCTTTTGCTGTATTGAACACCCACTTAGAAGGCTACACCTCTTCCATGCGTTTTAGCGTGTAGCCGTCAAACTGCATAATGATTTTATGAAGCGTGGTGCCTTGACGCAACGCTTCCACGCGTGGAGCTTCGGCATACCGGTTGATTTGCTCAACAGCTTCTTCCCATTGTTTTCGGGCCGCAGCATCCGAAGCGCCTTTTGGCAGCATCTTGAGTTCGAGAATATAGCTGTTCTTCGTCTTGTAGTGCGTGAGGTCTGGAAGAAGGAAGAAATCGCAATAGCCATGATTGAGTTCCAACTCAGGTGCCGTGTAATAATAATTCGTCAGGTTGAGATAGGCCATAAAGAAACCCTGCAAATTGCGCTCTGCCTCAATGCCGTCGCGAACTGACGAGACTTTGGCATAGGCATCAGCCATGAATTGCAGACAGCGATGCCACACTCCTTCATAGGCCATTTCATAGAAGCCCTTACCCAAATCCAGCGTGTTTACCGGACTGACGGCTTGATATTCCTCTAAAAGATAGCCATAATACTGCCGCCGGACATTATTGTTGGGAATGCCCAAAACAACATATTCTCCACGCGTGTCCTTGAAGGTCAACATGCCATAATAAAACAAAAGGCTCGGGAAAATATCTGGGTCGGGAATCTGAAAGGCGGAGAAACTCTCATAGAGCGGCGTGACAATCTGCCCCTTTTCGGCAATTTCACGAATCATGCCCTTGCGGTCGCCATCCAGTTTGTCAAACTGCAAGAGCTGTTTCATCTTGCCGTAGTCGGTCATGGTGTTGGGGTCTATCATTTGCTTTGGTGCCTGCCCCGTACTCATGACGTTACGCAGGAAGTAGAGCACCATGTCGCTATTGAAGACGCGGTTTTTGTTTTTCAACGAACCTTCAGCAAAACAATAGTTGTCGTACCAAGGCTTCATCTCGTTGATCATGGACTCCACGTCGCAACCAGCAGGCATTTTGCCGATTTCCTTGTAATAATTGAACATGACGCGAACATCCTCCGTGCTGAATCCCAACATCTCGTTGTATTCCGCCTTCACAGAGATGTTCCAACCAATATTAAAACCGCTCGTCACATCGTTGAGCGTGACAGGACTCACGCCCGTCACAAAGATGCGCTGAAACATCCCCTTAAACTTCTTGAAGAAATCACGATAGAACCCGTCTGCGTGCGTAATGGCATGGTAAACGGCTTCGCCTTTTTCATTGAGAATGGTGTTCGTGAAGTTGTCGTATTCATCTATGATAAGGTAAAGCGGCAAGCCTATGGCCTTAGCTTTTTTGTCGAGCATGGCCAATTTCGCACCGGCGCTTTTGCTTTCGTAAAAGTCGCGACGCATGTTTTCGGGATAGGCATCCCCGTAAGAATCCATAAAGTCGTTCAAACAGATGCAACAATATTCATTGAATCTTTCTTCAACGACATCAATGCTTCCACCCACCTGCGAGAAATCAAGATAGAGGACCTGGAAAGCACCTTGCAGCGGAGTGGGATGCTTGCCAATCCAGAGATTTCCGAAAAGGGTTTGGAAATCTTTTTTCTTTGAGCTGTCGTAATAAGCACGAAGCATATTGATGAAGAGGCTCTTCCCAAAGCGGCGCGGACGGGTGAAGAAGAGAAAGCGGGCCTCTTCTTCCAACTGAGGGATATACATGGTTTTGTCCACATAATAGAGATTCTGCGTCACAACCGTTATGAAATCCGACACCCCGTAGGGCACTTGTTTATATGCTTGCCTCATCATGATGTTCTATATTAATTGTCTGTCGCGAAGATACTAAATTATTTTCAAATTAGTATCACCCCATCGAAAAGCAAATGCAAGAAGGCAAGCGCACATTTAGTAATGGCACGATTACTTATTCTTCTGTCATGGCGCGGCAGACGCGGTCTTGGAAGTTGCGGCCGGTGGAAGTGTGGCGAATGCCTTGGTTGATGATGGCAAAGCAGAAGGTGTGGCCGTTGGGAGCCGTCAGATAGCCCGCCAGCGAACTGACACCTTCGACGGTGCCGGTCTTGGCTCGCACGTTGCCGCGAACCGCACCGAAAGTCATGCGGCGCTGGAGGGTGCCGTCTTCGCCAGCGATGGGGAGCGAGGGAAGGAGGTGACGGTAGATTCTCTCATCACGATAGGCATAGCGAAGAGCCGTCACGAGGAGTTGCGGCGTGAGATAGTTGTAGAGCGAGAGCCCACTGCCGTCGGCCACTTGGTAGGTGTTGCTGCTAATGCCGATGTGACCAAGAAACTGCGAGACAAGGCGGCTACCACGTTTGTGGTTGGCGTATGGGTGGCCACTCTGTGCCGCCATCTGATAAAAGAGGGATTCGGCAAAAAGATTGTCGCTCTTCTTCATCATGGGCAGGAGAATTTGGTCGATGGTGTGCATGCGCTGTGCCAACGAGACGGCGCGGCGCGGTGTCTCTGCGTAGCGTATCTCCGAAGCATCACAGAGGCTGTCTTGGCGCAAAGCCGCAAGAAAATGCTTTTCGAGACCTGCACGGCGCTCATAAAGGAGCGGGGTGAGGGGCGTGGTGTCGTCGTCCCAACACCAACCCCAGCCCATAGCGGTGGTGTCCTTCAAACTGCGGTCGAAATAGATATGACCAGCGATGTGGCGGATGCCGTTGCTGTGTAAGGCATCAACGAGCTGAAGAAGGTCGCTGCGATCGAAAAGCGGGTCGAAACCGCCACGAAGATAGACGTCGCCGTGGAAGACGCTGTCGGTGATTTCGCCGTCAATGCTTAGGGTGGTGGCGTAGCGATAGTCGGTGCCAAGATGGTAGAGGGCACTGATGGCGGTGACGAGTTTCTCACACGAGGCGGGACGCAACTGCTGGTGCTCGCCGTGGGCAAAGATGGGGGCATCGGCCGTGAGGTCGTAAACATAGATGCCCACCTGCGTGCGATCGAAGATGGTGTTTTCCATCAACGCTTGCAAACGCTTGACGATGGCGGCCGTGGTGGAGTCGTTGGGAATGGAGGAAAGGGTTGGTGTGATGGCGCTCTGGTCTGACGAGAGCATGTCGGGGAGCGTGTCGGGGGCAATGGTGTCACGCGTGACGAAGGACACGCCTGCCGGCATTGACGACGGACCGGCAAGGGCATTGGACGTGGCTGCAGCGACTTCCGTTGGCAGCAAGGGGCCTGCTGAGGCAATAGCCAACAACGCAGCAGCAAAAAATTTCTTGTATGGTTTCATGCAATGTGCAGTATTTTTTGTCGGACTGAAGGTGGCGAGAAGGTAAGTTGGTAGTAATACATTTCCAACTATCTACTTTATCATACGGAAGGTCTGCGCCATCCTTCCACAAGCATTGTTCAAGGCGGCATCCGCGATGCCGCATAAAGAAAATTAGGAATTGGTGAGCGAAGAACTTCGCGCCTCAATTCCTAATTCCAAAAGGGATATTTGCGTAAAATTATTTGCGCTGTGCAGGTGCTGCAGCAGGAGCAGCAGCGGCGGCAGGAGCAGCGGTCAGAGCGGCGGCAGAGATGCCGAGCTTGGCAGCGATGCGCTTGGTCACGTCTTCGCTCAAAGCTTCGTTGATGACGATACCAGCCTGCTGAGAAGCGTTCTTGTCAACGATGTAAACGAAGTTGCCTTCCTTGGCAATGGCGTTGACAGCGTCCATCACTTTCTGCGTGATTGGCTGGAACTTCTTCTGGCGTGCTTCGTCGAAAGCCTGCTCGTTGTCCTGGGCAGCCTGCTGGTAGCGCTGCTGGAGGTCCTGAATTTCCTGTGCGCGACGATTGCGGATGTTCTCAGGGGTCTTGTCGGTCACTTCGCTCTGAAACTTTTCAATCTTCGTGTTGATTTCCTTCTCCATGTTCTGGAGCTCTTCACGATATTGCTTGCCGATGGCTTCCATTTCGGTCTGTGCCTTCTTAAATTCTGGCATAGCCTGCATGATGGTGGCGTAGTCGAAATGAGCGAACTTTTGAGCGGCGAGGCTCAGCGGTGCTACGAAAAGCACCATGATAAGGATTTTCTTAAACATTGCTTGTATGATTTTTTATTGTTTTCTTGTGTATGTCTGTCGGCCGCGGCCTGATGCCAGAGGCTTATTGCGGCGGCGCATTCCGTCTCTTTCAAAGTAAACAGGAAAGCGAACGGCGAAGCAGATGGCGCGGAAGCGGCCGAACGGCTGCAAAGATAGTGCAAACCGAGAGCAGAATATCAAGCTTGCTTGAATATTATGCCGAGGTGCAGCCTATCTTATGCAAAGTTAAGCAAATTAATTGGAATAGCCCAACTTAGTCAACACTTCGTTGCTGATATCGATGGCTGGGGAGGCAAAGATGATGCCTGCCGTCTCCGAAGCGCGGTCGAGGATGAGTTGGAATCCCTTGCTCTGCGCGATGCCCTTGATGGCATTGTAGATTTCGTCTTGAATGGGTTCCACGAGTGCCACACGCTTCTTATAGAGTTCGCCCTGCGGTCCGAAATATTTCTTCTTCAGTTCCGAGGCTTCCTTCTCCTTATTGACGATGGCCTGCTCGCGTTCCTTTTTCTGGGCCTCGCTGAGGAACATCACCTCGTTTTGATAATTCTTGTAGAGCGTCTTGGCCTGGTTGTCGATGGCTTCGACTTCGCTCTGCCATTTCTTCGACACCTGGTTCAACTGTTCGTTGGCGCGTTCGTAAGCTGGTATGTTGCTCATGATGTAACTCATATCCACGAGCGCGAACTTCTGTGCGGAGGCGCTTAGGCAAAGGCCAACAAACGCCACAAGCAGGAATAATTTTCTTTTCATGACTTTTAATGCTTTTGAAACTGACGCCAAAAACAATGCTGGATGGCTGCTGGCCTGACGCTCTTTTGCGCAGGCCAGACACTGGGTTGTGCGAGCCTTACATCCGTTTGCTTTTGGAAGTCGCTATTAAAATTCTTGTCCGATGATGAAGTGGAACTGCGAACCGCCGGCCTTGACGCCGTTGATGTTCTTCTGGAAACCGTAGGCCCAGTCAATACCCATCAAACCGACCATCGGGAGCAAGATGCGCACACCGAAACCGGCCGAACGCTTCATGTCGAAGGGATTGAACTTATTGACATTGGCCCAAGCGTTACCGCCTTCAACGAAGGCCAAAGCATACATGCTGGTGGAGGCTTCGAGCATGAGCGGATAACGGAGTTCAAGCGTCATTCTGCTGTAGGCGTAGGCGTTCAAACTGTTGTTTCCGGCTAAAGAGCCGTTGTCGTAACCGCGCAAACCGATGGTCTCGGTGGCATATCCGCTGGAATAGCCCGACATACCGTCACCACCCACGTAGTAGGTTTCAAACGGCGACTTGTTGTAACGGTTGTAAGCGCCGAGAATACCAAATTCAGCACGCGTCATGAGCACGGGCGTCTTGACGGCGTTGCTCAGGGCCGTGTAGGTGCGGAACTTCATCTTCCACTTGTGGTATTCAATCCAACGATATTTCTCCTGCGCCTCGCGCTGGTATGACGAAGAATTGTATGTCGTGGCAAGATGCTTGTAATCTTTTCCGTTCCAAAGCGAATAAGGCGGTGTGAGCGTCACAGAGGCCGAGAAGTCGGAACCTGTTCTTGGATAGAAAGGGTCGTTGCTCGACGAACGGCTCAGGGTGAAGGAGATATTGAAGTTGTTACAGTTACCATCTGAAATCAGGAAGTAATCCCACGATTTCAGCATATAGCGCGTGTACGACAGTTCCGCCATAAAGGTGAAATAGTCGTCGGGCCAACGAAGACGTTTTCCGAGACCCATTGAAACACCAATCAACTTCACGTATTTGTCGGGGTCGTAATAGTTGCTATAGTTATAGTAGTTGCTATTCGTGCCGTAGCCGTAAATCGTGTTGTAGAGGTTGTTGTAGTTGCTGTAGTAGTGAGAGTTCACGTCGCTCTGCTTAGAATAATAGAGCGAGAAAGAGAACTGCGTCGGGCGCTTGCCGCCAAACCAAGGATCGAGGAACGAGAGTGAATAGCTCTGGAAATACGTACCGTTGCTTTGGCCGCTCAACGACAAGGTCTGTCCGTCACCCTGCGGGATGAAGCCTGCGCGTTTCTTGCTACCGTTGAAGAGGTTGCGCATGGAGAAATTGGTAAACTTCAAGCCGAGTCGTCCAACGATACCCGTCTGTCCCCAACCGGCAGAAAGTTCCACCTGATCGCCGCCCTTCGTCTGCAAAGGATAGGTGATGTCCACCGTTCCGCTGACAGGATCGGGCTTGATGCCCTTACCGATACCGGCCTGCAAGGCTTCAGGGTCGAACTGGTTCATATTGGCCAACTCCATCACCGTACGCTTGATAGACTCCATAGAGAAAAGGTCGCCCGGCTTGGTGCGGAGCTCGCGGCGGATGACATTTTCATACACGCGCTCATTTCCAGAGATGCGGACGTGGTTGAGCGTGGCTTGGTTGTTCTCAGTGATGCGCATTTCGAGGTCGATGGAGTCGCCGTCGATGTTCACTTCAACAGGGTCGAGGTTGTAGAACACATATCCGTTGTTGTAATACATGTTTCCGATACAATCGTCGTCCTCGTGCAAACGCTTGTTGAGAAGCGTTTGGTCGTAGACATCGCCTTTCTTCATTCTGAGCACGTGGGCCAAAACGGCAGAGTCATAGACCTTGTTGCCCACCCAGTCAACATTTCTCAGGTAGTATTTCTGTCCCTGATAAACATCGAGATAGATGTCGACGTGGGCATCGTCAACGGTCGCCACACTGTCGCTCTTGATGAGGGCATCGCGGTAGCCCCAAGAGTTCATCTTGCTGATGACATGGTCTTTGTCTTCGGTATATTTCTCCGGCACGAACTTCTTCGATCTGAAGATATTGACTAAACTCTTCTCGTGCGTTTTCTTCATGGCACGCTTGAGTTTCTTCGCCTCCTTCTCCGTCACGCCAGCGATGTAGATGCGGTGTACCTTGATCTTCTCATTCTTATCGATGTTGATGTCAAGGAGCACACGGTTTTCAGCCGTAACGTCATTGCGCTGATCGATGGAGACCTGCGCGTTTTTGAAACCCTTCTCTTCGAAATAGCGTTTGATATGAATCTTGGCACGGTCGATGATGTCGGGGTTGATATAGCTACCCACCTGAAGTCCGAGGCGCTTTTCGATTTCCTCACGCTCCGACTTCTTCACGCCGCCATAATTGATGCTCGACACCTGCGGCAGTCCTTGCAGATAGATGTGCAGATAAATCTTGCTGCCCACAATACTGTCGGCTTCTATACGAACATTCGAGAAGCTCTTTTGCTTCATGTATCGGCGTATGGCTTCGCTGATGTCCTCGCCAGGCACGTCGTACATCTGTCCCACGGTGAGTCCGGAGATGCTCGTCAGGACATCTTCATCGTAATTCTTGTCTCCTTCAACCACAAGTCCGCCCAAAATATAACGGGCATGGTCTTGCGTGTATGAAATTTCGGGTTTGACATGCACTGGCGTTTGCGCACGTCCTTGAACGGCGGCAATTGCCAATGCGGAGAGAAAGAACAATCTGTTGAGATATTTCATTGTGTATGTTTGTTACTGTTGGAGAGATGTAGGAGAGAAAGCCCCATGAGGCTCAGCGACGAGCGCACACGCCGACGTCAGGACATCACCAGTCCCTCTGCCATTCGGGATCGTCGTTGCAGGCCACCCCAGCGGTCTCCTCCTTTTTCAACGCGTCATTGCTGCACTTGTTCGCTTGTTTTGCCGTAGCGGCGCTCCCTGTTGCAGTAAGTGTCGATGGCTTTCATGAAATCGGCCTCATGGAAGTCGGGCCAGAACGTATCGCAGAAATACAGTTCGGAGTAGGCACACTGCCAAAGCAGATAATTGCTCAGACGCACCTCGCCACCCGTTCGGATGAGGAGGTCAGGGTCGGGCATAAACTCCGTGGCCAGATTGCGGCTGATGTCGTCTTCGCAGATATCGTCGACATTGATTTCGCCCGCAGCGGCCTGTCGCGCCATTTTCTTCACAGCCTCCGTGATTTCCCAGCGTGCCGAATAGCTCAGGGCGATAACCATCGTCATGCCCGTGTTGGCCGCCGTTCGCTGTTCCAGTCCCACGATGGCGTTGCGCACCTCCTCTGGCAAGCGTGAGAGGTCGCCGATGGTTCGCATGCGCACGTTGTTCTTCATGAAGAGTTCCTCTTCCATCGCCGTCAAGATGAGCGACATGAGCGCCGCCACTTCCTGCGGCGGTCGGTTCCAGTTTTCTGTTGAGAACGTGTATAGCGTGAGATATTTAATGCCCAAGTTTGAAGCCACCGTAGTGATTTCGCGAACGGTTTCCACGCCCTGCTGGTGTCCCATGCTGCGGTTCAGTCCGCGTGCTTTGGCCCATCGTCCGTTTCCGTCCATGATGATCGCCACGTGTTGCGGCAATTTGCGCCCCGTTGTTTCGCCGCCATTTTCAGCTGCCGTCGAGACGCAATTCCCTGTTTCCCCTTGGGGATTTAGTTTCGTCTGAAGAGAAGACTTTTGACTGTCCATAAGTAGGTAATCAAAATTATTTCGTTCTATAATTATGTTCGCGATGTCGGCATATCAGCCCCTCCGTTTCAATCCTTGTTGCACGCCGGGCATACAGCAGAGATGTCGTAGGTGATGGTGAACAGCGCCATTCCGTAGTGGTCTTTGTTTCGGAAGCCCGACGACTGTATGCCGAGCGGTGCCGAGAGTCCGTCGAGCTTATCGCTCAGAGAAAAGTGCATGCGCCATTCCAACCCGAGGTTGAGCCTTGGCGCCGCCTTATATTTCAATCCGGCTCCAAACGGCACATTCATCGTGAAAGCCTTTCCGATGTCGGAATAAGAGAAGCCCAAGCCCAACTGGATATACGGCACGAGGCGTTTGTAGCCTTGATAGCCCTCCACATAGCCGTAGGGCAGGAAATGCAGTTCGTAAAGCGCAGAGAGGTCGACGATGCCACCTTTCATGCTATACTCCAAACGGTTTTCCGACGCTCCCGTCTCATTGGCAGGATAAAACGCCTTGAGCCCGTTGGTATTATTGTTCCAGGCATTGTACGTCAGCGCCGTTTTGACCGCCATGCGCGGATTCAAGACAAACCTCAGCATGCCGCCGCCTGTCAGTCCCATCGCTCCGAAGAGTTTGGAATTGAGGTCGTTGACCGCATGGTTAACCCCGATGGCGCCGCCGATTTCCATCTTATACTCCACCTCATCCTGCGCCATGAGCGCCGGATGTGCCACGAGCGCCAGCACCATGAGCAGGGCGACCCGTCTTGAAAGTTGAAGGATATTGGAAATCATGCAGTTGTAAATATCTAAACGTATGGAGAGGGGCGTTTGCTATCTATGAGCAAATCCCTGACACCGTTTATCGGTGTTGCGAGAAAGACCCTCCAGCTGTATGTCGTGCGGCAACACAACGGCCAGACATATCCGAGCGCCGGCCTCACATATATAAACGGCCTCACACATATATAATAATAAGCAGGCACTACCGACAGCCTTCCGGCAAGTCCGTAGCCCCTACCCTTTTCTTGCTTCAAAAAGCGCCGCCAAACTGCTGACGGGCACTCTTCTCAAATTTCGTCTGCTCGTCAGTCCATCCCAAGCGATTATAGCGTCCGCGCCAAAGCGCACCAGTGGTGGATTCGATCACCCATATAAAGTTGTTTGGCGTGGTGGTACCGGAAACGGCTGCCGCTTTTCCAACGAGATGGGCCAACGGATTGCGCACGTGCTTGCCCGGGACATCCCATGTGCGGCCGTTGTCTTGGCTCACATAGATAGGTGCCAAAGTGTTGTCGGCCTGCTGTCCGAGCAACCAGAGCGTATTGTCGTAAGTGAAGAGTGCGGGATTGCTAACAAACGGCAGGTTGGCATGCTGCTGACCAGTGATTTCCGGCAGGCAATACCAGCCAAAAACGTTGGTGCCCGTCAAGTCGATGTCGCGTTTCCAGACGATGGGCTTGCCTTTCTGGGTCTGTCCGACAACGATGATATGCTCCATGCGACTATCGGTGCGCGAGACATTGACAGTTCCTGCAATATTTTTGACGGGAAGGCTGTCTGGCTCGTCGGCCTCATCGGCCTGCCAGGTCTGTCCGCCATTTGCAGAACTGCAGAAGGTGCCGTCTTTCATTCCGTAGATACCAGCAGAACCAACGGCCAGAAGAACATCGGGAGTTGAGGTTGCATTGATGGCATTCCATGTCACGCCATCGGAAGAATGAGCAAATCCAGCGGCAGTAAGGGCGTAGAAATTACGGCGTTCTGGGTCGGCCACCACCGAAGCTATCTGAAAACCTGCGGGCAAAGCGCTTGCCTGCACATTTCCAAGCGGATCGACAACAAGCACCTGTTCCCCGCTCTCGGCGTGTCCGAAAACGAGCAACGCATTGTCGGCGCGTCCCAGGGTGCGGTGTCCGCCCTGCAAGGCGGCAAACTGGCTGTTGGCATTCACCACGTTTTTCCATACGAAGCTGTCGGCCTCTTCCTTGTGTACGTTGATTTTCACCTCATAGTGTTTCTTGGCCAAACCATCGTAGGCATTCACCGTGAGCATACGCGGCACGGTGAAGTCCGTGCTGTCGGTGGTTGCGAAGAGCGTGTCCTGGCCCGTTGTCAGCGATTTGATGGTTGTCACGCCCGAAGAAGTGAGCGTGGCGAAGGTCACGTGCGCCACATCGGTGCCCACTGGCAACGAGTCGACATTATAGATGCGGTTGTTCACCTGGTCGATTGTCAACGGATAGTAACTACCATTGAGGGTGATGGTATAGGTGCTGTCGGCCGTGACTTGCAGCGTACGCTTGAGCGTTCCGAGCGTAATCTTCGTCAAGGCACAGTCGTGCGTATCTACGTTAGAGGTATATTCCATATCGGAACTGCACGCTCCGAAACCCATTGTCAGCATTGCCAGCAGAACCGGCAGCAGAGCCAATTTCAAATTCTTCATATTTATATATAGGAGTGCCGTCTGCAGAGCAGCACGGCGATTTGTAAGATTCATTCTGAATGGCCAGAGCCTTCCTTCCCACGCACATTCCACGGCGGAAACGACGGTAGGCGTTGGCAAATCAAGAGATTGACGGAAGGAAACGTGGCAGAGCTGAGAAGATACGTTTGTCCAGCTGGGCAACACAGACCTCTGTTTTACTGTCGCTTTTTTCCGCTAATCGCCACCATAATGTCTGCAAAAATACGGATAAATTTTCCAGTAGAGAAATAACCTCCCCTGTTTTGCATTTTTTATTACCTCTTTTGTCTGCGATTTTCGACGAACCAGGCTTTTTCTATGACAAGTAATGGTAAGCGAACAAGTTGCCTATGCCCACAACGCTGTTGCTTCGCGCCACGGAAAAGGCATATTCCCACGCCTACCGCTCCCCTGTCGCAATCATCAATCACCCAGACGCAAGACGAACTTCACACCGATTCCCGTTTGGCTGTGGCCTGCAAGGGCGATGAAGCCAGCGACGTCGACAATGGGGGTGGAAAGGCCGTAGCCCCACTCACTATAATAACCCAAGGTGCCGACATTGAGGAGGTTGATATAGAGACGTTCTTTTTGCACCACCCGCGTCAGCCAACGCAGGCGGGAGAAAAGCATCATGGGGCTCTCGTAGGCAGCGGAGAGGCGCACGTAATGGCGCGACTCGTTGTACCATCGGGCATCGAGGAGCTGAAACTGACCAGAAAGTTCGTCGTTCCAGTTGCCAAAGAGATGGTTGTTGCGGAAATAGTCGTAATCAAGGAAGCAGTCGGGCCCACGGCGCGTGAAGAATCCGCAGCCTCCTCTGAAATAGAGGGCACGCAGGGCATAGAGCGGCAGCGTGTATTGCACATCGGTCTCTATGCGCTCGTAACTCGTTGAAGCATTGAAGGTGGAGAGGCCGCGCTCATAGTCGACCATAAAGGTGGGCCACTTTGAACGCAGCGGCACAGCGTGGCCGTTGCCGTCGCGATAATGATAGAGCGCGGGCGTCCAACTGACGGATAGGCGCGGCGCAAAGCCAGTCAGCGTGCGTGCCATGCCATTGGCCGCCGCCACTTCGTTCCATTGCAGGAGGTTGCGGCGATGGAGACGCCAGCCCGCACTGAGACGCAGGCCGACGACGGGCGAGAAGGCGAAGGTGGCCAAAAGACGGTTGTCGCGGTAATAAGAGAAATCGTAGGTGTCGAACACCTTCGTCAGCGAATCGTAATTGGTGATGCCATGCAGACGTTGGCGCACCTCATCGGCCTGCCGAGCGTTATAGATGTGGTCTCCGCCGGAAGCCTCGAGCGTGAAGCACCCATCATGGCGAGGCAAGACGTTGAGCCTCAACGGCAGATGCCAATAAACTTGCCGCTCCTTGAAGTTATAGCCCACGCGCGGCGCAAACTCAAGACTGCGTTGGCGCGTGAAGTCGGCATGGAGGTTCAGGCGTGTTTGCAAAGTCATTCCGCGCGAGCGCGACCACTGGACCATCGAGGGCGTGAGCATGGCGGGGAGTTTGAGACGCGTTGAAGGAGCAATGGAAAGCGTGTGGCTGTCGAACAAGAGGTTTTCCGTGGCGTCCGACATCCTGAACACATGGCGCCCGCCGACCTTTTCTCCAGAAACGGAATCGACAGGCTGCACGTTGGCATGCAAGGAGTCGCGCGAAGCGGCCCTGTCGTAGATGGCCTGCTGGCGCGGCTGTAAGGGGAATGGACGGTTTTGGTCGAAATAAGCCTTGTCGCGCCGCATGCTGGTGGTGTCGGTGTGAAGCTGATAGAGCCTTGTCAAATCAAAGCGGTTTTGCTTTTCCACTTCCACCCGCTCCGTGTATTTCTCCATCTGATAGTTGGCCTTCGCCTCATAAGCCTCCTCAATGCGGTTGCCGAGGAATCGCAGGCGCGAAGTGAGCAGAATGCGGTTGGGCATCAGGGCGCTCTGTCCGTCGCGCCCCATCTCCCCCACCACCTGGATGTGGCTCCATCCGTAGCTAAAGTTGAGAGAGAAGGCCACCACGCGCCCCGTCTGCTCCTCAATGGAAAGTGTTCCTCTAACGAGCTGTGTGTTGGAAATGCGGGGTTTGACCTGCACACAAACAACGCGCCGCCCTTTAGAAATGTAGTACGACTGATAGCGGTAGCGATAGTATTTGCGGTTGCGACGGTTGACGGGCGAGAGGATGCGATCGGTGAAAATGTTCGGCTCGTAGATGGAAAGGCTGTACCGCCCGATCCATCCGTCTCTCTCCTGACGGAGATAGGGCATGGTGGAAAACGAGGCGATGTCTTTCTTGTAGACCTCTGCCGGCGGCCGAAACTGATATTGCGACATCTGCTCGCCGAAATATTCATGGCTGCCGCGCTCAAGACGCAGCATGTCGGGCATATAACGCGTGAAAATGTTGCGGCGCTTGGTGGCCAGCGTGTGCCGCACATAAACGCTGGAACGGAAGGCGGCGGCCCGCAGGCCGTAGCGCTGCGTGAAAGTGAAGACGCGGGCCATCACGCTGTCGGCATTGATGCTGTCGCGTCGGCGTGCCGAGGTGGCGGCAATGGTTTCGTTTCTGTCTGTTTCCGTTGCGATGGAGAGGGCCGAGGCAAGGGTGTCGACTTCAGTCGATGCCTTCCTCCCAGTGGCGGCAGAGGCCGCCGCGTGTATCAAGCTCAGCAAAACGCACAAAAAAATCCCCAGACATTTCCCCTTCAAAACAGGCGCAACAAAGGTGCCCCGACAGAAAAGGATATGTCTGGAGATGAATTGGATCATTTATGGACGTTCTGAAAATCCCAGTGGCTAGTCACTGGGATTCATCGTTCCCGCATGCTGCCGAGAGGCGCCGATGGTCTGTCGGTGGAGCACACGTTTTATTACTTACTATAAAGCAACCACGCGCCGGCGTAAGTTTCCTTCAACTGGTTGCGCGACTGAACGGCAGAAGCCTTGTCATCATAAGAAGAAGCAATCACGCGGAACCAACCCGTGTGGCCATTGATGGTCTCGTTGGTCTTCACCACGCGTGAAGCATACCCCTGATTCTTCAGGCGCGTCATCAAACCTTCAGCGTTGGCCTGAGTCAAGAAACTGCCGACAACAACACTGTAAGTGCGGAGCGCTTCGCCATTAACAACGGTGAAACCGCCACTGATGGTGCGCACGTCGCTGTTGTCAACGGCCTGAGAGGGAGTTGTCGTAACCGGCGTGACAGCCACATCGTTCTGAGTCGGAGTGGTCGTTACGCTAACAGTGGTGGCCTCGTCAGTTGTGCTTGCCGACTGCTGCGCCTTGGCCTTTTCAAAAGCCTGACGGTAGGCGCTTTCCTGAGACTTACAGCTGCCCAACAGCATAATAGAGCAGAGAGAGATTCCAAAGATGAGAGTTTTCTTCATGGGAATGAATCGTATTTTTTAATGTTATGTTTCAGTTATATTTCAGTTTAGTTTCAGCACGCTTTGCAGCTTGGCCATTTCCAAATATTTTCAACGCTGACCGTGCTTGTTTGCAAAGTTACCCTATATATTTTAGTCTCTGCTACGTTCAATGGTTAAACATTTTTAAAGAACAGGCATTTAACCGATGTTGTCCTAAAAATATGCCCTTTCTTTTTGGATATTCGGAAGCAAACACATATATTTGCGGTATGGATTGAGACAACGGGCGCTGACAGACAACGCCCCTTTATCACAACCTGAGAACAGAACAGGCGGGCAGCACGAAAGTGCGAGGCCGCAGATGTGTAACCTCTAAAAATCGAATGTCATGAAAGGTTTGAATCTTGTTGCTGCATTCCTCGGCGGAGCTGTCGTCGGCGCAGCATGTGGTGTGCTCTTCGCACCAGAAAGTGGTAAAGATACACGTGCAAAAATAGCAGAGGCCCTTCGTAAAAAAGGCATCAAACTGAGCAGTCAAGAATTAGACAACTTGGCGGACGAAATCAAAGAATGAGCCTGACGCATTTGACTTATTAACAACAATTAGAAAGGGGAACGGCTGCAAAAGCCTTTCCCTTTTTTCATAAGCAGGCAGTCAGAAAAAACTTTGACTACCAATTTAATCGACAAGAACCATGTTTTCTAACGACCAAAAGATTGACGCCGCCAACGATCTTCTGCGCGAAGCGAAGCAATATGCCGACCTGCGACTGCAACGGCTGAAGCTCGATTTCGTGAGCAAACTGACGCTGCTGCTCTCGGCCCTGGTGGTCAGCATCGTCCTGCTGGTGGTCTTCGCCGTGGTGTTTCTGTTCGTGGCCTACACCTTAGCGCTGGCCATGGCGCCGCACGTCGGCGGCCTGCACTGGGCCTGCGCCATCATCGCTGCGGGCGGCATCGTGTTGGGAATGCTGTTCTACGCCTTCCGACGCCCGCTCATCGTGCAACCGCTGACCAACTTCGTCGCACGCCTCTTCCTCGAAAAGGACACGGAGGATGACGACGACAACGAAGAGGAGGACTGATTTATGGCAAGAAGAAAAGAATATACCCTCGAAGAAATCCACCGCCAAAGGCAGAAGCTCTCCAAACGCATCGACAAAAAGGAGCAGGAGATACGCCGAAAATGGCGCAACCTCGTGGCGCCGCCAGAAGTCGACGACACGCTCCACCTCTGGACAAACCGAGCTGAAGCGGCCTTCTCGCTCTACGACGGTTTCATGACGGGCTACAAACTCCTGCGCTCGTTCGGTTTCTCGTTCGGACGGAAAAAGAAGAAATAATGCCACGCCCGCATCTCCACGACATCCCCAAAAGAAATCGCATTTGGAAACCCGAAATTTCCAAATGCGATTTCTTTTTGGGCCGGACATGGCGGTTGCGGCATCGCTGCAAGGGGCACCGCGCGGGCATTTGGCGGAGGTCTGAGGCGAAGCACTGTAGCTCACTTTGCTCGCAAAGTGAGGGGGGGCGAA
>ERZ1026862.694-NODE-694-length-22156-cov-12.596036_pt1 | contig 22156 bp, 21 predicted proteins | sample MGYA00380161_ERZ1026862 | MGnify/ENA primary metagenome ERZ1026862 (study PRJEB33269, sample SAMEA4719797) | human gut metagenome | biome: human-associated habitat; feature: organic feature; material: feces | place: Cameroon | collected 2013-10 ... | reverse complement strand
CCGGTCTCCTGACCGTTGATATTTAATACGCTAACTTCCATTATTTCTTGATTAATACGGTTGAACCATTGCATCCGGCTACAGAACCCTTAACGAGAATAAGGTTGTGCTCCGGAATAACCTTTAACACTTTGAGATTCTGGGTTGTTACGCGGTCGCCGCCCATCTGGCCGCCCATGCGCATTCCCTTGAACACCTTTGCTGGGTAAGAGCAGGCGCCGATTGAACCCGGCTTACGAGCGCGGTCGTCCTGACCGTGAGTGCTCTGACCTACACCACCGAATCCATGACGCTTAACAACACCCTGGAAACCTTTTCCCTTAGATGTGCCTACAATGTCAACGAACTCTGTGTTAGCGAAGAGCTCTACAGTGAGAACATCACCGAGGTTGTACTCCTCATCAAACTTGAACTCGGCCAAGTGCTTCTTAGGTGTTGTACCAGCCTTCTTGAAGGTGCCCATCATAGGCTTAGTGGTGTTCTTTTCCTTAGCCTCACCAAAGCCCAGCTGAACTGCCTTGTAGCCGTCTGTCTCAACGGTCTTGACCTGTGTTACAACACATGGACCAGCTTCGATAACAGTGCACGGTACGTTCTTACCGTCGGCACTGAAAACGGATGTCATTCCGATTTTTTTTCCAATTAATCCTGGCATTTCAATGAATATTAAAAATGAATGTTACTATACTTTGATCTCTACTTCTACACCGCTGGGGAGCTCAAGCTTCATAAGAGCGTCTACAGTCTTAGCTGTTGAGCTATAGATGTCGATAAGACGCTTGAAGTCAGAGAGCTGGAACTGCTCACGTGATTTCTTGTTAACGAAAGTACTGCGGTTTACAGTGTAGATGCGCTTGTGAGTAGGCAATGGAATAGGACCGCTAACGATGGCGCCTGTAGCCTTTACTGCCTTTACGATCTTCTCGGCTGACTTGTCTACGAGCTTGTGGTCGTAGCTCTTCAGCTTGATACGAATTTTTTGACTCATGATTGTATTTAAAATTAATAATGCAATTCTTAAATGGCACATTCAGCGTGATTTATGTTCTCAACTTGGAGTGCTGAACAGCCGAAAAAAGGAGGTGGGGTACGTCGCTTAAGAGTCATTCGCTAAGCGACGCCCCATGTCCCTTTAGATTTTATATTGTCGGGAGTCGCGAACGACTCCCTTCGCAATTACGTGATTATTACACGAGGTCTGCGCGACCCTTTACCTCCTCAAGTACAGCCTTAGCGATTGAGCTTGAGAGCGGTGAGTGATGATCGTACTCCATTGAGCTGGTTGCACGACCTGAAGTGATGGTACGGAGTGCTGTAACGTAACCGAACATTTCTGCCAGCGGCACCATTGCCTTTACGATACGGGCACCAGAGCGAGCCTCTTCCATACCTTCTACCTGACCACGACGCTTGTTAAGGTCGCCGATAACGTCACCCATGTTCTCCTCCGGAGTAACAACCTCTACCTTCATGATAGGCTCCATAAGAACCGGACCTGCCTTCGGGCAACCGTTCTTGTAAGCGTTGAGGGCAGCAAGCTCGAATGACAACTGGTCAGAGTCAACCGGGTGGAATGAACCATCGGTGAGGACAACCTTCATGCCAGTCATAGGATAGCCACCGAGTATACCGTTCTTCATAGCGTTCTCGAAGCCCTTCTGAACTGAGGGGATGAATTCCTTAGGAATGTTACCACCCTTAACCTCGTTAACGAACTGCAAGTCGCCTTCCTTGTAATCCTCGTCCTTCGGGCCGATTGTTACGATGATGTCAGCGAACTTACCACGACCACCAGACTGCTTCTTGTAAACCTCGCGGAGCTGTACCGGCTTTGTGATAGCCTCCTTGTAGTTAACCTGAGGCTTACCCTGGTTACATTCAACCTTGAACTCACGCTTCAGACGGTCGATGATGATATCGAGGTGAAGCTCACCCATACCAGAGATAATGGTCTGACCACTCTGCTCGTCGGTACGAACGGTGAAGGTTGGGTCCTCTTCAGCAAGCTTAGCAAGACCGTTATCGAGCTTAGCGATGTCAGCCTGGCTCTTTGGCTCAACTGCGATAGAGATTACAGTATCAGGGAATGTCATTGACTCCAATACGATAGGATTGTTCTCATCGCAAAGAGTATCACCAGTACGGATATCCTTGAAACCTACACCTGCGCCGATATCACCAGCGTCGATTGACTCCATAGGAATTTCCTTATTTGAGTTCATCTGGAACAGACGTGAGATGCGCTCCTTCTTGCGTGAACGTGTGTTGTAAACGTAAGAACCTGCCTCAACCTTACCTGAGTAAACGCGGAAGAACACCAAACGGCCCATGAACGGGTCAGTAGCGATCTTGAATGCGAGAGCTGATGTCGGCTCATCCTCAGAAGGCTTACGATCCTCCTCTTCCTCAGTATCGGGGTTTGTACCTACGATGGCTGCTGTATCGAGCGGTGAAGGAAGGAATGCGCAAACGTAGTCGAGAAGCGGCTGTACACCCTTGTTCTTGTATGAAGAACCGAGAAGCATAGGAGTAAGCTCCATTGAGATTGTACCCTTGCGGATAGCAGCGATAAGCTCCTCTTCAGTGATTTCCTGACCATCGAGGTACTTCTCCATAAGAGCGTCGTCGAAGTTAGCTGCTGATTCAACCATCTTCTCTCTCCACTCGTTAGCCTCGTCAACGAGGTCAGCGGGGATATCCTCAACGTCGTACTCAGCACCCATTGTCTCGTCGTGCCAAAGGATAGCCTTCATCTTGAGAAGGTCAACCACACCCTTGAAGTTCTCCTCAGCTCCGATAGGAATCTGAATAGGACAAGGATTAGCACCGAGGATGTCCTTCATCTGCTGTACTGTCTCGAAGAAGTCAGCACCTGAACGGTCCATCTTGTTAACGTAACCGATACGGGGTACATTATACTTGTCGGCCTGGCGCCATACAGTCTCAGACTGCGGCTGAACACCGTCGGCAGCAGAGTAAGTTGCAACTGCGCCGTCGAGAACGCGGAGTGAACGCTCCACCTCAGCGGTAAAGTCAACGTGTCCCGGAGTGTCGATCAAGTTAATCTTGTATGACTTGCCAAGATAGTTCCAGTTACAAGTTGTAGCAGCAGATGTGATAGTGATACCACGCTCCTGCTCCTGTGCCATCCAGTCCATTGTGGCAGCGCCGTCGTGAACCTCACCAATCTTATGAGTCTTACCTGTGTAGAACAGGATACGCTCAGAAGTAGTGGTCTTACCGGCATCGATGTGGGCCATAATGCCGATGTTACGAGTCAAATGTAAATCGCGATTTGCCATTTTCCTTTTACCTTATATTATATTAGAATCTGAAGTGAGCGAATGCGCGGTTAGCCTCAGCCATGCGGTGCATATCTTCCTTACGCTTGTAAGCACCACCCTGGTTGTTGTAAGCGTCCATAATCTCTGCAGCGAGCTTGTCAGCCATGCTCTTACCACCACGCTTGCGTGCGAAGAGGATAAGGTTCTTCATAGAGATGCTCTCCTTACGCTCAGGACGGATTTCTGTAGGAACCTGGAATGTGGCACCACCGATACGGCGGCTCTTAACCTCTACCTGGGGAGTGATGTTGTCGAGAGCCTGCTTCCAGATCTCGAGAGCGGGCTTCTCTTCCTTAGCCATCTTCTCCTTTACGGTGTCGAGTGCCTTGTAGAAGATTTCGTATGAGGTATTCTTCTTACCGTCATACATCAAGTGGTTTACAAACTTAGAGACCTTCTGGTCGTTGAAAACTGGATCCGGAAGGATCACGCGCTTCTTTGGTTTTGCTTTTCTCATTTTGTTTTGAAAAAAATTTGTCTGCGTGGGGTTGTCTCTTACTGTTCTTCAACGCCCTCTCTTGGGCATTTACTCAACCTGTCTAATAACAATTCTCCAGCAAAACGATTTTTAAAAATACGTCCGACAATTAAATTATCTTCTGATTACTTCTTAGCTGCCTTAGGACGCTTAGCACCGTACTTAGAACGACGCTGTGTACGATTTGCAACACCGGCTGTATCGAGTGTACCGCGAACGATGTGGTAACGAACACCAGGAAGGTCCTTTACACGACCACCGCGAACAAGCACGATTGAGTGCTCCTGAAGGTTGTGACCTTCTCCCGGGATGTAAGAGTTAACCTCCTTAGAGTTTGTCAGACGTACACGGGCAACCTTACGCATTGCCGAATTAGGCTTCTTAGGTGTGGTTGTGTAAACACGAACGCAAACACCACGACGCTGAGGACATGAATCCAAAGCCGGTGACTTGCTCTTGTCTACAAGCACCTTTCTGCCTTTTCTTACCAACTGTGAAATTGTAGGCATAGTTTTACTTTTTTAATTTATATATTTTTATTTTCAATTGTCGTTTTCGAAGAAAACAGCTAAGTGCTAATTAACAAGCCGTTTTCGGGGTGCAAAGGTACGAACTTTTCTTTAAAATACCTAATATATAAAATTACAATATGGGGACGCACACGGCAAATTGGCGTTTTATAACTTATCTTAACACTTGTTTAGCCTTTAAGTTCCCTACTATTGTCGTTTGAAACAGCCGTAACAGTGGTTTACTGTCCCTTGCAACGCCGCTCTTACACAAGCATGTCGCAGCTCTTAAGAATCAAAATGCCAGCTCCACTACCGTCTTTAGTCCTTTTATCTTCGCGCCCTTTGCTTTCTCCATCGTTTTCTTGGCGAGCTTGCGGCTTACTGCCACGTATGCGAATCTCTCGTAAACGTCTATACGTCCGATGTCTGATGAGCTTAACGAGCAGGTCTTGCATAGGAAACCGAGGATATCACCCTTCGAAATCTTGTCTTTCTTGCCCTTACCTATATATAATGTGGACATCACGGGCATGGCGACGGGAGCTGTGGGATTGGCTGGAGCATAGTCCTCGGTGGGCACGGTGACGTATTCGGGCATGTGTTCTTCTGGACCGAGCAGCATGAAGGCTCGTCCAGTGGCATCCCAGCGTCCGGTACGTCCCACACGATGCACGAATTCCTCCTCTCCTACGGGCAAGTTGTAATGCACAATGTTCTCAACGTCAGGGATATCCAGGCCGCGTGAGGCAAGGTCTGTGCTTACGAGAATGTTGGCTGAACGGTTGGCGAAGCGATAGATGGCTTCCTCTCGCTGACGCTGGTCGAGACCGCCGTGGAAGGCGCTTACCACAAAGCCGTTCTCGGTGAGGAACTTGGCTGTACGCTCCACACCGTCACGATAGTTGAGAAAGACGATGGTCTGCTGCGCACCGAAGTCGCGGAGCAGCATGTCGAGGGTGTTGAGCTTGTCTTTTTCGGGCGAATGCACCACGTAAAGGCCGATGCGGTCGGGCGTGGTTTCTTCCTCGTCCAGATAGTCGACGCGCTCCGTTCTGCCCATGCGCACAAAGCGCGGCATCTCCTCAGCGTCAGTGGCAGAGAGCAATATGCGGCGCTCCACAGTTGGCAGACCGTCCACTGCTTTCTCCATCTCGGCACGGAATCCCATGCGCAGACACTTGTCGAACTCGTCGATTACGAGCCAGCGGACGTCCGAAGCTGCGAAGTTCTGCTTGTCGAGGTGGTCGTTCAGTCGTCCCGGAGTGGCGAATATCACCTGCGGACGCACTTTCTGTATGGCGCGATGCTCGTCCATTGTGGGTCGACCGCCGTAGAGACACATCGAGCGCAAACCGCATCCCATCGAGCGGAACACGTCGTTGGACTGCAGGGCGAGCTCACGGCTAGGCACTATCACCACCGCCTGAACCTCCTCTATGGCTGCGTCAAGGCGCTGCACGAGGGGCAGAAGATAGGCAAGGGTCTTGCCGCTGCCGGTGGGTGCGAGTATCACGACGTCACGATCGGTATGGAGCACGGCATCGGATGCGTCCTTCTGCATCTGTCCGAGCTCAGAGATATGAAGCTTAGAGAGTATTTCCTGAGTGTTCATAGATGATGTATATAATAATGTGTAAATTCGAATGTAAAGTTACTACTTTTTCGGTTATGCCACAAGTGCGGCTCGAAAAAAAGCGCTGTAGCCCTCTCACGGACAACATATTATTTATAACTTTGCGCCCAAATAAACAAAAAGGACACATGAACTGGCAACAACTCATTTCCAATAAGCGCCTTGGGCAGGAATATCACCATCCCATGCGCCACGACGACCGCTCTGAATTCAAGCGCGACTATGACCGCCTTATCTTCTCGGCGCCGTTCCGCCGTATGCAGAACAAGACGCAGGTGTTTCCGCTTCCGGGCAGCATCTTCGTACACAACCGCCTGACTCACTCGCTGGAGGTGGCAAGTGTGGGCATGTCGTTGGGCGCGGACGTGGCGAGGGAGCTGAAGGTGAAGCATCCCGAACTGGAGGGTACGCTGTTCGAGGAGATAGGCACCATCGTGAGTGCGGCTTGCCTGGCGCACGACATGGGCAATCCGCCGTTCGGTCATTCCGGCGAGAAAGCCATCCAGGCGTTCTTCCGCGAGGGCAAGGGCGAGCAGCTGCGTGGCAGAATCAGCGAGGAGCTGTGGAACGACCTCGTGCATTTCGAGGGAAACGCCAACGCCTTCCGCCTCCTCACCCACCGCTTCCACGGCAGACGTGAGGGCGGTTTTGTGATGACTTACGCCACGCTTGCCTCCATCGTCAAGTATCCTCACTCCAGCTTCTGCGCCGGCAAGAAGGGCAAGTTCGGCTTCTTCGCTTCGGAAGAGGCTTACTATCGCCGCATCGCCGAGGACCTCGGTCTGCGCCAGCTGTCGGCCGAAGGCGAACCGCTACGCTGCGTCCGCCATCCGCTTGTCTACCTTGTGGAGGCGGCAGACGATATCTGCTACGAGATTATGGACATCGAGGACGCTCACAAGTTGCGCATCCTCTCTTTCGACGAGACGGCACAGCTGCTGTTAGGATTCTTCTCGGAGAAGGAGCGCGAGCATATCTACAGCCGCATCAGCGAGGAGGAAATCACGGACAACAACGAGAAGGTGGTGTATATGCGTGCCTGCGCCATTGGCAGACTGGAGCACGAGTGCGCCCGCGCCTTCGTGGAGTCGGAGGAGGACATACTGAACGGCACGTTCGATGGTTCGCTCATCGACCATATCACGCCTTCCACACGCGACGCTTACCGACATTGCACGACGGTGAGCTGTGAGCGTATATACAACTCGAAGCCGGTGCTCGACGTGGAACTATCAGGTTATAAGATTATGGAGACGTTGCTCGAGACGCTCATCGAAGCTGCCGTCAGTCCGGAGAAGTTCCATTCCGAACAGCTCCGCAAGCGTTTCAGCAGTCAGTACGACATCAATAGCGACGACTTCGGTACGCGCGTCATGGCGGTGGTGGACTTCATCTCGGGCATGACGGACATCTTCGCACTCGACATCTATCAGAAGATTCAGGGCATATCGCTACCGATTGTATAAGGCGTAAAGCGAGCTTTACGAAAATTCAAAACTCACAAATTCAGAATAATGATTCGCTCCATGTTTATCGTTGCCCTTGGCGGCGCAGTGGGTTCTTCGCTGCGCATGGCTGTGTCGCGTCTTGTCGACACGTACGCCGTGGGGCATTTCCCCTACCCCACCATGACCGTCAACGTCGTCGGCTGTCTGCTGATCGGCGTATTCTATGGACTGTCCATGCGCGGCAGTATTGGCGGCGACAACATCAAGATGCTGCTTACGACGGGGTTCTGCGGCGGCTTCACCACGTTCAGCACCTTCTGCAACGAGAACCTCACGCTCCTTCGTAACGGCCATCCTATTACCGCCCTGCTGTATGCCGGGGCAAGCCTTGCCGTCGGACTCATAGCCGTGGCATTGGGCTATTGGCTTGCCGAACGGATATAATAACGAAACCGAAAACCATCTTTTTCATTCAAAAGCAGACAAATACGGATAAAAATTAGTAAGTTTGCATATTGAATGAGTAACAAAACGCCCCGTCTACACATTATATTATATAACAAACAATGAATACAAGACTATTCCACAAGGTCATAACACTCGCCTTGGCTGTTGCTGCCATGGCTGGCGTGACCTCTTGCAACGAGAAGAAATTCCACATCGACGGCACTATTACCGGAGCTGCCGACTCAACACTCTACTTCGAGAACATGAGTCTTGACGGCGCCGTGAAGATTGACTCCGCCAAGCTTTCCGAGGACGGAACGTTCGCCTTCGAAGGAACAGCGCCCACGGCTCCCGAATTTTATCGCCTTCGCATAGCCGGACAGTTCATCAACATCGCCGTCGACTCCACTGAGACCATCAACATTAAGGCGCAATACCCGCAGATGGCTACGCAGTATGAGGTAAGCGGCTCGGAGGACTGCCAGCGCATAAAGGAACTTTCGCTCATACAGAGCTCACTTCAGGCGCAGGTAAACGCCATCGCACGCAATCCGGAGCTTGGCGCACAGGCTGTCGCTGACAGCGTTTCGCGCATCGTGGAGGCATATAAGACTCGTGTTAAGACAGAATATATCTTCAAGGCACCGATGAAGGCATCGTCTTACTTCGCCCTTTTCCAGACCATCTACGCAGGTGGACAGCCCGTATTGCTCTTCAATCCGCGTACTTCGGAGCAGGACATCAAGGTGTTCGGCGCCGTGGCTACAAGCTGGGACACCTTCTATCCTAACGAGAAGCGTGGCGAAAACCTTCACAACATCGCCATTGAAGGCATGAAGGACGTGCGCTATCTGCGCTCGCAGCAGCAGGCTGAGGAGATTGAGGCAAGCAAAGTGAACACCAGCGGCATCCTCGACTTCACTCTTACCGACAACACTGGCGCAGCCCGTAGCCTCTCTTCACTGAAGGGCAACGTGGTGCTCCTCGACTTCCACCTCTTCGCTGACCAGAACTCAATGAAGCGCATCATGTGGCTCCGCGAGCTTTATAATAAGTATCACGCTCAGGGCTTCCAGATTTATCAGGTGGCCATCGACGGCGACGAGCACTTCTGGAAAACACAGACAGCTGCCCTTCCCTGGATAAGCACACGTGTGGACGACAACACAAGCAGCGTTCTGCAGCTGTATAACGTGCAGCAGGTGCCGACGTTCTTCCTCCTCAACCGCTCTTGCAACGTGGTGAAGCGTGACGCACAGATAAAGGATATAGACGCTGAAATCAAGGCTTTACTGTAATAAGAAAAACGACAATGACTAAGATTCGCATCATCAACCGCGGCTCACAGCAGCTGCCCGCATACGCCACCCCCCAGAGCGCAGGAATGGACTTGCGTGCCAACATAGAAGACCCCATCACTCTGCGTCCGTTGGAGCGTCGCATCGTGCCCACCGGTCTCTACATTGCCCTCCCCGAAGGTTACGAGGCTCAGGTTCGCCCGCGCTCAGGTCTTGCCCTCAAGCACGGCATCACGGTGCTCAATTCTCCCGGTACCATCGATTCTGACTACCGCGGCGAGATTGGTGTCCTGCTTATCAATCTCTCTGACACGCCCTTCGTGATTAACGCCGGTGAGCGTATCGCACAGATGGTGGTGGCCAGACATGAGCAGGCAGAGCTGATAGAAGTGGAAGAGCTCGACGATACAGAGCGCGGAGCTGGTGGATATGGTCACACCGGCGTGGAATAAACAGCAACAATGAACAAGACAATAAGAAAGATTTTCATTCTCGGGGCTGTCTGCCTTATGGCTATATGCCCCGCCATCGCTGCCCTTCACGGCAGCTTGTCAGACATGACAATTCTTCAGGACGAGACGACAGCGAAGACCGTTGCCGCCCCTGACTCGACGTGCTCTGACACTATATCGCCGGTATCGCTCGACTCGCTATTGGCTTCCACATCGCTCTTCGACCGTATGTTCCTCGAAGCTGTGTGCCAACGCAACGCCGGCAACGACTCGTTGGCTTCACTGATACTTGACAGTTGCGCCAAGACGAAGGAGGATGCGGCTGAGATGTTTTTCCTTAAGTCGAACATCTATTCCGATGCTGACAACGACTCGCTCGCCTTTATCTACATGAAGCGTGCCTCAAAGCTCCAGCCAGACAACGATACGTACAACGAGAGCGTGGCTAACACTTACATCAAGCAGGGCAAATACGACAAAGCCATACACGCATTGGAGAAGTTCTACACCACTCACCGCGACCGCAGCGACTTGCTGAACGTTCTCCTCGCTCTCTATCTGCACGGCACGGACTATGACAAGGCGCTCTCTACGCTTGACCGCATGGACAAGGTGGACGGCAAGAGTGAGGACAACGACATCACTCGTCTGAGCATCTATGAACTGATAGGCGACACGAAGAGTTCGTACCGCACTCTGAAGAGCATTGTGGACGAACATCCTTTCGAGCCTAACTATATGGTTATGCTCGGCAACTGGCTCTATCAGAAAGACCGCAAGAAGGAGGCTTACGGCTTCTTCCAGAAGGCTTTGAAGCTGGACAGCGAGAATGCTTTCACGCTTAACTCGCTCGCTGACTATTATAAAGGTACGGGCGACACGACTGCCTCGGACAGCATCAAGCAGCGAATGCTCTTCAGCCCGAAGACGGATGCGGAGACAAGGGCAAAGATGCTTGTAGACTACGTGCTCAACAACCGCGACCGCACGGACCTCGACTCTACGGCTATGATTGCCATCATTGACCGCACGATGGCTGCAGCGCCACACGACGCCGACCTTTCCAACATCAAGGCAGTATATCTGGAGAAGATTGGCATGCCAGCCGACTCGGTTAACGCTGCTTTCATGCACACTTTGGAGGTGGCTCCCGATGACTTTACGGCTCGTTCGCAGCTCATCCAGCGCCTGTGGATGAAGTGGGACAAGGTGGAGAAGCTTGCTCTTCAGGGCACACAATATAACCCCGAGGAACCTACGTTCTTCTATTTTCTCGCCATAGCTCAGTTCCAGAAAGACCGTCTGCCCGAGAGCATCAAGACATTGCAGACTGGCATTAACGTGGCAGCGGCTGACAAAAACCCCAATTCCGGCCTTATCAGCGACATGTACGCCATGATCGGCGACTCATACATGAAGCTTGAAGAGGCTGACAAGGCGTTCGCCGCTTACGACAGTTGCCTGCAATGGAAGGACGACAACATCATGGCGCTCAACAATTACGCCTACTATCTCTCCGATAAAAACGGTGACCTGAAGAAAGCGGAGGCTATGAGCCGCAAGACGATAGAGGCAGAACCCACCAATTCCACTTATCTCGACACCTACGCATGGATTCTTTATCTCCTCGAAAGATATGACGAGGCAAAGGCTTACATCGACCGTGCGCTGGAGAACGACACCGATTCCGTGCCGAGCGCAGTGGTCATTGAGCACGCCGGCGACATCTACTGCAAGTCGGGCGAGAAGGAACGCGCCGCTGAACTGTGGCAGAAGGCCATCGAATGTGGTGGCGACAAGGCCGTTCTGACACGCAAGATAAAGACCAAAAGCGTGGACGCAAAGAACTAAGCCTCACCTAAAGGAGGCTGACATCATGTAAACATACATATATAACAAGGTATAGACATTAAGGAAAAGGATAAATAAAGGAAATGAAGAGAATATTACCGATACTGTTCGTCGTTCTGTTCGCATCCTGTGCGGGCAAGAAGGCTGTTACCGAACAGACTGTTACACCAACCACACAGACCGCCAAACCAAGCACAAAGCCTACCAAGCACGTAGATAAAGAGCAGACGGAAATGCTCCGACGCATTGCCAATCAAGCGCTTACAACGAAGAACATTGTGGCAAGCGCAGACTTCCGCCTTGTCGGAGGTGGCAAGAATCTCAGTTGCGACGGCAAGATCAGCATGCGCCGCGACGAGGTTATACGCCTCCAACTGCTTCTCCCCATCATCCGCACAGAGATAGCTCGCATCGACTTCACGCCCGAATACGTACTCCTCGTCGACCGTTATCATAAGGAATACATCAAGGCTTCGTACAAGGAGGTCAGCTTTCTTGCCGACAACGGCATCAGTTTCTACTCGCTCCAGTCGCTTTTCTGGAACGAACTGTTCCTCCCTGGCGAGAATCATATAACCGAACGACTGCTCGACCGCCTTACTTGCGAGCTTGCACAGATAAGCACCGACGTGCCTGTCAGGTATAAGAAGGGCAACATCAGCTACCTTTGGACTGCCAGCAAGGCTACGGCTAACATCAAGGCAGTGGACGTTAAGTACAGCAGCCAGCAGTATGGCACGTCGTCACTCCACTGGACTTACGACAACTTCCGTTCTGTCGGAGGCAAGGCTTTCCCGCTTACACAGCAGTTTAACGTCACAATGGGCAGCGGAGCAAAGAAGAAGTCGGCACAGCTTACCGTCAAGATGAGCTCGCCGAAGACCGCTTCCGACTGGGACGCAAAGACGGAGGTGTCTGCCAAATACAAGAAGATAGAGGCGAAAGACATCCTCGGAAAGCTCCTTTCCATACAGTAAAGGCTACAACCACACTTACAAAACAAAGACATGAAGCATCTCATTATCACCATAATAGCAGCATTAATGCTCTGCATCCCGACTACGGCCACCACCAACATAGCCGGTGCTGAGCAGCAGCGCAAGACCTCCACGACGAAGAAGGCAACGCAGAAGAAAACCACCACCCATAAGACGGCACAGCGAAAAACTGTGCAGAAGGTAAAGGCTGCGTCTGCAAAGAAGGGCAAGACTACGGCTAAGAAGAAGACCAATACAAGAAAAAAGAAGTCGTCCAAGGCACAGTACAGCACCGAGGAGATTCGCGGACTGCAGTCGAAGCGCTATGCCATGCAGAAGGAGATAAAGAAGCAGGAGGCTGCGCTGCGTGCCAATCAGGCTGACGTGAAGCAGCGTCTCAGCGATCTGATGGTGATAAACAGCGAGATTGACCGTCATCAGCAGAACATTGACGGCATTCAGAAAGACATTCATCACATCAACGGCAACATCGGCATCCTAAATGCCCAGCTCAACACGCTGCAACAGCAGCTGCAGGAGCGCAAGGCAAGGTACGTGAAGTCGATGCGTTACCTTACCCGCAACCACACTTTGCAGGACCGTCTCATGTTTATCTTCTCCGCAAAGAACTTCGTACAGATGTATCGTCGTCTGCGCTTTGTCCGCGAATATGCCTCTTGGCAGAAGACTCAGGGCGAGATGGTGAAGGCTAAGCAGGCGCAGGTGAACGACAAGCACCAGCAGCTGCAGCAGGTGAAGGGTCAGAAGAACGACATGCTCTATAAGGGCAAGCAGGAACAGAAGGCTCTTGAAGGAAAGCAGCAGGAGCAGCAGCAGGTGGTGACATCGCTGCAGAAACAGCAGAAAACCATCAAGACCGTCATCGACAAGCAGCGCAAGGACGCAGCAGCCATAAACGCACAGATTGACCGACTCATTGCCATCGAGGTGGAAAAGGCGCGTGTACGTGCCGCTGAGGAGGCGAAGCGCAAGGCAGCAGCGGAAGCTGCCGCCAAGAAACGTCGTGAGGAAGAGCTTGCACGCAAGAAGGCTGCAGCTGAAAAGGCTCGCCTTGAGAACGAGCGCCGTCTGCGCGAGGCAAGGGAAGCCGAGGCAAGAGCCAAAGCAGAGGCACGTGCTGCACAGGAAAGAGAGGCTGCCGCACGAGCCGAAGCACAGCGCCAGCGTGACGCAGAGGCTAAGGCACGCGCTCAGCAGCAAGCCAACGAAGCGGCAAGAGAAGCTGCCGAGAGAAAGGCAGCTGCCGAACAAAGAGCACGTGAGGCGGAGGCTGAGCGTCAGGCTATGGAGCGCAAGGCCAAAGCTGACGAGCAGCGCTCCACAAGAGAGATAGCCGAAGCGAAGAAGAACGTGGAGGAAAGCCGAAGCATGTCGTCAGTTGACCGTATGATGTCGGGCGGATTCGAGCAGAACAAGGGTCGTCTTCCTATGCCTATCACGGGTAGCGCACGCATCGTAAGCCACTACGGACAGAACTCCGTGGCAGGTCTTTCGGGCGTAACCATCGACAATAAGGGCATCAACATCATGGGACAACCGGGCTGTCAGGCACGCTCCATCTACGACGGCGAGGTGAGTGCAGTCTTCAATTACGGCGGTTCGTACGTGGTAATGGTAAGACACGGCGTCTACATCTCCGTATACTGCAATCTGAGTTCGGTAAGCGTACATAAGGGACAGCGCGTCTCCACACGCCAGGGACTGGGCACCGTAGGATCAGACCATATCCTTCAGTTCCAGCTTCGCAAGCTCCAGAGCCGCCTCAATCCTGAGGCTTGGATTGGAAGATAAAGTATTGACGCGACCCTAATTAGGGTCCTCAATACTGTAAATCCATCTGTAGGCTTGGGTCCAGCGCCATACTGTAGTGCGCGAAATGTCCACTACATTATTTATCTGCGGACCCGTCAGTCCTATTCGCATCAAGTAACAAACCTGTACCTGCTGCTCCGTCAGTCCTTCATTGCGCTGGAGCAGCAGGTCCTTGAAGTCGGGATGCAGGCTGTTGACGGCAGAAATCAGCTGCCGCCACTCCCCTGCCGAGAGCTTCTTCTTGCCCTCAGCCGACTTGCGCACAGCCGCCACGACGTCACCGGCGGCATCCTCCATCTCTGCCTGTTGCAGCATCTGCATAAGCGTCTCGCTCTGTCTCATCTTGTCAGCGAGGCGCTTCTTCATGTCGGCGAGCAGCTGCTCATTACGTTGCAACTCCTCTCCTACGTTCATCAGATTGGTTTCGCGGTCGGCAAGGTCAGCCTTTACGTCCTCTATCATCCGCTCTTTACGCTTTGTCTCCTCACGGATGTCAGACAGTTGGGTTTTCATCGAGTTGAGACGGTCGTTAAGGGCGAGTTGCATTTTCAGCGCCTTATTCTTCTTACGCATATATACCACCACAAACGTGAACGCCGCCACCATGGCGAACAGCGCCGCATACGCAGCTATATTCATATACAGCGCACGCTCCCGTTCGGTCTTGAGCACGCTTTCACGGTCGAGATGATACTGGTAGCGGTTGTTCACCGTGGCAGCACGCAACTGGTTCTGAGCAAGATCGAGCCTCTCAGTGAGTCTTACAAATTCCTTTCCGCACCAGTTGGCAGCCGCCACATCTCCCTTCTCCGTATACAGAAGGAAGAGAGCCTTAGCCGCATCATACATGTTATACTCGTCTTTCGATTCCTTCAGGATGGTCCGATAACACTCTATTGCGTCGTCCGTCATCCCCATAAGCCTGTAATATTCGCCCCTTGCGTTGCATGCAAGCGCATCGTTACGCCTTGGCAAAGCCTTCTCCGTCAGTCCGAAACACTCCTGTGCCTTTTCCTTCCTGCCCGAATTGGCATAGCTATAGAGCAGCACATAAGGAATGTCGCCCTGCTGCAAGGCCCCGCTTTGCTTCACCTGACGCAGCACATCGTCAAAGCATTTCATCGCTTTCAGCTCGTCGTCCGTCGCAAGACACGCATTGCCGAGGTGCATCAGCGTGGTAACGGACAGACTGCGCAGCTCCAGCGACAAGGCATATTCCTTCTCTGCCATCGCCAAAGCGTTCTTATAGTCCTGCACATTGTAGAAGAGATAATAAAGATTGGAGTAGGCATTGCGCATCAGCAACGAGTCGGTACGGTCAGAGTCAGCCATGACGTCAATGGATTTCTGGAAGTAGTCGATGGATCTCGGCGTGTCGTTAAGGTCGCGATAGACGCTGCCGGCATAGAAATAAGCCTCCTGAAGGTCAGTATTATTGCCGTTCTCCTCGAAGTATTTCACGAGGTAAGCAATCATCTTGTCAGACATCGGCTTCACATCGTTCTTGTCGTCGATGCGAATCTTCAGCAGGTCATACCTCATTCTCGTATACTCCGTCCCCGACTTCACCTCCACGGAGATGCTGTCCATCATCCTCGCAGCCGCCTTCGTATCGGTGTCGCTAACGGTCCGTATCCTCTCCATCGTCTTCTGCATACTGCTTTCTCCACACGAAAAAAGCGAAAGAAAGAGGATGAATACCAATAATATGCGTGTCATAATAATGCTCAGTTAGGTTTAAATGATAAAAAATACGAATACAAAAGTACAAATATTTTGTTATACAAACAAAAAGTTATATCTTTGTAAACATAATAACAAAACCTACCACTATGAAGAAATCCGTATGCTATATCTTATGCACCATAATGGCTCTCGCCTCCGTCTCGGTTCCGCAGAGAGCAAGTGCTGACAGCAGACTGTTGGCTGACGTGGAGCAGACGCTTGTTGCAAGTTGCAACATCGGAATGGGTTATGCCATCAAGCCGGTAAAGAAGAATGTGGAAAGCAATATCATCACCACGTTCACTGACTTTACCAGCGAGAGCGCTCCGTCCTCCAACATGGGCGAACGTGCCGGCAAGAAGTGGTATGCTTCCCTGCTGCAGGGTTTCACAAAGATGATAATCAAGGTAATCCGATTCATACCGTCACAGTTCGACAAGCTTGTCATGCACCTCGTAAGAGGGTAATCCTCTGATTATTGGTGCTTTGAATGTAATATTTAAGGCAGGGCTTTGACAAAAACCTTTATCCACAATCCGCTTATGGGCGCAAACCCTATCGGGTTTAAACAAAAGGCTTTACATTAGGTCTTACGAGAACCAGTTCTCGACAACCTAACGTAAAGCCTTTTATTTGTGCACAGCACGCGCCCATAAGCGGAAAAAACAAGTAAAAACACAAGGATGCAAGTAGCAAGTTTGTCAACACCAAAGAAACTAAAGAAAGAATATAAAAAGAATATAATTAGCAATGCAATGTAGGAGCCACGGGCATTAGCTTTTTTCAAATTTGTTTAGTTCACACGTCCTCTTGTAACCTTGTGTTTTGAAAGGTTTTTCCGTTTGTGATTTTCGAGAGAGGCGACAGCCTCTCATTTCTTTATGGTATATATGGGCGTGAGAACTTGTTCTCATAAGACCATATATACCATAAAGAAATTGCCGAAGGCTCGAAAATAACAAACGGACTGTGGAGTCTGGTTTTTGTCAAAGCCCTGCCTTACGCGGCAATGTGCTGGTATGATATATATATATGATCAATCAAACACGAGGCATTTGAGGTTGGCCAGTATTACGACAACCAAGATTATCAGGATCTTTGTCTTTTCGCCCGGCAGTCCCTTTACACGTCCATAATATAGCGAACAGATGCCGGCTATGATGGCGAGGACAGAGAAGGGGATGGTGGTGGAGAAGGGATAGTCATGGTCGGTGATGGCGGAGAGAATGGCTCCCCACTGCATCATGACGGTGAAGTCAACTACATGCTGAAGGACGGTATACTCCTTCGATGCACCCTTCCTCTTCATTCTCTGCTTCACTTCCCACTGACTCAGCAGGGTGAGCACAGCTATAAGGATAATCGTCTTTATCATAGTAACGGTGATTTATAGTTTGCTTACAAAGATAATAATTTTCCTTTGACAGGAAAACATAACTAAAAAAAACATGTTCTTCATGTCTTCTTGTCTAAAAAACATGTCTTCATGTCCGAAATGCAAATATCGTCTAAAGAGTAAAAACCTGTTACAAAATAAAAATTGATTCTGGAGTTCCAGATTGCTGTTTTTACGGTGTTTTTACGTACAAGCAGCACCCATACTTAACGATAGAGCCACTTTTACACTGTAAAAGTGCCACTATTAGAGTGTAAAAGTGGCGCTATTGCATGATAATAGTGGCTGTATTGGAGTGTAAAAGTGGCGCTATTGCATACAAAAGAAGCTCATTTTGCGGGTCTGATTTCATAGCACTTCATCCGAAAAACGCATAACTCACTGTGTATAAACGCATTGTCTCCAAGTGCTCAAAACTCGAGAATTTCGCACCAAAGATTTTGTTGTGCGCTGAACTCATAGTATTAAGCATTAGGAATGCAAATATTGTGTCGGCAGAACCGCCGAAGAGTCAGAAAAGGAACCGTTAGATGAGCAATTTTCTTACCCTTAGCACCCACATCCGTGTAAATCCGCGCAATCTGTGGGAGACTTCTACGCACCATAGGATATCGAACACGGATGCCAACGATATCACGGATGAAGACTGAGAAGAGGTTCTCCCACAGATGCCACAGATTATCACAGATTTTTGATATCAGCACGCAACATCCGTGTGATGTTAATGATAACGGCATTCTATTGTTACATTTGTTTCACACACCACTATAGAGCTTGTTTTTCATTCATATCTACCACAAGCGTTATCCGCTTTATTACCAACGCTTTATCCACTTGTAAAATAAATCTTTCATCCTTGAAACAACATGAAACAGCAAAAGTTTTGCTGCGTCTTTCCAATGAACTAATTTTGCGGCAGAGAAAACAAATAACTAACAATTAAATACTGATCATTATGAGAAAGAACAGAGTATTAAATGTATTGTCATTCTGCATTTTCGCAGCTATAGCACTCGTGACAACCTCTTGCTCAAAGGACGACTACGAAGACGTATGGGAGGAGCAGCATACAAGACATACTGAGCAGGTCGGCGACATGACAAGTTACAGCAAGACAGTGGAGCCGCATATTTAATCGGCAACGCGTGAGAGATAATCAACAGTATAGGCCATCGTAGGAGGTACGGTTTGAAGCCGTACCACTCAGCCTAAAACCAACAAAAAAGCAAATAAAATGAACATGGAATTAAGTCTTAAAGATAGAATCATCATAAAGGGATTCTTGGTATTTATAGCAATAGACACGGCTCTTGATCCCATTATTTACGATTGGCCAGAAGAGCTTGAGTTCAAATTCTTCATCGTATGCCTTATCGATCTCATAATCACGATAGTTTGGGCGATTAAAGCATTTAAGCGATCCAGAAGGTTATATAAGGAGAATGGCATCAGAGTCCTTGCCAATGCGATATGCAACAGCAATAACGAGTACATGATTGACGTAGCAATAGCTGTTCTGGGTCTCGCTACATGTTGGTACTTTCATCAAGGTATAAGCTACATACTGTTACTGTACCTTGCAATATGCACAATAGCAAGATTCATCGAGCCATTGAAGGGAATGCTGAGACAATTGAAGAGAAAATGAAAATAATATAATGTTGCCGCATAACATCGGACTGTCAGTCAATCCGAGTTATGCGGCTTTTTTTGCAGTTTAGCGATGAGTGTGCTATTGTAGGCAGGGCTTTGACAAAAACCATTATCCACAGTCCGCTTGTGCTTTTCGAGCCTTCGGCAATTCCTTTATGACATGTATGGGCTTATGAGAACAAGTTCTCACGCCCATACATGTCATAAAGGAATAAGAGGCTGTCGCCTCTCTCGAAAAGCACAAGCGGAAAAAACAAAAAAAACACAAAGGTGTAAGTCAAAAGTAAGAATTTGAGCTAAAGTCAATGATTTACAAAGCAAACTGTAGGAGCCGCGGGCATTAGCTTTCCGCTTCGCGCCTCCTACGATATGCCTTTTCTCGCTATTTTTTAGTTTTGACTCCTCACGCACCCACAAACATGATCAATCAAGTATGATCAGCAGGTTCCGCGAAGCGGGACCTATATCATGAAACCCACTGCAAGCTGCAAAGCAGCGCAGCTGTGGGTACATATGATAATCCAAATGAGTTCCCCGAAGGGGGACTGACCGACACTCCGCTATAGGAGGCTGCGTGGCTACGGCGAGACGCCATAGCCTCCTATGTTTGCATTGGCTGCTATGGAAACGTAAGCTAATCCGCATTTTATTGTTACATTTGTTTCACATACCACTAGAGAGCTTGTTTTTCATTCATATCTATCACAAGCGTTATCCGCTTTATTATCAATGTTTTATCCACTTGTAAAATAAATCTTTCATACTTGAAACAAGATGAAACGACAAAAGTTTTGCTGCGTCTTGCAGATGAACTAATTTTGCGGCAGAGAAAACAAATAACAGATTTTATCACTAAAAATTATCATTATGAGAAAAAACAAATTTTTAAACGTGCTATTATGCTGCTTGTTTGCAGCTATGGCACTCGTGACAACCTCATGCTCGGAGGACACATACGAAAAGGATTCGAGCGAAAAGTACACAACCCAGTCTGAACTGATAGGCAACCTTACAAAATTCAACAACAGTGTTCAGGCTTATAATATGAACACAAGAGCATCTATCAGCGATGATAAAAAAAAGATTATCAAAGCTGATATAGAAGGTGCTTTCCACGGAGCCCATAAAGGATATATAATATCCCAAAAAGTCTATGACAAGAGAGTGGTAGTAGCAAGCACTCTTTTAGGTGGTGTTATTTATGGTGGCTATCGCTCATGGAAAGCCTACAAGGACATCCATAAAGTCATTGACGGAAATCTGAAGCCAAACATTGACGGCGGAAAAGGAGGAGTGGAAACCGAAGCTCCTATTAAACCTTTTGGACTGATTTGTGCAGTTTTAGAGAATGGCAATGTTAACACTACTGCTATTACTAATGGCAACACCGTGCTTACTAAACAATTGGAACTTGACAACAAGGTACTGACATCAGTGAATTTGAGTCAGGGCCAACTGAATATTGGCAAATTACACAATCTCTTGCTTGCAGCATATGAAGGCAAAATCACTCTACAAAACGCCTACAAAATTGAAACTAATGATGAATACGTCAAGACAGCCATTAACTCAAAGGAAATGGCAGAACTGTGCAGCAAAATAGGCACTAAGGATGAAAGTATATATTTCTCTGTTAACGAGCCATTACCAAATAAAGTTATGGAACTCTTTAATGAAGTATTTAAAGAAACAGTAACCGACAACAATAGTGTCGTACGTCTAATAAACAAATACGAAGAAGAAATAGAGAAAACAACAGAACTTACAGAAGAACAGAAAAATTCAATCAGAAGTGGCCTTGCGACAGCCTTGTATAGTTTCAACTATTGGAACAACAAGTAATGCAAATAGAATGCTACAAAATAAAAGATAAAAAATAATTAACAACCCAAATCCCGGAATTCTATAAACATTTAGTTTTTCGGGATTTGGAATCTAAAAACTTAAACAAGAATGAATATGGAATTAAGTCTTAAAGATAGAATACTTATCAAGGGTCTAATAATATTTGTAACCTTAGGAATTGTATTAAAACCGATAATTAGTAAATTACCTGATATCGTCACTTCTATTGATATTATAATTCTAACACTTTGGACGGTTGTAGGATACGTTCGAATCAAAAAACTATATAGAATTCATGGCAAGGAAAACATTAAGAAGGTTTTATTCAGATATTATGATAGCGACTACAAGTATGAAGTCATTTTCTGTCTTCTGGGCCTCGGCATCTGTTGGTACTATAACGATGGTCAGTGGTGGTTCCTGCTGCTGATTCTTGTCGCAAGCACAATAGCAAGATTTAGCGAGCCATTGAAGAGGATGCTAAAAAGATAATAGAAAATGTAGGATAAACATCAAATTCTTCAATTTTCTAGAATGATTCCAATATATCTATATTAAATAGCAGGTCTTGCTTATATAACTAGAAATAGTAAACAAACCAAGTATTAACAGATATAAAAAATGAAGATATGAAAACAAAATTGTCTATCATAATTATTTTTTGTGCAATTGCAGCTAACTGTTTTTTGCAATCATGTACTACAGAAGCACCCCACGAGAAAATTGTAGATAATCACCAACCAAAGATTATCACAGACCTTGAAAGAATAAATAATGAGCTATTATCAACAACTTCACAAGGAGCTAGAGGATGGAATAAATGGAACAAGGAAGAAAAAACGAAAGTCGTAATATCCGATATGACCGGAGCTTATGGTGGAGCCATAAAAGGTCTTTCTTTTGGCGTAAAAGTTGGTGCTGGCATTGGTGCGCCTCATTTAGTCGGTGGCGGTTTTTGTGCATTAGGAGCACTTATAGGAGGGGCATATGCATCATGGATAGCAGCTCCTACAAGAGCTACAAATGACGATTTTAAGAAAATACAAGACATATGTAAGGTTATTGTGAAAGACGACATGACCTTAAACGAAAAATCTGTCATTTTGAGAAATGATAATGCAAATAATAAAATTAATATTACACCAACATTGCTGGAAGAAACGAAGTTGGACACTACATCATTAAATATTGCAAAAATGCATAATATTATATTATTACTGTCTCTTATACACATCTGACGCTGCCGACGATCTACTCTGTGTAG
>ERZ1026862.693-NODE-693-length-22205-cov-14.205959_pt1 | contig 22205 bp, 24 predicted proteins | sample MGYA00380161_ERZ1026862 | MGnify/ENA primary metagenome ERZ1026862 (study PRJEB33269, sample SAMEA4719797) | human gut metagenome | biome: human-associated habitat; feature: organic feature; material: feces | place: Cameroon | collected 2013-10 ... | reverse complement strand
GCAGATCGGCGGGCACAGCGCAGGAGGTTCGGATGGAAAACTACAAAAATAGCAAGATCGGACAAGAGACTGCCCAAAAGTATGGGGACATCATAGAGATGGAACGCCCCCAGACCGAAGAATCCCTTCGCAAGCATCCCCGCATGACCTTACAGAACCGGGCAAAGATATTCTCTCCCTTTGCAGCCCTGCGGGGTTATGATGAGCAGCTTGCCGCAGAAAAGCAGCGTACCGAGCGTGTGACCAAGCGCATTCTGACCGAGGAAGAAATGTCTACTCTGTCCGATCGGCTGATGCAGGTCACCAAGGGCATGAGCATCACGGTGCGGTACTTCAAGGAGGACACCTCCCACCCGGAGGTTCCGGCAGTGGGCAACTACATCACCCTGACCGGCAAAGCAGACCGCATCGACCCGGTGTTCCGCACCTTGCAGGTGGGCGACACCGTAGTGCCCTTTGAAGATCTGGTGGAAATCAGCGGAGAAGGCATCATGGAGATTGACCAATATCTTGGCATTACAGAGGATTAAGCGCAAAAAGCCCACCAGTCGAAAAAACGGCTGGTGGGCTTTCTTACTTATGATGTATCGTCGGCAGCTGCTTGACTTTGTTTCCGACTTTTTTGCGTTCCAGTGAGAACACCATGTCTGGAGTGCGCTCAAAGAATCCTATATCACGCCGCCAGCTTGTGCCGCATTTGCAGTGGAACAGACCAATGAACTGCTGTATCATTTTGCGTCCGCAGTTCGGACAAACTCGTTTGCTGGCTCCCATAGTCCCTCCATTTAGCATAGGAATTGCGTTAATATAAGTATATCCTTTCACCCTCGCAATGCAATACTTTCTCAAACAATAAGAGCGGAACCTTTTGTAAGGCTCCGCTCTTATTGCTGCTGGGGTGAAAATGAAGAAAAAGAAGGGTTTTATCTTTCAAAACCGCCTGTGGACTGTTGCCGGGAACGGGAACAGCAGCAAGAACCATCAGACTGATTTTGGAAGCAAATAATAAGGATAGGGAAAAGCGCGCTAGCACAGATTAACGGCGGATTGAAATACCGTTAATCGTTCTGGAAGGTAGTGAACGTATTTTTCAGAGAGGAACCTTCCATATAGAGCTTGCAAACCTGAGGGAAATCGGATTCCTGCGGATAATCTTCTCGATAATGTGAGCCACGACTTTCCGTTCGATAAAGTGCGGCTTTCAAAATGCAGCGGGCTGTCATAAGCTCTCCGTACAGCAGACGAGATGCCACAACATCTTCAATGGCTGCTGTTTCTTGAAAAGAGAATGCGTCCAGAATCTTTTGGAGTTGCGAATCTGCCTCCGACAACCCTTGACTGTTGCGGATGACCAAGGCGTTCTGAAACATGATCTCCTGCAAATGCTGCTTGACGGCGGCTCGATTCTTCAAAACAAGAGGCTTGAAAACTGTTGCAGGCTCCTTATCAAAAGACTGCGTGTGTGCATAAGCTGATGCCGCCCGACTAGCGCGTTGACCAAAGACCAAACCATTGGCGGTAGAAAGACCACCGATTCTGTCTGCTCCATGCATTCCGCCTGTAACTTCTCCGCAAGCATACAGACCGGGCACTCCTGTATAGCCGTCTGAATCGATCTGAATCCCACCATTCGATGCGTGAGAAAAGCTGGAAACTTGAATAGCCGTATTTCGCTGGATGCTCTTTTTTTCAAGAAGCCAGTCAAAATAAAGCTCAACGAATTCGGGAGTTTCGGTTTGCGGCACATCGAGATATTTTTCAAATACGGGAGTACCGTACTGATTACACTTATAGATTATACGGTCAATCTGCCCAGAAGGCAAGCGGCAGGTATAAGGACCGTAAGAGGAACGCTCCTGCAGTAACTGCCGCTGTTGTGCCGTAAAGACCGGAGCGTATGGCTCTGTGAAGAAGTCTGTGTAGCGGTAGGTCTTTTCATTGAACACTGTACCGTATGCAGGGGACACAAAACCCAGCATCGTCTGCATGAATTCCATGTTGATCAAGCTGCAACCTGCTTCAAGTGCCAAAAAGTGACCGATTCCGCAGACATCATCGGGGCAAAGGTGGTGTTTGAAAAGCGCACCGTAACCTCCGGTAGCAAGAACCAACGATTTACACTTTAGATAATGAAGATCGCCGTCCTTGAAAACGATGGCACCGCTGACCCTTTTTTCGTTTCTGACAATTTGCAGCAGAGTACAGTTTTCATAGGTGCAAACTCCGTTCTGCTGAAAAGCACGAGAAAAGGTCTCTCTTAGAGAGGATGCATACAGACCATGCCAGCTGCGATGCTTGTGGTCAAAACACGGAATGAATTCGGCTTCGCCGCTTTTTTCCGGCTCTTTCATTTTACAGCCCATCTCTTTTATATAGGAGATCGCTGGCTGTATGTTGGATACGAACGTATGAACAAGGCTTGCATCAGCCATTCCGCAGCCGACGGTCTGGATGCTCCTTTCCAAGTCTGGAATGTCGTCCTCTCCGTCGGGACCGACCAAGCCAAATCCCCACGTTCCGGGGTAAAAACTTGAACCCGAAAAAATATGGGTGCTGCTTATAACGGCAGTACGGCATCCCGTTTTAGCCGATTCAACTGCCGCTGAAAGACCCGCTATGCCAGAACCAACGATGAGAACATCAAAAGATTCGGAAGGCTCGATCAGCATATAATACTCCTTTTATGCACCTAAAGCATACGCAGGATTTGATTGAAAACGATAAATTGTCTGTGCGATTCCATCTGCCCAAGAAGCAGCACAAACGGTATCAGCAACCTTCTTTAAATCGTCACAAGCGTTGCCCATTGCAATGCCGCATCCTGCCCATCGAATCATCTCGATGTCGTTTCGACTGTCGCCAAAAGCGATGCAATCTTCTGGATTTAGATTCAAAAGACTAAAAAGTTTTTTGAGAGCGGTCATTTTATTGATGCGGGGGCTAAAGATATCACACTCTGTAACATCGTGGAAAAGCTCTATACGATAGGTAGAAGGGTGTAACGCAAGTTCATTGTAAATTCTGTCAACATTACGAATTGTAAATCCGATGGGGAGTTTTTGCTGATGGTAATTCATGTCACGACAATCAACAAAAGTGTCTGCGGAAAGGCCGATGTTGTCAAAGACCGCATACATTTCATCTGGCCGACTGTAAAGATAGCTGTAGTCCTCGTATTTTAACAGGAGACCGTTCCCGTGTCTACGCGTTAAGTTGACAATGTACTCTGTCTGGTCATAGGTGAAGCGATTGGAAAAAATCTCACGGCCTTTTCCGTCCTGAATACAATGCCCATTCGCCATGACATAGTAGTCTGCTGGAATTTTAGATAGACATTCTTCACCAAGGAGGGGATAGGAACGGCCAGAGGCAATAATGATTAAAACGCCAGCTTTTTTAAGGCTGCGAATTGCCTGAACCGTAGAATCATGAATCTTATGATGCTGATAATCAAATAAAGTTCCGTCAACATCAAAAATAGCCGCTTGGATTTTTTTCATGAAGAACGCTCCCTTCAAAATACGTTATTTCGTTTGAAAATGGTGCGAGGGAGAGATACTCTACCACAAGCGACAAGATTTGTCAAGTAGAATTTTAAAAGTTAAGAGTGCCCGATGATGCGACCGATGCTCTTAGCCTGATTTGCCTTGCAAACCTCCGTATTGCGGCGGAAGAATTCGGTATATAACAGGTCTGTAATAAACTGGAACCCTGAACAAAGTGCCAGAGAACTGCTCATACGGGTCGTATGGCTTACATTACAGATCAAGACTTCATCTGCAATGCTAACGAGCGGAGATTGGACGTAGCGGGTGATGGCAACGACCTTCGCATTACTTTTTTTAGCAAAGCGTGCAACCTGAACGCCGCTGAGAGCTTCGCCGGAAAAGGAGTACACGATAACCAAGCTGTCCTCCGTCATTAAGGCCGTTGACAATGCTTGTGCAGACGCATCTGTCAAGCAACGAAACTTTGTGGAGACCTCCATAAACTGGAGATTTGCCGCAAGTGCAATCGGCAGCATATTGCCAGTGCCGATAAAATGAACATCCTTGGCAGCAACGATCATATCACATACTCGGCTGAAGGCCACAGGGTCAAGACCGGCGAGAACCTTGTTAAAAGTATCTTCATAAAGCGTGGACATCTTACTGAACATATCCGGAACAGTGTCCTCGGGCGAAATATCACGCTGCTGACTGGAAGGGCTTTCCTCTTGGTTTGACAGTGACCGAACCAGTTCCACGCGAAACTCCTGATACCCATTCAGGGACACGTGGCGGCAAAACCGCGAGACCGTGGAGACGCTGACATTGCATTTTTCTGCCAAATCTGTAATAGACTGGTTGATGACATCATGTGCATTTTCTATAACGTATGAAGCCACCTTTTCCTCAACAGGGCTGAAAAGATTGTACATATCGTGAATCTGGGTGAGAAGATCGAACGTGTATGCCATGGCTTGTATCCCTCTTTTTTGTGTAGTGTGTGCAAAAAATTATTTTCATATAGAAAAGATTTCCTCTTATGACCAAAAAATCTTCCGTATATGATATAGTTTATCATACTTTCGTTTATTTTTCCATGGTAATTTTTTTCATGCGACAAAAAAATAGTGCACAAAAGACTGTCGAAAAGATTGTTTAATGTGCGAATTGCCGAAAATGATGTTTTTATCTATAATACTTGCAGCAACGGTTGACCCGTGATGTGAAAATTATTTTCAGGGATGGTTTTCACGATGATGTACGAAGGTATTCAAACGAAAGGAAAAAAGCTATGAAAAAGATTTCTCGTCGCGCATTTCTGAACACTCTCGCCGCTGTAGGTGCAGCAGGCGCATTGGCAGCCTGCGGTGGTTCTTCCTCCACCGCAGGTTCCTCCACTGCAACCAGCACCGCTTCTTCTGGCGGCGCTGCATCTGCTTACGAAAATGTGTTTAACGTTCCGACTTCTTCCAAAGACATCAGCACAAAGCTGGATGCCGTGTGGGTGAACCGTGGCGGTCTGCAGAAAGTGCTGGTGTTCCGTAGCGTTCTGATCGCTACCCCCGATCTGAGCGATGTTAAGCCTGATCTGGCAGAGAGCTACACCGTTTCTGATGATAAGCTGACTTACACCTTCGTTATGAAGGACAACCTGAAGTGGCATGACGGCGAGCCTCTGACCGCAGAGGATGTTAAGTGGAGCGTGGAGGCTGCACTGAAGGGCTCTCTGCTCAACGGTATCTACAACACCGCTTTCGGTCGCATCGAGGGCTGCAAGGAATATAAGGATGGTTCTGCTGCCGAGATTTCCGGCATCACTGTCGATGGTAACACTGTTACCTTCAAGATGGCACAGCAGAGCGCAACCTTCCTGAAGATCATGGGTCAGTTTGCAATCCTGCCCAAGCACTGCTTGGAGGACGCTGATCTGCTGGAACTGCAGAACAACGAGTTCTGGCAGGCTCCTATCGGCAGCGGTATGTATATGCTGGAGGAGTTCAACCCCGGCAACTACGCTATCTACAAGCGGTTTGAGGATTACGAAGGCCAGAAGCCTACCTTTGACGAACTCCGTGTCGTAGCTGTTGGCGATAACATCTCTGCTGCCAAGAGCGGTCAGGTTGACTATCTGTCCACCAACAACCCCGATGATGTTCAGCAGCTCGACCAGATGCCCAACATGACCAAGTATCCGGTCAACGCCAACTACTACCGCTATCTCGTTTGCAACCTCGCAGATGAGAAGGGCGTCAAGAACGAGAAGATCTACGATCCTCGCATCCGTAAGGCTCTGCTGATGGCAATCGACCGTCAGGCTATCATTGACAGCCTGTTCAAGGGTCTGGGCACCGTGACCGATACCGGTATTCCTTCCAGTGCACCTGAGTATGCTCCGGTTGAGCACTACGAATACAACCCGCAGGAAGCCAAGAAGCTGCTGGATGAAGCCGGCTTTGACTACAGCCAGAAGATCAAGCTGCGTTATTACGCAGGCGATCAGGCTTCTGCAAGCATGATGGAAGCTATCGCATTTGCTTGGGGCGATCTGGGCATCGACGTTGATGTCGCTAAGTTCCAGGGCGGTTCCAGTGAAGAACTGTTCAACATCCGCGCTTATGACTTCTCTCTGAAGGCACAGTCTGCATTCGCATACGACGAGTACTACGGCGAGTACGTCAGCACCAACACCAACTTCTCCAAGATTCTGGGCAAGTCCACCGACTTCGATGCGCTCGTTGGCGAGCTGGGCTCTACTGAGGATGCTGCCGAGCGTAAGGCTATCTTCAAGAAGCTGCAGGCTCTGGAGCAGGAGAAGCTGTACAAGATGCCCCTCGCAGTCTTCGGTCAGAACATCTACATCAACACCGACAAGGTTGACATCGGTGACACCACCTTTGGCAACACCATGTACAACTACGACAACAACTTTGCAAACTGGAAGCTCAAGTAAGCTGAAAAAGCAAGTTGGAACCCTAAGTAACCAGAGAAGCTAAAAAGATACTATTGGGCTGGGCTTCGCCAGAGGCCCAGCCTGATTTTTTAGAAAGGTAGTGAAGACCTTGTTGAAGTATTTTACCAAGCGACTTTTGATCATGATCCCCATGATGATTCTCATCAGCGCGCTTGTGTTCTTTTCCATGCAGTTTATGCCTGTCGATCCTGTTTCCTACATGGTTTCTCCCGATATGGCAATGGATTCTGCAAACCTTGAAGCCTTACGAGAAAGTCTGGGACTGAATGATCCGCTGATCGTTCGCTATTTCCGCTGGCTGGGCGGTGTCCTCCATGGCGATTTCGGCTACAGCATCGTGGATGGTTCTCCCATTTCCAAGCTGATCGCTCTGAAACTACCTGCAACCTTCGAACTGGCTTTGGGTGCGTTGATCCTTTCAACGATCTTGGGCGTTGGTTTGGGTATTATTTCTGCTGTTCGTCAGAATGGCTTTGTCGATTACCTGAGCCGCTTTATCGGCGTTGTCGGTATCTCTATTCCGCAGTTCTTCTTTGCTATTATCATCCTTCAGATCTTCGGTGTCAAGCTGGGCTGGTTCCCTCTGGGCGGTCGTGCATCCTACGGTGCGGTGACCTTCTGGGATAGATTGCCAAATCTCGTGCTACCGATGGCGACAATGACACTTCAGATGATGGCTGTTCTGCTACGATATACTCGAAACTCCATGCTGGACGTCATGGGCAAAGATTATGTCAAAACAGCGCGCAGCACTGGCATTCCTGAGTGGAAGGTCTATCTGAAGCACGTGTTCCGCAATTCTCTGGGTCCTGTCATGGTCATCATTTGCTTCCGTCTGCCGATGCTGATCGGCGGCTCGGTCGTTATTGAGTCCATCTTTGCATGGCCGGGCATTGGCTCCATCATTCTGACTGGCGTTTCCACTGGCGACTATCCCGTGGTTATGATGTCCACCCTGATGGTTGCAACCGTGATTATGTTTGCCAGCTTCTTGGTCGACCTGCTGACTGCAATGCTTGACCCGCGTGTCCGCTTTGATAGATAAAGGAGAATTGCAATGAAAAAGAAAGTAAAGACTCCTTTCCAAAAGAAAGTTGAAAAACTTGTAGCAAACAAATTGTCCCTGTTTGGTCTGATTCTGGTCTTGATCATTACGCTTTCCTGCATCGCTGCCCCGCTGCTTGCAAAGTATAGCGCAACTGAGATCAATTATGGAGCCATGCTGAGTGCTCCGTCTGCGGATCATATCATGGGTACCGACAAGCTCGGACGTGACGTTTTTGCTCGCGTTTTGTATGGTGGGCGCACTTCTATCTACATCGGTCTGGTTTCTTCTCTAGGTGGCGCAGTGCTCGGTCTGATCATGGGTGCATTCGCCGGCTACTGGGGCGGCTGGGTTGACACTCTGTTCACCCGTCTGTCTGAAATTATTCAGACCTTCCCCAACATGATCCTGATCCTGACCATCTCTGCAATTGCTGGACAGGGTGTCAACAACCTGATCTTCATTTTTGCGGTTACTGGCTGGATGACTCCGTTCCGTATGGTTCGCAACCAGTTCCTCACCCTGCGTGAGGAGACCTATGTTGAGGTCGCACGTTCGTTTGGTTTTTCGGATCTCCGAATCATTTTCAACCATATTCTGCCGAACGCTCTTAGCCCGCTGATGGTCACTGCTACCACAAACGTGGCTGGCTATATTCTGTCGGAGGCTGGCCTGAGTTTCATCGGCGTGGGTATTCCCATTCAGATTCCTACTTGGGGTTCGATTCTGAATGCAGCCAAGAGTATTGACGTTGTGACGGACTACTGGTGGCTGTGGCTGTTCCCCGGCATCGTGCTGTCGCTCTTTGTTCTGGGTGTCAACTTCCTGGGCGATGGTCTGCGCGACGCATTTGACCCGAAGCAGTAAGGAGGAAGAAAAATGGAAAATGATATCATTTTAAATGTAGAAAACTTGTCCTCCGGTTTTACGGTTGAAAAACAGCAGGTTTCCATTGTAAAAAATGTTTCGTTTCAGGTCCATCGCGGAAAAACTCTGGCAATCGTTGGTGAGTCTGGCTGCGGCAAGAGCGTGACGGTTCACAGTGTCATGCAGCTTTTGCCGAAGAATGGCGAGATCTTTGGTGGCACGGTTACTTATTACAAGGATGGAAAGCCCTATGAGCTGACCTCCCTGAAAAAGTACGGCCCTGAGATGCGTAGCATCCGTGGTGCAGAGATCGGCATGGTCTTTCAGGACCCGATGGCTTCCCTGAACCCCGTCTACACGGTTGGTGCACAGGTTGCAGCAAACCTCCGCCAGCACTTTAAGATGGACAAAAAGGAAGCCCGGAAAAAGGTCGTTGAGATGTTTGGCAAACTCGGCATTCCCGATCCGGAGCGCCGTTATGACCAGTATCCCCATGAATTTTCCGGCGGTATGCGCCAGCGTGTTATGATTGCAATTGCAATGATCTGCAATCCCCAGCTGATTATTGCTGACGAGCCTACCACTGCACTGGATGTTACCATTCAGGCGCAGATCATGGAGCTGATGAAGAAACTTCAGGTGGAGGATGGCAAGTCCATCATCCTGATCACTCACAACATGGGTCTGGTTGCAGAAATGGCTGACGAAGTTGCCGTTATGTACATGGGCCGTGTGGTAGAGTACGGTACGATCGAGCAGATTTTCCGCAATCCCACCCATCCGTATACCGCAGCACTTCTGCGTTCTGTTCCGCAGCTTGGTATGGATCGCACCAAACCTCTGGAGACGATTCGCGGCATGACCCCCAATCCGCGTGACTTGGGCGAGGGCTGTGAGTTTGCTGGTCGCTGCGATTTCTGCACCGGAGCCTGCAAAAAGGGTCTGGTGCCCTACAAGGACATTGGTGATGGGCATATGGTCCGTTGCGTGAATGCGGAAGGAGTTGAACGGAAATGAAAGAGAACAAACTTCCGATGATTCAGGTTGAAAACCTGAAAACATACTATCCTGTTTACGGTGGCTTTTTCAAGCATAAGGTCGGCGAGGTAAAGGCCGTCGATGACATTTCGCTGACTGTGCAGCACGGCGAGACCCTCGGTCTGGTTGGCGAATCTGGCTGCGGCAAAACGACTCTGGGCAAAACCCTGATGGGTCTTGAGAAAGCAACTGGCGGCAAGGTTCTTTACGACCTTGGCGGCGAAATGAAGGACATGACAAAGTTTGACCGCGCTGAGGAATTCCAGATGCGGGAAAAGGTGTCCATGGTCTTTCAGGATCCGATGTCCTCTCTCAATCCGCTGAAGCGTATCCGGGAAGCCTTTGACGAACCGATGAAGGTCCATGGCATTAAAGACCCCGAAGAACGTAATCGTCGGATGGTTCAGCTGATGGAGCTTGTCAACCTTGATCCTTCCTATCTGGACCGCTTCCCCCACGAATTCTCCGGTGGTCAGCGTCAGCGCATTGCCATTGCGCGTGCACTCTGCATTGACCCGCAGCTGGTGATTTGTGATGAGCCCGTTTCCGCACTGGATGTGTCCATTCAGGCTCAGGTGCTGAACCTGATGAAGGAAATCCAGAAGAAGATGGATCTGACTTACATCTTTATTGCACATGACCTGAGCGTTGTCCAGTATATCAGCGACCGTATTGCGGTTATGTACCTTGGCAAGATCATGGAATCTGCAAGCTCGGATGAGTTGTACCAGAATCCTCTGCATCCGTATACCAAGGCACTCTTGTCCGCTGTGCCTATTCCCAGTCTGGATGTCAAAAAGAGCCGTATCGTTCTGGAAGGTGACGTTCCCAGTCCTATCAATAAGCCCGCTGGCTGTGCTTTCCATAACCGGTGCCCGCAGTGCTGCGAGATCTGCCGTCATGAAGAGCCGAAGAGCGTAGAGGTTGCACCCGGTCATATTGTTGCCTGTCATTTGTTTGATAAGTGATTTGTGTTCGGGTCCCAGAAATAGGAGAAAGTGATGCAAAAATTTTACTTTTTTGACCGTGGCAACTTGTGGGGCTATGGTTTGGATCGTGTAGCGGTTCATCCGGCACAAGGAAAAAAAATCGAGCAGAACCCGCTTTTTACCGAAGAACCTGAGTCGAAGCCTTGGGAACTGCGGTATGATAACAGCTATCCGACTGTCATCTATGACCCGGAGGACAACCTCTATAAACTGTTCTACTCTATCATTGTGGAAGATCTGGAGTGCATCAACACCCCTGTCGCCGAAAGAGTGGGCAAGGTGTACAAGCCGCGCAGTGATCGTGTCGTTGCCTTGGGTTACGCACAGAGCGAGGATGGTCTGCACTGGGTAAAGCCCAATCTGGGCATTGTGGAATACCACGGCAGTAAGGAAAACAATTTGCTCATCATCAATGCTCACGGTGCTGGTGTTTTTCTGGATGAGAAGGAAGTTGACAAATCAAAGCGGTATAAGCTGATTGCTTTGAACGATGACCCCAGCAGAGCCCCCGGCCCGGATGGTCGGCAGGCACAGATGTCTGTCAGTTTTTCTGCAGATGGCATCCACTGGAGCGAGCTGCAGGCATGGCCTGAGCACAATCCTTGGGGTGATACGGACAACTACCCCTTCCGTGATCCAGCAGATAACAAATTCAAGGTTATCACCCGTAGCTGGCATCATGGTATGCGCGTAGCAACACTCTGCGAGAGCGAGGACTTCATCAACTGGTCCGATGAAAAGCCTTGCCTGCACGGTCTGGGTTATCACGATCAGGTCTATTCCATGCCCATCTTCATTCAGAATGGTCTGTACCTTGGCTTGGCTTCCATCTACCATGAAGGAAACCAGAGTGCACCCAACTATGACTGTGTGGATCTGGAACTGACCTACGCAAAGCAGCCGACTGAATTCTACTACGCAGCATACGGCGAACCCTTCATTCCCCGTGGTGAAGGCACCTACCATAATGGCGAGTTCGATTGCGGCTGCATCTATGCAGCACCTCCGCTGCGCCGTGACGGGAAGCTGCTTTTCTACTACATGGGCGGCAATGGACAGCACACCAATTTCCGCGAGACCTCTTTCGGTTGCATTGAGTTCTACGAGGACAAGCTGGCTTACATTGCACCCATTGACAATGAAGCAGAAGGAACTGTCGTGACCGCACCGTTCTTTGCCGAGGGTAACGATCTGTATCTGCTCTTTGATTCCGAGGCAGCTGATACGATCAGCGTTGAGGTGAGAAAGCAGAATAACGGTGCTGTTCTTGAGGGTTATACGGCTGACGTCTGCACCATGGAAATGCAGGAAGATGGTTGGACCAAGTTGACATTCGCAAAACCGCTTTCCGAACTGAAGGAACAGAAACTCTGCTTGAACATCAAACTGAAGGGCACTAAGCTCTATGCAATGAAGGGCGATGTCCGCGCTGCAAGCATCAAATACTAAGGTTGAGGCAAGATAAATGATTTACGATAAAAAAGCGAACATCTCCCGCTACTACGGAATGTTCCAGAATCTGGACGCTGCACTCCGCTTTATTGAGAACACGGATCTGAACAATCTCCCCAAGGGAAGAACTACGATCGATGGGGACAATGTTTTTGTGAACCATTTTTCCTACGAGACTGCTCCCAAGACCTCGGAGTCTCTCTTTGAAGATCACAGCGAGTATCTGGATCTGCATTTCCCCCTTTCGGGTCATGAGATCATCGCAGTTTCTGAGCCGGGCGTGTTAAAGGAAACCGAAAAGCGTCCGGATGAGGATTCGACCATGTATGTGGGTGATGCTCAGGTGACACTTCCCGTAACGAGTGCAGACTTCTTGATCGTGTATCCGGGCGAAGTCCATCTGCCCAAGTTAATGGACGCTCAGACTTCGGCTGTTGATAAATTAGTCTTCAAAATTCGGCTTTAAAAGAAAGGGCTAAGGTGAGAAAGATGAAAAATATTGAAAAGTATCGTGGCGTTATTCCTGCGTTCTATGCTTGCTATGCACCGGACGGCACTGTTTCCGTGGAGGGCGTCAAGGCTCTGACCCGTCACCTGATCGCAAAGGGCGTTAAGGGTCTGTATGTCGGTGGCTCCTCTGGCGAGTGCATCTATCAGAGCGTTGCAGAGCGCAAGACCGTTCTGGAAGCTGTCATGAGCGAGGCAAAGGGCAAGCTGACTATCATTGCACACGTTGCTTGCAACAATACTGCTGATTCTGCAGAACTGGCTGCACACGCAGAAGCCTGCGGCGTAGACGCAATCGCTTCCATTCCTCCGATCTACTTCCATCTGCCGAATGATGCCATCGCTGACTACTGGAATACCATCAGCGCTGCTGCTCCGAACACCGAATTTGTGATCTACAACATTCCTCAGCTGGCAGGCACCGCTCTGACGATGCCGCTTCTCAACAAGATGCTGGAGAACCCCAATGTTGTTGCTGTGAAGAACTCCTCTATGCCTGTTCAGGACATTCAGATGTTCAAGGACGCAGGCATTGCAGTTCGTGGCAAGGACGGCTTTGCAGTGTTCAACGGTCCGGACGAGCAGTTTGTGTCCGGTAGAGTTATGGGCGCTGACGGCGGCATCGGTGGCACCTACGCTGTCATGCCGGAGCTGTTCCTCAAGATGAACGAGCTGCTGGCTGAGGGCAACGTTGAGCGTGCTCGCGAAATCCAGTATCAGGCAGACCGTATCATCTACAAGATGTGCGAGGCAAAGGGCAACCTCTACGCTGTTATGAAGGAGATCCTGCGCCGTATGTACGGTCTGGAACTGGGCGGCGTTCGTGCTCCGCTGCCGAACCTCGTTTCTGCAGATGAGGCAGTGGTCGTGGAAGCACAGAAGATGATCGAAGAAGCAATTGCAAGCCTGTAATGCCTTTTGAGTCCATCTCGAATCTGTTTTCTAAAAGGGGTACGAAGAATGAACCACGAAGAACTTTTTAAGCAAATTCAAGGCGGTCTGATCGTTTCTTGTCAGGCACTGGAGCATGAGCCGCTGTACACCAAAGAAGGCGGCATCATGCCCCTGATGGCAAAAGCAGCCGCAATGAGTGGCGCTGTGGGCATCCGTGCCAACACCGTGCGTGATATTACTCAGATCAAGCAGGTGGTGGATCTGCCGGTCATCGGCATTATCAAGAAGGATTACCCCGGCACCCCCATGTACATCACCGTCACCATGAAGGAAGTGGACGAGCTGGTTGCTTGCGGTGTAGATATTCTGGCTGTTCAGGGCACCGGTGCCCTGCGCCCGGATGGCTCTACCTCTGCTGACTTTATCCGTGCGATCAAGGCGAAGTACCCTGATCAGCTGGTGATGGCTGACTGTGATAGCTTTGAGAATGCAATGCTCTGCGCCGAAGCTGGTGTTGACTTTGTGGGCACTACCATGCGTGGCTATACCCCTGAGACCACCGGTATTGATGACATCGACTTTGATTTCATCCGTAAGCTGGCAGCGGAGTGCCCTGCAAAGATCATTGCCGAGGGCCATATCCACTACCCGGAGCAGGCAGTAAAAGCTCTGGAAGCCGGTGCTTTTGCACTGGTGGTGGGCGGTGCCATTACTCGTCCGGCAGAGATCACCGCGCGTTTTACCGGTGCTATTAACGCCGCAAAGAAATAACACAGGGAGTGCCTGCTATGAAACACTATCTTGGTATTGATATTGGCGGCACTGCCGTCAAGCTGGGCATCGTGGACGAGACCGGCACCGTGCTGGAAAAGGCAGAGGAGAGCGTTAGCTTTGATGGCTACCGCACTCCCATTCTGACCACCGTGCTCAAAGCTGCTCAGGCGTTTCTCGCCGACCGCAACATCCCGGCAGAAAGTTTGACGGGCATTGGCGTGTCCGCAACCGGTCAGATCGACAGTCGAAAGGGAATCGTAGCGGGCACTTGCGGCAATCTGCCCAACTATATCGGCAGCCCAATCAAGACCGAACTGGAAAAGATCTTTGGTCTGCCTGTTACAGTGGCAAATGATGCCAACTGTATGTGTCTGGGTGAGGTCTGGGGCGGCGGTGCAAAAGGTTACACAGATGTCATTGGTGTGACGTTGGGTACTGGCGTAGGTGGCGGCATCCTTACCGGAGGTCGCCTGCTGGAAGGTGCCCGTGGTCTAGGCGGGGAGCTAGGCCATTATCGCACCCATGCATTAGACGGTGTGGATTGCACCTGCGGTGCAAAGGGTTGTTGGGAGCGTTACGCCGCCACCACTGCCCTTGTGCGCGCCGCAAAGGAGAAGAACCCGGACTGGAAAGATGGACGCGCCATTTTCGCCGCAGCGGAAGCCGGTGATGAGACCGTGCTGGCGTTGCTGGATGCATGGACCGACGAAATCGCTCAGGGTCTGGCCGGCATGGTGCACATTTTCAACCCGCAGCTGATCCTGATCGGCGGCGGTGTATCCGCCCAGCAGAAGCTGCTGATTGACCCTATCACCGCAAAGGTGAAAGCATCTGTAATGCCTGCGTTTGCAGAGGAACTTGAAATTCGTGCAGCACAGCTGCACAACGATGCAGGCATTGTCGGTGCGGTATATTATTTTCGTAAACAGTATCAAAATGACTGATTCCTTAGGAGAGCATAGCTATGAAGATCATTCGTGCAAAGGACTATGCAGAGATGTCCCGTAAAGCAGCAAACATTATTTCTGCACAGGTCATTATGAAGCCCGACTGTGTGTTGGGTCTGGCAACCGGTGGCACTCCCGTAGGTGCTTACGAGGTTCTGGTAGAGCGTTACAACGCTGGAGACCTTGACTTTTCTGAAGTGACTACCGTCAATCTGGACGAGTACCGGGGCCTGCCCAAAGAACATCCTGAAAGCTATTGGAGCTTCATGCACCGCAATCTGTTCAATCATGTGAACATTGATCCCGCCCACATCAATCTGCCGGACGGCACCAACTTGGATGCAGACGCTGAGTGCAAGCACTACGACGAGATCATCCGCAGTGTTGGTGGCGTAGACCTGCAGCTGCTGGGTATTGGTCACGACGGTCACATCGGCTTCAACGAGCCCAGTGAGGCTTTCGATCTGGGCACTCATTGTGTGGATCTGACTCAGGAGACCATTGAAGCAAACAAGCGTTTCTTCGACGGTAACGTGGATCTGGTGCCCAAACAGGCTTACACCATGGGCATTCGCACCATCATGCAGGCACGCAAGGTGCTGATGGTGGTCAACGGTGCTGCTAAGGCAGAGATCGTCAAGAAGGCATTTTTCGGTCCCGTCACCCCTGAAGTGCCTGCAAGCATCCTGCAGATGCACCCGGATTTCATTCTGGTTGGCGATGAGGAAGCACTGAGCTTGCTGTAAGGACAGCATCATTTTATAACTGCTATTCACGATAACTTTTCTCCTTCATAACGTCGCCTGTCAAGGCGAAAGAAATGGGATAGTCTTACCTTGTCATGAGGTGGCTATCTCATTTTTTTATCATCCGAATGCGCCTGCTGCTGTCGCATAAGCTGATAGTATGTGTATCCGTCCCACAAGAGGTCTTTATTGCTCCTGAACTCCGTACTTTTTATACGGTAAAAAGGATTATAATTTTCTGCGTAGTACGGTATAATAGGCGAAAAGTTTACTGTACGAAAGTGAGGAGCGGCGGTGGATAACATTCTTAATACCATAACCGCCTACCGTAAAGAACGCAACTGGTCGCTATACGATTTAGCGGCTCATTCCGAGATGAAGCTGACTACCATTTCCACATGGTATAATGAAAATGCGATTCCATCCATTCCTTCACTTGTAAAAATCTGCGATGCTTTTCAGATCACACTTTCCGAGTTTTTTGCAAAGGTAGAGGGAAGTGAGTCTACTCCGGTGGTACTTACGCCCCAGCAGATGCAGATTATTGATCGCTGGTCGGTGCTGCGCCCCGACCAGCAGGAAGCAGTTTTGAGTTTATTGAATACGATTCCCTGATATTACATGGATAGCAATAGAGTTTCGGCTCTTTTACTATTATGAAGGATGTCCGATACGTCCTTCATACTCCGCCCGCCTTGCCATCATCGACAAAGAAAGGACGAAGAACTATGAAAAGGAGATTAATCGAGTACCAATCAAGCCCTGGCAACCAAAACTTGGTTCGCCGCCGACTGTATTCCTGCACTCCGGCCCTGTGGCGCAGCTTATGGCTGTCCCTTTGCGTGGTCGGAGGGCTGGCTTATGTATTTTGATTCTTACGCCACCGGCAAACGTATCCAGCACCTGCGTAAGGCCAAAGGCATGACGCAGGAAGAATTGGCTGTAAAACTGAACATCAGTGACCGCCATCTCCGCAATCTTGAGCGTGGGGAAGAAGCACCTTCGATTGATCTTTTTGTTGAGATCAAGGAGACTTTTCATACCACGTTGGACTACTTGATCGTGGGACAGTCCCCCTCTGAGGAAGAAGAACTGTTAAAGAAGAAAATCTGTACAAAATTGCATCGTATCGCGCGTAGCTTAGATGCCGTTGCGGACGATTTATAATTACACATGACTGCCTTTCTGGATAGTCGGCTCAAATGAGCTGCTATCTGGAAGGGCTTTTTTCTTTGAAAAAATTAAATTGTTTTTCTGAAAATTGTGAAAATAAATATAGCGCAAATACGCATAATTTGGTGAAAAACCGGAAGCGATAGTTCCGGTTTTTGGCGAAAAAAGCGGAACTATTACTTCCTAAAAAAGCATTCAGTTTTCAGGTACACTATGGTCACAGCAAGGGCAACACCCCAGACGGGGAGAAGCCCGAAACTGGTAGCCGCACCTTGAAAACTGAATATCATTCCCTCGGACAAAACAATGAAACTTCCGTAATTCGCGGCCCGGCCATAAAGAAGGCGGGGTGGCTGAAAGGCCAATGAGAGGAAGGGTGCAGTCCCCCTCACCGAGGTGTATTCCAACCCCCACCGGGCGTCGAGGCCAAATAGGGTGGGACACTTAAAACAAAACTTCAAAGCCCACCACCGGGATTCTTCTAAATCAAGGCAGTGGGCTTTTTCCATATCGAATATTCATTCTGATGACACGGAGGTAATGATTATGAGCCGTACTTTTACCCACAAGACCGACGAATCGACCCTGACCACCCTCTGCCCCCGCTGCCTGAATGCGTTCCGCAATGCACGCGGCATCCGCGTCCGTCGCGCAGACCCCTATCAGCTCACCAAGGAGCCTTGCACCTACTGCCAGACCAACTTCGGCTACGACTACTACATCCAGCCCACCAGCCCGAAAGCCGTTTATATGAAGAAAGGACGGTTCGATGATGAATCTGAATGCGCTTAAGATCGACCCGGAGTTTCAGGGCAAGATCCCGCCGCTGAACGCCGAGGAGGAACACATCTTGGAGCAGAACATGATTCAGGAGCGGCGGCTTCTGAACCCACTCATCATCTGGAAGGGTTACATACTGGATGGACATTCCCGGTATCGCATCCTCAAGCATCACCCGGAAATCGCTTTTGAAGTGAGGGAAATCCAGTTGCCCGACCGTTACGCTGCATTGGCATGGATCTGTCAGAACCAGTTGGGGCGCAGAAATCTTGACCCGGAACGCCGGAAGTTTTTGATGGGGAAAGCCTACGAGAACGAAAAACTCTCGGTTGGCGCACCCGTTGGAAATCAGAACAAAGTAAATCAATGTGGACAAAATGTCCACATTGATTTACACAAACGAACTTGTGAACGGATTGCCGAACGAAACGGCGTGAATTCCAAATTTGTGCAGCGAGCAGAAAAATATGCCAAAGGCGTTGATGCGGCGGAAGCTGCCGTACCCGGTGCAATGGAGGAAATACTGACCGGGCATATCAAGGCTACTGATGCCGAGATCACCGCTCTGGCGAAAACCCCAAAAGAAGAAATCCCAGCCATCATCAAGGAACTACGCAAACCCAAGAAGGACCGGAAAGCAAAGAAGCCGACAAGCCCGGAAAAATCCGATGTCGCTGCCGACGATGCTCCTGATTCCAATGAAGTCCATACCGAGGATGAAATTGACCCAGTAAGCAATTCGCCCCCGGATTTCAAAAGGAGTATCCAAGGTCACAAACGCTGTCTTACAGACGAAGATCGAAAACGACTTCGGCAATCCATTGACAACCGCCATCATAAAACGACCGTTGCGAACGGCTCAATTATGATGTGCGAAGTTCAGGGCGCAAAGGAGGATTTTATCCGCCGCTGGAATCTCGTATTCAAAGACTATCCCGATGTTTTTGAGGACAACGACTGCCGAAGTGCCATTCTTTTTCTGATTGATGACACTTCTGCCTATCTTCAGACGATAAAGGAGAGAGTGCTATGATGATTTCTAATCTGAACCTTGCCAAGCTGCCCGAATGTGTTTGCGAGATGCGCTACATCGATAGCGCACTCTTGACCCCCTGCGCTGAATACCAGCGTGTTTTGCGCACCAGAAAGGTGGAGGAGATTTCTGCTACCTTTTCGGAGTACGTTGCCAACGAACCGAGAGTCAGCTACCGTGATGGTCGCTATCATGTCTTTGACGGCCAGAACACCATCGAAGCGCGTATCGCCTGCAATGGTGGTCATGACCTCCCGATTCTCTGCAAGGTCTTTCATGGCCTTTCCAAAAAGGATGAAGCCCTTTTGTTTGCTGTTCAGACAGGCATTTCCACCGATCTGACCGCAGGTGAGCGGCTTCGTGCTGACATCGTGGCAGAAGATGAGGATGCCTGTGCATTTGTTGCAGCCACCGAAGCAACTGGTGCTACTTTTGCACTGGATGGCATCCGAGCCGAGTGGAAGATCTACTGCATCCGCTCTGCCTATTATATTTATAAGAACTACGGTTCTGACATCTATCAGGAAGCCCTGAAGATCATTGTGGAGGCATGGTGGGGCGATTCCGATTCGTTCCTCTCCGGTATCCTCCACGGTGTCACCCGCTTTGTGGCAATGTACCGGGATGAGTACAGTCGGGAGCGTCTGATCGCACGGCTCTCCACGGTGCACCCCAAAACCATCACCAAAAAAGCACGGAAGGATACGGGCAACACCGCCGACCGCCACATGAAGCAGATCCTGGAGATCTACAATGGCTCCAGCCGTTCTCTGAGCCTTCCTGTAAAACGTTGATGTTCTCGCCTTTATCGGCATACTCCTTTTTCCTGCAAGAGCCGCCTGCCAAAACCGGGCGGCTTTTGCTACATATAGAAGGATAGGAGGTCTGATCGCTATCATACCAAAAGACTGGAAATACCTCAGAGGGGACATTTACTGTGCAGATATGGAGCCACACATCGGCTCCGAGCAGGGCGGCACCCGCCCTGTGGTGGTTCTGCAAAACGATGTAGGAAACCGCTATGCGCCTACCCTTATCGTGGCGACAGTGACTTCCCGCACCGAGAAAAAGAAATACCAGCCCACACACGTTCTGATAGCCCACAATACAGCCTTTGAGAAGCCGTCTGTGGTTCAGCTGGAACAGATCTTCACGATAGACAAAAGCCGCATACAGCGCTTCTTAGGACAGACTACACGGCATGAAATGCGCAGGATCGAAGAAGCCCTGATGAACAGTTTGGAAATCAATGAATGGGACAGGAGGAATGCCGATGAATGAAAAAGTGATGGTATCGCCGGAGATCCAAACCGAAGCGGTTGTTCTGCCGCAGATCGTCAGCATCAAGCAGGCAAGTCAGCGTATGGGCTTGCCTGAATATTACATCCGCCGCCTTTGCCGGGAAGTGCCGGGCATGGCGTTCCAGTCAGGCATCAAGTGGTACATCAACCTTGGCAAGATGGCTGACTACTTCAACGGTGGAACGACAACTTCTTGACTTGTCAAGGATGCGGGCATAAACTGCGACATCCTAAAAATTAACCGCCTGAACTGCTATACTCATCGTGACAGAGATAACCACCACACAGAAAGGACGGTAAATATATGGCATCCGTTAAATTGATCGAACCCAAGAAGAAGCCCCGGTATTACCAGATCACTGCAAATGTTCTGGTGAACGGCAAAATCGAACGCCGTTATGGTCGGTTTGATTTTGACCCCACCGAACTGAAAAACGCTCGTGCGCGCAATGCCGCTGCCAATGCTGCCGCCGCCGAATTTGAACGGCAGGAGCAGGAGAAGGCAGACAAGGAAGCTAGCAATGCAGGAAAATCTTTTTCGGTCGTTGCGCAGGAGTACATAGCTTCAAACCGTTCCAGAATGGCACCTTCCATTCGATTGAAAGGTGACTATGACACGAACCGAAACAAAGAGAACACCAGTTTGAAGAAAGAAAAATATCTCCAGCGAATCCAACGCTACCCGGATTTTTCGGAAAAGCCGATTGGTTCCATTACGAGGAAGGACTGTGACACGATCATTCGACTTCTTGAGGACAGCGATGCACGAGTTTACAAGCGCGCCGTCCTGAAACCAGAAGCAAAAGAGTTCAAAACGATGTCGTGTCCAAAAATTGCAAAGCACTGCACGATCAAGGAAGAAACCATCGAACGGATTTTTCGCGGTGAAATGGTTTCGCTCGATTCCGCACAACAGGTGGCTGCTGCACTGGGAAAAAGTACTGACCAGATGTTTGAGGTGGAAGTTGAAAGGCATCCGATGACCAAAAAGACGATGCGAGAGTACAATCTGTTCATTCGGTCCGTATTGAATTATGCCAATGACAACTATGGCACAGCACTTCAGATGTCCACGATGAAGGCATCTGGCCGAAAAGGAAAATCCGTAGATTGCTTACATAGCGATGAAGTAGAAGCCTTACAAGCAGCTTTGAAAGAGTGCTCCATGCTGGAAAAGGCAATCGTTTTGTGCCTGCTGAACACTGGTGTCCGGCGTGGAGAACTGGCTGGTCTTACATGGAAAGATGTAAATTTCCGTGATGGAACAATCCATGTGTCAAAATCTTTGTTGGTTTTCCCTAATTATGGCTATCAGCTTACCACAACGAAAGAAAGCAACATCCGTGATGTGGATGTTGCCCCGGAGTTCATGGCCTTTTTGAAGGACTATTACGAACAGTGGAAGTCCAGAAAAAAGCTGATGGGTGCAAGCTGGCAGAAAAATCTGGAAAAGAAAGGTGCTAAGTACGCACAGTCGCTTCTGGATTTGCGTGGGAATGACTTTGTGATCTGCAACGACTATGGTTTCCCTATCAACCCGGATAGCTACGGCGCACTGGTGAACAGGGTAGGCAGGAAAGCAGGAATCGAGAAGATTCATCCGCATATGTTCCGGCACACGTTCGTCAGTATTCTGCTGTCCAATCCGAACATTGGTGTGGCAACTGTCGCCGCCGAAGCAGGACACGCGCAACCCAGCACGACCCTTGCAATCTATACGCAGGTCTACGACAGGCGGCGTGATGAGATTCGGAAGCAGATGAGCAAGGAACTGTACAAGTGAGATTGCTCCATCAGGCAAAAGAAAAAGCACGAGACGCAAAATCTCGTGCTTTTTTGGTGGGCCATGAGGGATTCGAACCCCCACTGGAGCGGTTATGAGCCGCCGGCTTTAACCGTTAAGCTAATGGCCCTTATGAAATTTGAACGTACCTGTGAGGGACGTTCAAATGACCCTTCGTAGGTGAAAAGTAGGTGAAACCGCTTTTTTGAAGGTCGAAGCTTCAAAAAACAACGGAAAAACGCTGTTTGGAAAAGGTGAAAACGGTAAGGTCTGGCGGTTATGAGCCGCCAGCTCTGACCAGCTGAGCTACTGGCCCGCAGGGGTGCTGCATTGCTGCAACACGCACTAGTATAGCAAAAACTGCGCAAAAAGGAAAGCATTTTCCGCAAAAATCATTTGGTGCGGCGGGCATCCAGC
>ERZ1026862.689-NODE-689-length-22241-cov-9.045840_pt1 | contig 22241 bp, 16 predicted proteins | sample MGYA00380161_ERZ1026862 | MGnify/ENA primary metagenome ERZ1026862 (study PRJEB33269, sample SAMEA4719797) | human gut metagenome | biome: human-associated habitat; feature: organic feature; material: feces | place: Cameroon | collected 2013-10 ... | reverse complement strand
AGGGCTGGGCAGATGCAGATAAGCTGCTGGGAAACTATCCTGACAGAAACGATGCCCTGCGTCCGTATGAGTGCCTGATCCTAACAAAGGCTGAATAAGCCGTCCGTAAAAAGCAAAAAGCTCCATGTCCGCACCATCAAATGAGGCGCTGGGCATGGGGCTTTTTGTGCTGGGGGATGCTGTATGAAAGAGAAATAAGAAGATGGCTGAAAAATATCACCACGCAAGGCAAAGCCCCTGAGGGTGTGCAGGGTCAAAGAGCAGCACCTTGCCGTAACCGGAGTACCCTCCGGCAGAAAGCAGGTCTACCTCGCTGATGACCTCGGAATGGCAGAGCAGGATAACACAGTTTTTTTCGCCGACCGTGACCCGCACGGCTTGTGCCTGTACATCTGTAAGGGTGATGCCGGCACGCAGTTTGGATACCGGGAGCAGCTCTGCGTGCATAGGTGCGGTGCAGGAATCCGGCATCAGGTGCAGGGCGGTGACAAACCAGTTGAAGTGCTCTGCCGTACGCTGCACGGTCAGGGCGCTGCCCTCCAGAAGGGTGTTGTACTCGCGGGAATAGGGAGCCGGATGCAGCCGGAGCTGCGCATTGCTGCCAAGGCATTGCAGGGCGGCATGGGCGTGCTGCCCCTTCCAGTATACGGTGCCGCCTTCCAGCGTAACTTCGCCTTCTCCGAAGTGGAAGTTCTGCTCAAAGGTATGTTTTCCCTCTCCAAAGAGCTGGTCGAATAGCAGCAGAACGTTCAGCTCCTTCAGGAATACCAGCTTGCGCATGGGCAGCAGACCCTGCTTCAGGTAGCCCAGATGACATAATCGGCAGAATCGGTAAAGCAGTGTTCCCCCTTGACCGGGATGGCAAGCGCCGAATAGCCCCAGCTGTCCAGACAGGTGCTGAAATCGAGATCATCCACCCGGGTGGTGTTGTGAGCAGCAGGGCTTTTCAGCTCCTGCCGCAGCGGGGTGTTGACGTAGGTGTAACGCCCGGAGTCGATCAGTACATCCTCACCGGCAATGCCTGCATCCACATGGAGCAGGTCGGCGTGGCCATGGCCGGAACCCAGACAGCCGCAGTGCATGTGCACATAGGAACCCTCGCCCCCGCGCAGCATACAGTTGCCGCTGTCGGGCAGCATCCGGGAACTGCGAAGCGGCTGTGCCGAAGAAAGCAGGGCGGAATATGCAGCCTGCTGCTCCGGGCCGAGATCCCAGAGATTTTCCGCACACAGGGAGGAAATGCCCTCCGGGCAGAGTGCCGCATCCTGAAACAGCAGCGCACCGGAAACCAGCAGATCCCGTGCATCCAGATCATCGGAATCCGATTGCGGCAGCAGATGTCCGTTGGGTTTGAGCCAGATGTGCAGGGCTCGGCACATGGCGTGTGCCTTTTCGACGATCCCGGCGGGCAGGGTGCGGCTGTTCTGCTTTGCGGCCCACAGCACATCCAGAACACACTGCAAAACCTCGCAATGGTACAGCGGGCTTTGCTCCCAATGACTGCCATCCGCAAAAACAGAAAGATGCAGGTTTTGGGCGATCCGCTCTGCGGCAAGGGTGCACCAGTCCTCCCGGTTCAGGTGCAGCCCCAGAAGGTACAGCCCATGGTCCTGCAAAACACCCCAGTTGGACAGGCGGTGAAAATCGTGGAAGGCAGTTGCCAGATATTCGCCGTGCACGGCAAGGCAGGCGTCTATCCGCTTTTGCCGCTCCGGGGTCAAGATGCTGCTGCCGTGGAACAGCCGCAGCACCCGCAGCCAGTTTGCGGCACGCAGTCCGGCTTCCAGACTGCGCCAAGTGCCGGTGCTGCTCTGCTCGGTCAGGGGAACACGGCTGATCCAGTCGTCTACCAGCGCTGCAAAGGTGTCGGCATAGACAGGCTCCCCGGTATAGAGCCACGCCTTTGCCAGATTGACAAAGCTGGTGTGGCGGTTCATAGCGTACACCCATTCCGGGTCTCCAAAGGGAACCAGCGCCCAGTCAATGGAGGAAACTTCGGCACCAAAGGCAACAGGCGTGCGGACACGCTCCATCTCCCAGTGGTCCCGGAAGGTAAAAATATGCTGACAAATCTCATCTGCGATCTCCAGCGTATGGGCACGAGTTTGCGGATACTGTGCGGCACAAGCCTGTGCCGCAGCAACAGGGTCCGGGCACCAGAGTCTGCTCTCGTTCATTGCACACAGCCTCCTTTTACCAGTAGGGGTTCCAATGGGTGGTCAGGCGGGTCAGCAACTCCAAATAGAAGTAGTCGCCCCATGTGTTGCATTCGTCCACACCACGGTCTTTCGGGATGGGGTTGTAGGGCGAATTCTTTGCATAAACGCCATGTAGCAGCAGGCCGTTGGAAACAGCAGGGTCAGTCACAGCGCAGTGCTGCACCAGAGCATCCGCCAGTTCCAGAGCAATGTTGTGATAATAAGCCGCCTTTTCCTCCGGCAGGAAGGGCAGCATTTCCAAAATGCCGCAGGCTGCCACCGCAGCAGCAGAGGAATCACGGGGTTCATCGCCGTCCGTAAAGGTCAGATCCCAGTAGGGGATGCGGTCTGCCGGCAGGCTATGGATAAAATAATCGGTGATGTCATAAAACAGTTCGATACACTTCGGTTCGTGGGTGTAGCGGTAGGCAAGCGCCATGCCGTACACGCCCCATGCCTGTCCGTGCGCCCAAGCGGAACCGTCCTTGTAGCCCTGCTGGGTGGAGCCGTACAGCGCTTCGCCAGTCTCCGGGTCAAAGAAGAAAGTGTGAAAAGTGGAGTGGTCTGCCCGTACCAGATGCGCCATGCTGGTGGCGGTGTGTGCAAGGGCAATTTTATGGTAGCGGCCATCCCCGGTCACTTCGCTTGCCCAGTACAGCAGCGGAAGGTTGAGCAGGCAGTCGATGATCAGGCGGTAATTTTCCTTTGCGCCCAGTGCACCCCATGCCTGAAGGAACTGCCCCTTCTGCTGGAAACGGGTGCAAAGCTGGTCGGCGGCAAGCAGAGCCGCTTTTTTGCCGGTTTCGCTGCCGGTAAGCTTATAGGCCGCAACACAGGAAGGCACATACAAAAAGCCCATGTCGTGGTGGTCTACGTCGATCTTTTGCTGGATGCGCTCCAGAAAGCTGTCCACCTGAAGCAGCGCAGCGTCCCGGAACGCAGTCTCGTGGGTGTGCTCCCACGCCAGCCAGTATTCCCCGGTGCAAAAGCCGGTGGTCCACTCTACGTTTTCAGAGGGAAGAAAAAAGTTGTGCTCGCTGTTGGAGCTTTGAAACTTGCCGGTAAAACGGGGCAGATTGCCGCGCAGGATGCTGCACGCAGCGGCAAGGGTAGGTTTGAAATCTGTGACCATAATTATATTGTCTCCTTGAAAAAGACCGTTCCCGGAGAAGCAGGAACGGTCTGGCTGTTTACAAAGGCGGTTCTTAACCCTTCAGACCGCTGGTGGCGATGCCCTGCACAAAGAAGCGCTGGCAGAACACATACAGGATCAGAATCGGCAGCAGCGCAACAACGCTGGCTGCCATGATCAGCTGATATTCACTGGAATATTGACCAATAAACATTCGGATGCCCAGCGGGATGGTCTTGTTTGCTTCGCTGTTGAAGTAGATCATGGGACCCATGAAGTCGTTCCATGTATTGACGAAGGTAAAGATGGTCAGGGTGGCAATGGCGGGCTTTGCCAGCGGTAGCACAATGCGGAAGTAGCAGCCGTATTCCGACAGGCCGTCAATGCGTGCCGCCTCGATCAGCTCGTTGGGCACGCTCTGGTAGAACTGGCGTAGCAGGAACACGCCGAACGCTGCAAAGGACTGCATCAGGATGTAGCCCAAATGGGTATCCACCAGATGGAGCTTCTGCATCAGCGAATACTGGGGCAGCATATAGATCTGCCAAGGAATCGCGATGGTGGCAATGTAGCACAAAAACAGGGTGTCGCGGCCACGGAATTTGCACTTGGAAAAACCATAGGCGGCAAAGGAGCAGGTCAGGACCTGAATGAAGGTGACGATAATGGTCAGCTTGAAGCTGTTGAAGGTGAACAGCCCGAAGGGGATCTTCTGCCAGATGCGGACGTAGTTTTCAAAGTGGAAGGTCTTGGGGATCCACTGGATGGGAACACTGAACACTTCGCTGTCCAGCTTGAAGGAAGCGGAGAACATCCACACCAGCGGCAGCAGGGTGACCACCGTGATGAGGATCAGGACCAGATAAACGCAGACCTGCACAAAGAGGTCCTGTTTGGTCTTTTTCATCGGAAAGTCTCCTTTCGTTACATAAAGTCGTTAAATTTCTTCTCTGCCTTGAACTGGAACAGGGTGATGGAGCCAACAATCAGCAGCAGGATGATGGCCGCAGCAGAGGCACTGCCGTAATTCCACGAGATGAAAGACTGGTTGTAGATGTACATACTCAGCAGCGTTGTCGAGGTACCGGGACCGCCCTCGGTCAGTGCAAAGATCAGGTCAAAGGTCTTGAAGCTGTTGATGGTCAGCATGATGAACACAAAGAAATGGCTTGGGGTCAGCATGGGAAAGGTGATGGAGCGGAATTGCCGCCATTTGCTTGCGCCGTCAATGCTTGCGGCTTCGTACAGGCTGGATGGGATATCCTGCAATGCTGCAAGATAGATGAGCATAAAATAGCCCATGTTCTTCCACACCTGCACGATAATGACCGCCATCAGCGCCCATTTGGTCGAAGAAAGCCAGCCGGGCAGCAGCTCAGCCGGAACACCGATCATGCTCAAAAACTGGTTGATGGGGCCGCCGTCTTTCAGGAACATGGCCTTGAACACAGCACCGACTGCAACGATGGAGGCAACATAGGGAAAGAAGATCGCAGAGCGGAAGAAGTTGACGAATTTGATCTTGGTATTCAGCAGCAACGCAAGACCCAGTGCAGCGATCATGCTGAAAATGACCGTAAAGACGCTGAACACGATGGTTTGCCGCAGCGCTGCACGGAACACACGATCCTTGAAGATGTTGACAAAGTTTTGCAGCCCCACAAACTCCATGGCGGTAAAGCCGTCCCACTTCATCACGCTGAGGACGAAGGAAAAGACGACGGGCACCAGAATAAAGATTGCAAAGCCGATAAAGTTTGGAAGAATAAAGGAAAGGCCGACCAGCGTGTTGCGGGTGTTCAGAGAAATGAGACGCTTTTTTTCGGTTTTAACAGCAGTTGACACCGGGGAATTCCTCCTTTCGGGTAGGTTATCCATAAAAACGACGATAAAAATGGGGCGGGCGAACCGCCCGCCCCGCAATATCGAAACGGAAAAATTGCGCAGACTTAGCCAAGGATCTCTGCCGCGCGGCTTGCCATTTCCGCAAGACCGTCTGCAACGGACAGCTCACCCAGCATGATCAGGCTGTGCTCCTCGCCCAGCATCTGGTTGACCTCGCCGACCTTATCGGTGATGGGACGGTCCAGAGAGATGTGCTTCACGGTCAGCGCCTCGGCAGCACCATCGGGCATACCGTCCATCTTGGCGATCTCGGCAATGGCATCGGCGTCTGCACGGCCCGGAATGGCACCGGTCTTTGCATAGGCGGAAGCGCCCTCCTCGCCGGTGATGAACTCTACCAGCTTCCATGCAGCATCCTGCTTTTTGGAGGCAGCGTTGACGCTCAGCGGGGTGGTGGAACCGACAGTCCAGCCAGCCTCAACGCCATCGGGGTGCGGCAGCGTGGCAATACCCCAGTTGACATTGCTCTCGCCGTCCTTGACCTTCTGGATCATGGTTGCGATGAACCAGCTGCCCATGGGCAGCATACCCACTGTGCCCTGTGCAAAGGGGCCGGAGTAGTGGATATTGCCGGTTTTCAGGGTGCCGTAATCCTGAACGGTGCCCTCGTCCTGCATCCGCACGGCCATCTCGTAGTAAGGCTGGAAGAAGTCGTAGCCGGTGTCGTAATCCATGATGGTGTGTTTGCCGTCCTACACGCCCCAGTTTTCAACGCAGGCCTGCCATGTGTGGAAGAATGCACCGTAGTTCTTGGCAGCACCCGTGCCGCTGGTCAGCTTCTTTGCGGTCTCTTCAAACTCGCTCCAAGTCCAGTCGTTGGAGGGGTAAGCCACACCGGCTGCATCGAACAGATCCTTGTTGTAGTACATGACATAGAAGTCCGTGCGGGCGGGCAGCGCATACTGCTTGCCATCAAAGGCAAAGTTCTCCGCCAGACCGTTGTACACGCTCAGGTCGATGCCTGCATCTGCAATGTAACCGGTCAGATCCGCAAGCTGACCTTTATCCGCCAGACTCTTGGCGGTGTCGGAGTCCTTGATGTAGAAGGCGTCCACATCGCTGCCGCCGTTCAGCATGACGCTCAACTTGGTGGTGTAGTCTGCGGAGGGGATGTCGATGATCTCCACCTTGATGTTTGGGTTTGCCTTCTCGAATGCGGCAACGGCATCGGAAACCGTGGTGTTGGAGGTGTTGTCCCAAGTGGCGAGCTTCAGGGAAACATTTTCAGCGGTGCTGGATGCAGCAGCACTGGAAGATGCCGTCGTCGTGGTGGAGGAAGAACCACCGCCGCAGGCACTCAGCGCACCAGTGGCAGCGAGCGCGCCCATAGCAACGAGGAACTGGCGGCGGGAAATCAGCTTTTTCATAGATATTCTCCTTCTTCTCTATGCTCAAAACGTTCAGATCTACGGGGCACAGGTGTGTTCCGTTTGTTGTGTCTATTTTAGAACACGGTTTCCTTTTCGTAAACGCAGGAAACGCACGGTTTCCCATACTATTTTAGAGAATCGGCAGTCGGGAGTAGTATTATTTTACAATATCATACTTTTTTACACAAAACCACTGTACGGCGGTTGATTTCTTGCTTTTTTGCGGTTCGCGCTAAAATATAGGTGCGGATATCATGTAATATTGCCATTTGTGATGAGGAAACCTCTATGAAATCATGCACCCTTCATCCCGGAAAAAGCAGCCGGAACGGGTTCTTTTCTACCCTGAAATGGAAGCTGATCTTTACCTCGGTACTTTGTACAGCGGCGGTCAGCCTGTTCGGCAGTCTGTTCCTCTATTATAAAATGAATACGATGCTCCAGCAGAAGACGGACCGCATTGACGAGCTGCACCTTTCCGCGCTGATGAATGAATATCTGGAGGATCTGAGCGATCTGGGCAATCTGTGTGCAAATGACGCGCAGGTGGTCACAGCACTGGAGCAGACGGGCCGCTCCTCCTATGCCATGCGGCAGGCGCTGGACGCACAGAACCGCCTGAACGCCTATCTGGCCTACTCCCCGCTGAGCAGTACGGTGGATCAGCTGACCGTGTTCAACACCGACGGTCGATTCATCAGTGGTGCCGGGCGCACGATGGGAACGCCGCAGGATTACGACCACATCATCCAGCAGCCGCTGTACCAAAAGATCCTGCAGATGCAGAATCCCCCGGCGGCAATGATCGCCCCGGCGCGTTCCATCCACATGGCGATGCGGAGAGACCCCTATGTGCTGGCGGTCCTCTGCCCGGTCAGAGGCTTGGGCAGCACCTCCGGCTACGGGTACTTGTATGCGGAGCTGGGGCTGGATCTGTTCTGTGATGTGCTGGACCCCTTCGACGAGTGAAGCAAGCTGTTTCTTGCAACGGACGATACGGTGTTGATCCGCCCAGAAAGCCTGACCGAGGAGATGCCCACAGCCCGGCAGCTGGCGCAGGCAAGCGCAGAGAACACCGAGCTGATGTTGGGAAACCGGAAATTCAAGGTAACCGCCGTCCGGCTGAACGCCGGTGGGCTGTCGCTGTATTCCTGCTTTGAGATGACCGGTCTGGACAACGACGGCGCACAGACCCGGATGGCCGTTGCCACCACCCTGCTGAGCTGTTTTTTGCTGGCGCTGGTGTTGGCATTGATCCTTGCTGCGTATCTGACCAAGCCCATCAGCCTGCTGAACAACCGTCTGCACCGCATTGCAGACAACGATTTTTCCTATGACCCGGAGATCGAAAAGGCAGGCGGAGAACTGGGACAGATCGGGCACACGGTCAACGAGATGACCATGAGCATCGAAAATCTGCTGCAAACCACCGAGCAATCCTACGAGCAGCGCCGTAAAATCGAGATACAGCTGCTGCAAAGTCAGGTGAACCCCCACTTCCTTTATAATACACTGGACTCCATCCGTTGGATGGCAGTGATCCAGAAAAGTCCGGGCATTGAAAGCATGACCCGCAGCCTTTCCAACCTGTTGAAAAATATTGCAAAAGGCACGCAGGATAAGATCACGCTGGAAGAAGAACTTGCCCTGCTGCACGATTATGTGGAGATCCAGTCGGTGCGCTATATGGAGGCATTCACCTTCAACGATACGGTGCCGAAGGAGCTGTACCGCTACCGGATCATCAAGCTGACCTTGCAGCCGCTTGTGGAAAATGCAATCTTCCACGGCATTGAACCGACCGGAGAAAACGGCACGATCACAGTGACCGGGCGGGAGGAAGGCGGCGACCTTGTGCTGTGTGTGACAGACGATGGCGCAGGCATCCCGCCGGATGTCCTGCCCACCCTGCTCAGCGAGGAACGCCCCCGCAGCCACGCCTCCCTCAACGGCATCGGCGTCTGCAATGTGCACAAACGGCTGCAAATGTTGTATGGCGAAGCCTACGGTCTTACCATCGAGAGCGAACCGGGGGGCGGCACCTGTGTTACGGTGCGTGTTCCCAAGGAGGAGTAAAAATGTATCAGGTATTGCTGGTGGACGATGAGCCACTGATCCTTTCGGGCATCAAATTCATGCTCGACTGGAATAAAAACAACTGCCAGATCGCGGGCACGGCACGCAATGGGCAGCAGGCGATGGAAAAAATACGCACCCTGTACCCGGATATCGTCATCTGCGATATTGCCATGCCGGGCATGACAGGGACGGAGCTTTTGCAGCAGGCGGCAAAGAAGTTCCCCCATGTGGTATTCATCATGCTGACCAACCACCCGGATTTTCAACTGGCACAGCATTCTCTGCGTTACCGTGCGGTGGATTATCTGCTCAAGAGTAATCTGGAACCGGAAGCGCTGGAACGCAGTCTTGCTGCAGCGCAGGCAGAGTGCAGGACCCGCGCAAAGCTCAATCGGGTGGAAATGGTGGACGACTATTTAGAGCATAACCGCCAGAATATGCTGGAAAAAGCATTCCTGAGCCTGATGCAGAGTCAGCCCGGCTACGCAAGTGAAAATGCGGTGGAGTTATTGGCAGAAACCGGCGCATTGCAGAATTATGCCATTGCCTATCTGGTCATGGATTTCAGCGCTGTATCCGGCTGGAAGGACTTTTCCCCGGAAGAACGTGCCAAAACGTTTGAGTGGGTGCGGGAGCTTTGCCGGGAAGTGGCGCAGAACACCTTCCCGGAGAATGCGCTGTTCTCTGCAAACACGCCTGCACAGAGCCAGACCCTATTTCTGCTCTGCTGGCAACTGGAAAAGGATACATGGAAAAACCGCCTGCGTGTTTTTGCGGAAAAAGCAGGGGCAGCGTGCCGCACTATTGCAAAGACTGAGCTTTCGGTAATGGGAACTAGTTGCTTTGCCGGACCGGAAGGTCTGGAAAGCTGTCGCCGGCAGTTGTTCGGGCTGCGGGACAACTACTATTATTTTGGCAGCAACGCCATGTTTTATGAGGACTTCGCCCCGGTGAAATGGGGCAGCCTTGCGCTGGGCGGTATCGGCGACCGGCTGCAAACCGAGATCAACGCCAAAAATGCAGCCGCGTGTGAGCTGCTGCTCAAGCGCGCCATCGACCGGGTCAGCACGGTGCCGCACCAGCAAAGTCAGGCGCTCTGGCTTTGCGGTGGGATTTACAGCGCTGTGGCGGCATTTCTGGAGATCGACACCGCGAAAGGGCGGCAGAGCATCGAGCAGCTTGCCACCCGGCAGCAGGTGCTGGAGTGGCTGGAACTGATCAAGACCGAGCTGAGCGCACGGATGGGGTAGTGCGACCCGGTGGGACGCACCGCTCTGCTGGAAAAAGCCCGGCAGTATGTACTGGACAACGTAGACAAGCGCATTATGCTGCAGGATGTGGCAGACCACATCTGCATCTCACCGGGGTATCTTTCGGCGCTGTTCAAAAAACAGTACGACCAGACGTTGGTGGAGTTTATCAATGAGCAGAAATGCCACCGTGCCAGTGATCTGATCCGGCAGGGGCAGTACCGCATCTATGAAATTTCCTATATGCTGGGATTTGAAAATGCCTACTATTTTACACGGGTGTTCAAACGCTATCTGGGCATGACACCGACAGAGTATCAGAAAAAATACACGACAGAAAAAGGATGAAATGCCATGCTGACCCAACTGCTAGAGCGCCCCTATACGCCGCAACGCCCCAAATTGTTTCCTGACCTATCGGAGCGGCAGGTGTGGGGTACACTTTCCTGTTCCGAACGCTGGCTGCGTGCAGGCAGCGGAGTACTGCACAGCACAGATGCACTGCCAGAATTGCCGTTATCCCTCTGGCTGGATTTTACCAGAACAGGAAACCGAAACCACTACGAAGCGCCGTATTTTGTACGCCGCCGCACACTTTGTGCGCTGACCATGGCAGAACTTATCAGCGGGAACGGCAGCTTTCTGCCAGCCGTTGCAGATGCCTGTTGGACGATCTGCGAGGAGAGCGCATGGCAGGTGCCTGCACATAACCTTTATGTCCGAGATACACCGCCGCACCCCTTGCCGGATCGGAAGCGTCCCATTGTAGATCTGTTTGGAGCTGAGACTGGTGCACTTATTGCGACCGTGTATGGTCTGTTGGGTGAAAAGCTGGATGCTTATGCCCCCGGACTATGTGCAAGGCTGAAACAGGAGGTGGAACAGCGTATCCTTCAGCCTTACTGTACGGAACATTTCTGGTGGATGGGCGGCAAGGGAGAGCAGTGCAACAACTGGACACCTTGGTGTACCCAAAATGTTCTGGTTGCCGCAGCACAGCTTGTACCCGCTGAAGAACTACCGACCTATATCGAGAAGGCTGCGGCAAGTCTGGACTGCTTTCTGGACGAGTACGGCGAGGACGGCTGCTGCAGCGAAGGTGCACAGTATTACCGCCATGCGGCATTGACCATGTACGGTGCATTGGAACTGCTTTGTGCTATGGCACCGGGCGTATTTGATACGGTATGGCAGGAGCCGAAGATCTGCGCCATGGCAGAGTATATCGTAAAAATGCATGTTGACGGCAAGTATTACCTGAATTTTTCGGATTGCAGCCTCCTTGCCGGAGAGCGTGGTGTGCGGGAATATCTGTTTGGCAAGCGGGTGGGCAGTACACCGCTGATGACCCTTGCCGCAAAGGATTGGAGCAAAGCAGTAAAAAATGCAGACCCGGATCGGCTGCATCACCCGGATATCAGCGAGGGCATCAACCTATACTATCATCTCCAGACGGCACTGTATGAGGACGAGGTGCTAACGTATGCCCGGACGGCACAGCCACAAGAAGCACAAAGTATCTGGTACCCCAGTGTGGGAATCCTTGTATCACGCAGCGGGGCTTGGGTCGCAGGGGTCAAGGCTGGCTGCAACAACGACAGCCATAACCACAACGATGTGGGCAGTGTGACCCTATACCGGGACGGCAGACCTCTGCTGGTGGATATTGGCGTGGAGACCTACAGCAAAAAGACCTTCAGCGCCCAGCGCTATGAGATCTGGACGATGCAGTCAAGCTGGCATAACCTGCCGGAGTTCGACCCGAACGGCAAACGTTGGCAGCAGCTGCCGGGCAGTCAGTACCATGCAGCAGAAGTGCAGGTGGGCAGCAACCTGCACACTATCTCCATGGACATCGCCCCGGCATACGGGCAGGTTCCGGGACTGACGTACTACCGCCGCACCGTGCAGCTGACGGAAAACTGCTTGCAGATGCAGGATATAACTGATTACCCCGGCGAGATCGCACTGACCTTGATGAGCGAGGAAAAACCGGAAATAAATGGTGCAGCGGTGCGTTTTGGGACACTGGCACAGATGACTGTGAGTGGTGCCGGACGGATCACCACCGAGGAAATCCCCATCCATGATGACCGCCTGCATTTGGCTTGGCAGAACAGTCTTTACCGCACCCGGATCTGGTTCAAAACGCAAATAGATCTTTGCATCAGTGATGGCGATTATAGCAATCCCACAAATTAGTGCAAATAATTACAAAATTTGAACCAGCCTGAGCAATCAGAAGGAGAAATCGTCTAAAAAGCACATTGGATCGCATTCGGAAGAGCATCGAGCGTTCGTGCTTTGAATTTGCGCAGGAAAGCCTTCACCTTTGACCAGTGCTTTTCAATGGGATTCGAATCAGGACTATACGGTGGACCAAACAAAAATAATCCGAACTTGTTTCCGATAGGAGACGGGTTCGGATTGTTTTTTTCGGAAAATTAGCGTTTGCGGTGCAGTGAAAGTTATTGCACGGCGCAGCCCGGTATGGTACAGTTAGGACAGAAGGTTTATTTTATAGGAGGGTGAAACGATGGAGCAGTACCAGAGCATTTGTCAGCACCTGTACGAGGCTACCCAGATCCCGGCGCTTCTGGTAGCGCAGGACGGTCATGTGGTGGCCGAGTGGTCCCGCTTTTCCAAAACGCCGGTGCCGGAATACGGCTTCAAGATGGCGGTGCAGGATTTTGAGCTGCAAAAGCGGGACGCGCTGCACCCGACCATTTTCCACATCAAGCCCGGCTATCTGTTCGCGGTGGCAAAGCTGGATGCGCAGCTGTACTGGGTCACGGGGCTGGTGTCTCCGGTGCACCGCAGCTATGAGGAAATTTTTGCCGCCTACGGGCAGGAGACGCTGTTCACCCCGGAAGCGCTGCGCACGCTTGCCACCGGGCTGCTCAACTCTCCGCTGGTCACCCTTTCGCAGTTGAAAAGCGCGGTCTGCCTTTTGCTGTGTCTTGTGCACGGCACCATGATTCCGGAAGAGAACATTCTGCTGTGCAACGATGAGGACCGTCTGCCCATCGGACAGCCGTTTCAGGCGGTGCTGTTCCAGATACGGGAAACCCCGGAGCCGCATATCACCACACAGCTGGAGGAGCGCATCGCCGCGCTGGTCGCAGCAGGGAACGTGGAGGAACTTGCCCGGTATATGCGCAAGCCGGAGCAGGGAAAAAGCGGAAAAATGTCGGATGACCCCCTGCGGCAGATGAAGTACCATTTTGTGGGGTTTGCCGTGATCGTATCCCGTGCCGCCATCAAGGGCGGCATGGACGAGGAGGAAGCGCTGACCCTCAGCGACCTTTACTGTCAGCGGATGGACGTGATGACCCAGGCTATCGACATCCTGCGCACCGTCTATGATATGAGCATGGATTTCTGCCGCAAGGTGCAGCAGGGTAAGCAGGGCAGCTATTCGCCCACGGTGCAAAAGTGCCTGCACTATATCTCCCGCCATCTGCACGAGAATATCCACGCCGAACACCTTGCCCTGCTGACCGGGCTCAGCTCCAAGACCGTGGCAGAGCGCTTCCGGCAGGAGACAGGCTATTCCATCCCGGACTACCTCCACGCGCAGCGGGCGGAGGAGGCAAAGTATCTTTTGCGGTACACCGAGTATTCGCTGGCGGAAATTTCCGGTATCCTGAACTATGCCTCCCAGAGTTATTTTACCAAGATCTTCCGGGACCGCACCGGGCAGACCCCCCAGCAGTACCGGGATTGCCCGCATGAATTGACAAATTCATAAGCTGATACCAGAGATGCGGGGCAGTTTGCTCCGCATTTTTTTATAAACTTCTTTTTATTGATATACCCGCCCGCCTTTCCTTTGTTATAGTAAGACTACCATCCGCTGATTCACCAAAAGAATGAAGGAAAGGCAAGGAATTTGTAGTGAAAGAGCGTAACGAAAAGCGCCCGCCCCGCAAAAAAGGCATCGTTCCCATTGCGGTGCTGCTGACCATCGGTCTCGTGGTCAACATCGCCTGCGGAATCTTCTATTCCGCCATCACCCCGTTTATGACCGCAAACTTCAACCCGCTGCTGACGGGTCAGAAGCAGGTGACCACCGGCCAGAGCCTGACTGTGGAGCAGGCGGCAGAGCAGAGCCGCGCCATGGCACAGGAGCTGGTGCAGGAGGGCGCCGTTCTGCTGAAGGATCAGGATAACGCCCTGCCGCTGGCAGAGAGTACCGCCGTTAACCTGTTCGGCTACGGCTCCGTGGACCCCATCTACGGCGGCAGCGGCTCCGGCGCAAGCGACACCTCCTCCAACATTGATCTGGTCACCGGCCTGACCAACGCCGGGTTTACGGTCAATCAGGAGCTGGTGGATTTCTACAAGAAGTCCGGCGTCAGCCGTGCAGCCCAGAAGGGTTTTGAAGGCTCCAACTTCACCCCCGCCGAGGTGCCCGCAGCGCAGTACACCGACACGCTGCTGCAGAACGCCAAGGCATTCTCGGATGTGGCTATCGTCACCATCTCCCGCGTGGGCGGCGAGGGCGGTGACCTGCCGCAGGATATGTACGCCGCCGGTTACAGCAAGACCGATGACGGCAGACATTATCTGGAACTGACGCAGGACGAAGAGGATCTGCTGGCGCTCATCAAGGCACAGGGCTTTGGCAAGGTGATCGTCCTCATCAACTCCTCCAACGCCATGGAGCTGGGCTTCTTGGAGGATGACTCGATTGACGCCGCCCTGTGGATCGGCAGCCTTGGCTCCACCGGCTTCAACGCCGTGGGCGAGATTTTGTCCGGCAAGGTGAACCCCTCCGGCCGTCTGTCGGATACCTACGCTTACGACCTGACCACCGCTCCGGCTTACTGGAACGCCGGCGACTTTACTTACGCGAACCTCAAGCACCATTATGTGGAGTACGCCGAGGGCATCTATGTGGGCTACCGCTTCTACGAGACCCGCTATGTGGACAACACCACTGGCGTGTGCGATGAAGCCGCCTACGCAAAGGCAGTGCAGTACCCCTTCGGCTACGGCCTGTCCTACACCACCTTTGAGCAGTCCATCGCCGACTACAAGACCACCGACAGCGCCATTGAGATGACCGTGGAGGTCAAGAACACCGGCGCTGTGGCGGGCAAGGACGTGGTGCAGGTCTACTACACCGCACCCTATACCATCGGCGGCATTGAAAAATCCCATGTGGTGCTGGCAGGCTTTGCTAAGACTGGCCTGCTGCAGCCCGGCGCTTCCGAGAAGGTGACCGTCACCTTTGCCCCGGAGGATATGGCTTCCTACGATGAGACCGGCGCAAAGGCTTACGTTCTGGAAGCCGGTACTTACCAGATCAAGCTGATGCGCAACGTCCATGAGGTGATCGACCAGCGGGAATACGAAGTGCCCGCCACCATCACGTACAGCGGCGATAACGCCCGCAGCACCGACCTTGTGGCTGCCACCAACGAGTTTGAGGACGTGGCACAGGGTCAGATCAAGCAGTACGTTTCCCGCGCCGACTGGGAGGGCACTCTGCCCACCACCCGCACCGACGGCAAGACTGCCAGCGCAGAGACCGTTGCCGCCAAGGAGAACACCCCTGTCTACGAGAATAACGACAGCGACCAGCCCATTACCATTGCCGACCACGGCCTGACGCTGGAGGATATGACCGGGCTGGATTACGATGACCCCAAGTGGAACGACCTGCTGGAGCAGCTCAGCGTGGACGACATGACCAACATGATCTCCAATGGCGGCTGGTCTACCCCGGAAGTTGCCAGCGTGGGCAAGCCCGCCACCAATGATCTGGACGGCCCTGCCGGCATCAACAGTCTGGTCAGCAGCCTGAAGGGCGTTTCCTTCCCCAGCGAGGTCATCGTGGGTTCCAGCTGGAACACCGACCTTGCCCAGCGCTTTGGCACCGCCTTTGGCGCCGAGGCCGCCGCAAACCATGTGGTGGGTCTGTACGCCCCCGGCATGAACATCCACCGCACCCCCTTCTCCGGCCGTAACTTCGAGTATTACAGCGAGGACGGCCTGCTGTCCGGCAAGATGGGCGCTGCCATGGTGCAGGGCGTGGACAGTCAGGGCGTGTACACCTATATCAAGCACTTTGCCCTGAACGATCAGGAGTCCAACCGTCTGTCCATCTCTGTCTGGGCAAACGAGCAATCCATCCGCGAAATTTACCTCAAGCCCTTTGAGCTTTCTGTCAAGGAGGGCGGCACCACCGCTGTCATGAGCAGTTACAGCCGCCTTGGCAACACTTGGGCAGGCGCTTCCAAGGCACTGCTCACCGATGTGCTCCGCAACGAGTGGGGCTTCCACGGCATGGTGGTCACCGACTCTGCCATGGGCAACACCAGCTGGATGGACATCAACCTTGCCCTCCGCGCAGGCGGCGACATGATGCTCTGCCTGATGGGCGTCAAGCTGGATTCCTCCTCCAACACCGCACAGCAGGCCATGCGCCGCGCCTGCCACAACATCCTGTACACGCAGGCAAACAGCATCGCCATTGCGGCGGCTGTGGATAACACACCCTACTGGCTCATCCTGCTGGCCATCGTGGACAGCATCCTGCTCATTGCCATCGTTCTGCTGATCCTCAAGCGCATCCCCGCCGGTAAAAAACTGGGCAAGGGCGCAAAGGCTGGTATCTGCGTGGGCATCGCTGCCGTGGTGGCGCTGGTGTTCTGGGCAATGTTCTTCCGCAGCGGCAGCGCACCGGCTGCAGTAGCTTCCTCTGAGAGCGCAGCCGCTTCCGAGACTGCTGAAAGCATCGCAGCTTCGGAAGAAGCAACGGACGGCCTGTTTATGGAGCTGTCCCAGACCGATGCAGGCGGCTGGCTGGGCTGCCACGTCTACCTGATGGAGGACGGCAGCTACTCCGTTACCTACGATTACACCGCCGATAATACCGGCATCGAAGGCGAAAAGGGCACTTACGAGATCGGCGCGGACGGCACCCTGACCCTGACCGCAGCGGACGGTACGGTGCACACCGCCGCAGCCGCTGCCAACGCAGACGGTACCATCAGCTACACGCTGGAGTTCACCGAGAGCAACACCTCTGTGGTCTGCAACCCCACCGGCACCCTTGACCCCGGTGCAGCATCCGCTGCCCCCGCCATGGAAGGTCTGCTGGTGGAGCTGTCCCAGAAGGACGCAGGCGGCTGGCTGGGCTGCCACATCTACCTGATGGAGGACGGCAGCTTCTCGGTGGCCTACGACTACACCGCCGACAATGCCGGTATCGAAGCCGCCAAGGGCACTTATGTGGACAACGGGGACGGCACCCTGACCCTGACTGCCGATTCCGGCGAGGAGATCACCGTGACCGTTACCGACAATGGCGATGGCACTAAGACCTATTCTGCCGAAGTGACCGAGGTAAACACTTCCATTGTCTGCAACCCCACCGGCAAACGCTGATGGCCTATGGGCGGCGGTGCTCCCGCACCGCCGCCCATTTTATAAGAGGAGACGCTATGAAACACCCTGAAATTCTCCAAAAGCTTTCCCTTGAACAAAAATGTGCCCTGCTGTCCGGCAAAAATACATGGCAGACGCAGGACTACCCCAAACAGGGCGTGCCCGCCATCTGGCTGTCGGACGGCCCCAACGGTCTGCGCAAGCAGGCGGGCGCAGCCGACCATCTGGGGCTGAACCCCAGCGTGCCTGCCACCTGTTTTCCCACTGCCGCCACCATGGCAAACAGCTGGGACCCGGCGCTGGGCGAAGAAGTAGGCCGGGCGTTGGGCGAGGAGACCGCCGCGAACCGGGTAAATGTACTGCTGGGCCCGGGCCTGAACGTAAAGCGAAGCCCCCTGTGCGGACGCAGCTTTGAATATTTCTCCGAGGACCCCTACCTCTCCGGTAAGATGGCGGCTGCCTATGTCCGGGGCATTCAGGAAAACGGCATTGCCGCCTGTCCCAAGCACTTTGCCGTGAACAGTCAGGAACTGCGCCGCATGGCCAGCAACTCGGTGCTGGACGAGCGCACCCTGCGGGAGCTGTACCTCACCGCCTTTGAGATCGTGGTCAAGGAGGCGCACCCCAAGTCCATCATGTCTGCTTACAACAAGGTGAACGATACCTACGCCAACGAGAACCACCATCTGCTGGTGGAAATCCTGCGCAAGGAGTGGGGCTTTGACGGGGCAGTCGTCACCGACTGGGGCGGCTCCAACGACCATGTGAAGGGCGTGAAGAACGGCTCTACGCTGGAAATGCCCTCCCCGGGTCTGGGCGGAGCGCGCAAGCTGCTGAAGGCGGTGGCCGAGGGCAGCCTGACCGAACAGGAGATCGACCTGCGGGTGGACGAGCTGCTGGAACTGGTGCTTTCCACCACCGCAGCCATGGAAAAAGCACCCCGCAAGTTTGACGAAAAGGCGCATCATGAATTAGCCCAACGGGCGGCAGCGGAGAGCATCGTTCTGCTGAAAAACGAGGGCGGCGTCCTGCCCCTGAAGCACAGCAAAAAGATAGCCCTCATCGGTGATTTTGCCCTGACGCCCCGGTATCAGGGTGCAGGCTCCAGCATGGTGAACCCCACCCGGGTGGACAGCCTGAAGGATGCCATGGAAGCGGCAGAGCTGGACATGGTGGGCTACTGCGCCGGTTACGAGCGCAGCGGCAAGCCCAACAAAGCCTATCTGGACGAAGCGGTTTCACAAGCCAAGATGGCAGACGTGGTGATCCTGTGCATCGGTCTGGACGAATCCAGCGAGAGCGAAGGCCTCGACCGCACCCACATCGGCATCCCGGCGGTGCAAAAGCAGCTGCTGGATGCCGTCACCGCAGCCAACCCCAATGTGGTGGCAGTGGTCAGCGCGGGCAGCGTCATCGAGACTGACTGGGTGGAGCAATGCAAGGCCGTGGTGCACGGCTATCTGGGCGGGCAGGCCGGTGCCAGCGCCATGCTGGAGGTGCTGACCGGCTGGCAGAACCCCTGCGGCAAGCTGGCGGAGACCATCCCCCTGCGTTACGAGGATACCCCCGCCGCACGCTATTTCCCCGGCAAAAAGCAGAATGCCGAGTATCGGGAGGGGCTGTACGTGGGCTACCGCTACTACGAGACCGCCAACAAGGCGGTGCGGTATCCCTTCGGCTACGGCCTGAGCTACACCACCTTTGCGTACAGCGATTTGAAGGTAAATGCAGATAAAGTTACTTTTACCCTTACCAACACCGGCAGCGTGGCCGGTGCGGAAATTGCACAGCTCTATGTGGCAAAACCGGATGCAGCGGTTTTCCGACCGGCCAAGGAACTGAAGGGTTTTGCCAAAGCGTTCCTCAAGGCAGGGGAGAGCAAAACGGTCACCATCCCGCTGGACGACAAGACCTTCCGCTACTGGAACGTGGCCACCGACCACTGGGAGGTGGAGGGCGGCAGCTATCAGCTGCTGGTGGGTGCCAATGTGCAGGACATCCGCCTGACCGCCGACATCGCCCTGCCGGGCACCGGCGCACCCGACCCCTATGCAGGCAAGGCGCTGTCGGATTACTGGACGGGCAATATTCAGAACGTCCCGGACGCAGAGTTTGAGACCCTGCTAGGGCGTCCGCTGCCGGAGGAAACCACCGCCATCGACCGCACCATGACCTTGGGCGAGCTGAACCACAGCCGCAGCCCGCTGTGCTGGCTCATCGCAGGGGTGCTCACCCTGCTGCTGCGCTCCGGCGAAAAGCGGGGCAAGCCCAACCTGAATATCCTGTTCCAGTACAATATGCCCCTGCGCGGTCTGGCGCAGATGACCGGCGGCATCATCGGCGAGGAGACCGTGGACGGCCTTGTGATGGAAGCAAAGGGCTTCTGGGTCATCGGCATCCTGTGGGCACTGGTTGGCCTTTTGCAGAACTATGTAGCCAACAGCCGCTATCAGGCAAAGCTGGATGAACAGTCCAGATAAAAGGGGAACAATACTATGAATTTCTGGAATAACTTTGCGGCAAAGCATCCCGCCGCTGCCAAGTGGGTGCGCGAGGGCGGCCTGTTCGTCATCGTGTCCAACCTCATCACTGTGTTCAAGTACCTGCTGCTGCAATTTCTGCCCAAGGCATTTGCAAGCCTGCCGGTGGTGGATTTCGGCTGGCCGGGCATTGATATCACCCTGTTCGGCGAGACCTTCAAGTGGAACATCCTCGGCTACGACGCCGCCCACGGCGGCTTGCCCTACTTCTGCGCCTACATGATCGCCATGGTCATCGGCGAGTGCATCAATTTTCCCATCCAGCGCAATTTCGTGTTCCGCAGCAAGGGCAATCTGGCAAAACAGATCGGCTGGTATCTGCTGGCATTCTGCGTCATTACCTGCATCGTCAACTCCATCAACTGCATCTGGGTGGCAGTGGCAGGGCTGCTGGTGCCGGACTTCATCTACAACATCGGCACTACCGTGCTCAACGGCGGCATCTCCATGGTCATCTTCTTCTTTGTGAATAAGATCATCTTCCCGGAGGGCGAAAAAGCAGCTAAATAACAAGCAATCTTCTTTTCTTCCTTTTTTCTCTTTCAAAACAACTTCCCTGAAAGAACCATGAAAAGTTCCTTCAGGGAAGTTTGTTTTTTATAGCAGTTTGTGTTTTGATTGCCCGAGCAGTAACAGCGGTTTCACCTGATTTACAAGATATACTCCATCTGCCGCTCCTTGGTTTTCATGCCCATTTTTTCGTAAAATTGCTCTGCCGAAGTGTTCCCCGCCCAGACGTTCAGGGTTACCTCATAGCAGCCCAGCGCTTTTGCCTGCTGTTTTACATATTCAAACAGGCTTTCCCCGATGTGCTGTCCGCGCGCCTGCTTGTCAACACAGAGATCATCAATGAACAGCGACTTGAAGGGTACCATGTTGGTGGAGAAAGGCTGCTCCTTCAATTGACAAAAGGCATAGCCCATGCACACATCCTCCTCGTTCACGGCAACATAGATGGGCTTATCCTCCTGTTTCAAAAGCTCTGCCAGTTCACAGACGGTGTATTTTGTGGTGCCGGGAATAAAAATATCCGGGCGTATCTCGGCATGGATTTGCAGCACCTGCCCCAGCAGCGCAAGCAGTCTGGGAATGTCTTTTTCATCGGCTTTACGAATATTCATTTTTTTGCTCCTTCCATTTTCTGGTTTATGCATTTCCAGTATACCACACCGGACGGCACCGGAAAAGAGAAAATGCAAACCGCCCGATAGCAAACAAAAAACGCGAGCGACCGCTTTGGCCGCTCGCGTTTTTGATATGCTGTATTATCCGTCTAATTTCTCCTGCGCCCGGTATTGCAGCGCTTCCAGCAGGGAATCCTCGTCCAGCAGGGGCTTGCCCGCAAGGTCGGCCACGGTGCGGGCGACCCGCAAAATGCGGTCGTGCGCCCGGGCAGAAAGGCCCAGCGCATCGTAGGAGCTGCGCAGCAGCTGCTCGGCACCGGGGGTCATGCGGCAGATGCGCCGCACCTGCCCGGCGTTCAGCTGGGCGTTGCAGTGCACCCCCTTAAAGCCCGGCGCGGCGTACCGCTTGGCCTGAATGGCGCGGGCAGCAAGCACCTGCTTGCGCAGCTCCGCGCTGCTCTCGGATGGCGCGGCGGTATGCAGTTCGTCAAAGGCGATGGGGTCCATCTCCACGCACAGGTCAATGCGGTCCAAAAGCGGGCCGGACACCCGGCTGCGGTACTGCCGCACCGCACTGGGCGAGCAGGTGCAGGCGCGGGTGGGGTGGCCGTAGTAGCCGCATTTGCAGGGGTTCATGGCGGCTACCAGCTGGAAGTGGCTGGGGTAGGTGGCGCTTCCGGCGGCGCGGCTCACGGTGATCTGACCGTCCTCCAGCGGCTGGCGCAGCACCTCTAAGCTCTCGCGGGAAAACTCCGGCAGTTCGTCCAAAAACAGCACGCCGCAGTTGGCAAGACTGCACTCGCCCGGGCGGAACTGCGCCCCGCCTCCGGCAAGGGCGGCAGAGCTTGCCGAGTGGTGCGGGCTGCGGAAGGGGCGGGCAGAGATCAGCCCGCGTCCCTGCGGCAGCTGCCCGGCAATAGAATAAATCTTGGTCGTCTCCACCGCTTCCTCCCGGGTCAGGGGCGGCAGAATGCCCGGCAGACGCTTTGCCAGCATGGATTTGCCGGTGCCAGGCGCGCCTGTTAAAAGCACGTTGTGCCCGCCTGCGGCCGCAATGACCATGGCGCGCCGCGCCAGCGACTGCCCCATCACATCCGCAAAATCCGGCACCTGCTGCCATGCGTCCTCCGGGTCAAAGGGCATGGCGGCGGCAGGGGAGAGGGGGCGGATGCCCTTCAGCGCCTCCACCACCTCCCGGGCAGTGTTGGCAGGGTAGACGGTCATGGTGTCGGCACAGGCTTCGGC
>ERZ1026862.686-NODE-686-length-22287-cov-16.534635_pt1 | contig 22287 bp, 16 predicted proteins | sample MGYA00380161_ERZ1026862 | MGnify/ENA primary metagenome ERZ1026862 (study PRJEB33269, sample SAMEA4719797) | human gut metagenome | biome: human-associated habitat; feature: organic feature; material: feces | place: Cameroon | collected 2013-10 ... | reverse complement strand
ATATCGGCATTTACCAACTTATGAAAAGATAATCAGAAATTTAGTAAGTTTTTTAAAAAGTTAAAAAGGTGTGGCATAGCCATCTGCACGGAGCAGCAGACCCTTCGCCCAAGGTGGAGTACGGCCCATCTGTTCACAGACAGCATCTAGAGAGACCTTCGGGTCAGCTTCGATGACAAGTTCATCGTGGATGTGCATCACGATGGAGCAGCAGCGCAGAGTGCGCATGGCGTAGCAGAGGATGTCGCGAGCTGTGGCCTGAACGATGTTCTCGACGAACTTCGGCCCGTAGGAATCGAGGCGTTCCCACTTCTTGGTGCCGCCGACACCTTCATAGGTGATACATTCGCCGCCGAACTTGTTAGTGCCGACCCTCGGTTTCACATAGGCCAGCTTTCTTCCGGAGGGTAGCGTGATGAACAGCATCCCGCTCCTGCAGGAGAAGGTCAGACCGTAATCGGTGGTGGTGTGCTTATACTTCACGGCCTCCATGACCGCTCGGTCAACATCCCACCAGAACTTGACGATGTTTGGGTTTGCCTGTCGCCATGCGTCTACCAGCGGAGGGAGTTCCTCCTCGGTGAGGCCCATCTCGATAGCGCCCATCGCCTTGAGCGCACCAGTGGAGCCGCCATAGCCGAGGGCCAATTCAGCGATTTTGCCTTTCTGGCGAAGATGGCCGTTGATGCCATGCTTTTCGACTGGTACCTTAAACATCTGCGATGCACTGGCGCAGTAGATGTCGCCGCCATTGGCAAAGACCTCCTGTCGCCAGCGCTCATCTGCGAACCATGCGATGACACGGGCTTCGATGGCAGAAAAGTCCGCCACCAAGAATTGTGTGCCCTCACGCGGGATGAATGCGGTTCGAATGAGCTGGGACAGTGTATCCGGCACATCTTCATATAGAAGCTCCACACCGGAAAAGTCCCCGACCCGGACGAGGGCACGGGCCTCAGCTAAATCCGGGAGATGATTCTGAGGGAGATTTTGCAGCTGGATGTTACGACCAGAGAAGCGGCCAGTACGATTGGCACCATAGAACTGGAACATACCACGGGCACGGCCATCCTCGCACACCGTCTTTTCCATCGCCTGATATTTACGGACGCTGGACTTGGCGAGCTGCTGCCTGAGGGTCAGGACATCGCAGAGTTCCGGTGGCGCAGTCTTCAGAAGCTCAGCCACAGCCTTTTTATCCAGACTTTCGGTCTCCAGCCCCTTGTCGGAGAGCCATTGCTTCATCTGCTGCACAGAGTTTGGATTTTCAAGAGCGGTCATGTGTTTCATGGCCTCGGTCAGCTCCTCACGAGAGCGAGTGTCCATTTCGATAGCCTGATGTACCAGCTCCATATCCAGTCGGACACCACGGTCGTTTATCTCTTGGTCGATGTGATATTCCTCCCAGACCGTATCCGGCACCGGGAACTTACGTAGCTTCTGCTGGATGCCCATCTCGGTCTCGACATCGCGGACATTATAGCGCTTGAAGGCAGCCCACTTGTCTGGTGCATGGAAGGGACGGTTTCTGGTACGCAGCCCATTGGTCTTTGTGGGAGCGCAGGGCTGGCAGAAGTATTTGACGAGTTCTTTGCCCTCCGTGAGTTTCTGCTTTTCCAGACCGAGGACAGCACCGACACCTTCCAAGGAAAGTGGTAGGCCCATCGTGGCAGACCATATCATGGAGCAGCGCCAACTCTCCGGATCGAGATACTGACCGGTCGGATAACCGAGAAAGCGGGAAAGACAGATGCGTTCAAAGGTAGCATTGAAGGCCCATTTGATAACTGCCTCATCCTCCAAGGCATCCAGCACTTCTACGGGAATCTTCTCGCCGCAGGCAAGGTCGACGACCTGAACGGGAGCATTGTCCACGCTATAGGCAAAGAGCAGGATTTCAAATTCAGGAGACTCGCAGTAACGGTAGACACCGGTCTTTTGAAGTGGCTGGTCACTGTAGGTCTCGATATCGATACTGAGTGTTTTCATAGAATCAGTCCTTTCAATAACACAAGCGGCAGAGAACGAATCCCTGCCGCCTGCTTTGGTTTACTGGTCGTCCTTTTTATCCGGGTGCCATGCCTTCCAATCAGCCTTCACCATGCGGTAAGCGGCAGTGAGAATCCTCACGATGAACTTGCCGATGTTGTAGAAGGCGTACCCGTAGATAATAAAGAAGAAGCAGTAGCACACGGAATAGATGACAATCTGGTTTGCAATAGAAATCATATCGTTCATATGGTTTACCTCGTATTTTCATAAGATGGTGCTGGCGGCAGTGTTTCCACCGCCAGCGTGGTGGATTGGTTCAGGGATTAGTCGAGGAAATCCTCATCCTCGTCCGTTGCGAAGTCGGACTCAGCAGATGCCTTGCCGCCGAGAGGCTGACCATCGCGCACCTTCTGCAGGTTGTTCAGGCCACAAGCGATACCCTTGTTGCCGGAGCTGTTGAAGGCATAGAAGGTGATGCTGGCACGACCATACACACCGGAGTAGACCTCGGAGCGGGTCAGGATAGGATTCAGGTCAGCATCCACGATGCCGGGAGCAGAGGTCGCATTGGCGTTGATAAAGTAGGCATTCGCATAGGCTGCATCGTCCGGTCTCTCAAGGTCACCGTCGCGGAGAGGCGTCTTGATGACAGAGAGAGCAGGTACGGACTTGCCGTTGCCCTTCAGCTTGGATTCGCCCTCGTGGTAGGCAGCCTCGATAGCAGCTTTGACCTTAGCGACGGTCTTGGTATCGGACTTAGGGATGATGAGGCTGACGCTGTACTTAGGTGCGCCGCCGTTGATGCTCTTAGGCTCCCAGACGTTGGCATAGCTCCAACGGGTGTCCGGGCCAGTGATAACCTTCATGGGATTGCTCATTTTTACATTCTTACTCATATTAGTTTTCCTCCATAAAATCAGATTTTGCAGTGTTCATTGCCGGACGCTTATCGGATTCCGGCACGAGAGTCGGTTTGCCCTGCGGCTTTTCGATGAAGCCAGCAAGGAGTTCTTCAAAGCGGGCCTTGCCGAGGAGCTTCTGCATCGCGGTGATGCCGAGCAGCTTCTTCTCATACGGGTCAAAGCCTGCATCTTCGACTGCCTGAATGACAGCAGTCTCGTTTGTGTACTTGCGGTTCGAGCGGCCTTCGACCAGCTTGAAGCCGTGCCATTCCTTTCCGCTGACTGCCTGCTGCAGAGCGTACTCCTTGATATCGGAGGCCCATGCTACAAGCTCGTCCACACGGGAGAGGATGACTTCGATTTCCGAATCCGTGAGCAGAGGCGGCAACTTGAAGTCGTGCTGTGCCAGAAGAAGGTTTGCTTCCGCTCTGGCCCTGCATTCATGCTTGGCTTTACAGAAGCCGCACCATTCTCCGCAGAGGAAGTTGCCATCACCGGCGAAGGCCAGCTCAGCGGTAGGCTTCAGGATTTCATCGGCCCAAGCATACAGGGCATCCTTTTCCAGCTCGAAGGTGCTGACGTTCTGGCGGCGAGGCTGGTAGATGGTCATGCTGACACGGTCGATGTCGTAGATGTCATCGAACAGCTCCAGCGCACCGAGGGCGTAGCACTTCATCTGGGGATTGTCCTCCGAGGAGACCAGAACTCCAAGACCGTGCTTGTAATCGACGATGCGGAGTGTGCCGTCAGCGATGATGATGCAGTCGGCGGTTCCGAAGCCCTGTTCTACCCAGCGGGAGAAGTCCACACGCTGTTCGATCAGGACGACCGGGTCGGAGCAGGTCTCCTTGGCAGCTTCCACCTGTTCCATAATGAAGGAAGCATAGCCGTTGGCGCAGTCCTCCATCTCGGCGTTGTACCAAGTGAGATGTTCGGTCGGGTCTTTGACTGCCATACCCAGCGCCTTGCGGAGCTTGTACTCACAAAGGCTGTGGGCGTCGGTTCCTTCGGCAGCGTAGTCGCTACCTTTATCCTCATAGGTCTCGCACAGTCTTGCGGAAGGCGGACAATGGAGCCAGCGTTCCGAAGAGGATGCGGAGAGGATTGCATGTCCTTTAGGCGGCATCACAGCACCTCCACTTCCTGAAGCAGGGCCTCATAGTGCTGAGGGTCGATGCCGGAGAGCTTGCTGGCACCATACTTCTGAAGCAGGGTACGGATAGCAGCGGTGTGCCCAGCGCGGGACTTTTCTGCTAAGACAGCTCGTACCTGTTCCAGAGTGAGGGCAGGCTTCTGCACCGGTGCGGGATTTTCTGGCTGTGCATCTGTCTCCTCACCGGAAAACAGCTGCGCCAGATAGTTGGCTGCATCAGTAATAGCAGTGGCAGCATTGCGTAACTCTTCGATGGTCATAGCCATTTCGCTCATTTTGCTCATGATGTTTTCCTCCTTCCTCGGATTGCCTTGCGGCAAGTATGCTGAGATTTCTTGCCATTCGTGCGGATACCTGACTGATAGCAACGAGGATTTCAATCACCTCGGCTTCGATATCCACGGTGCGGCTGTGGGCCTGAGTCATGTCGTTCACCTCCTGTTCGTGGTGGAGCAGCTTGTTTTCTGCTCCTTACACTCCCTTTTGGAGATGAGAGATGGCTTTTGACGAAGGGAAGAAAGAATTTTTTTTGAAAAAGTTTCTGACCGCCGGTTTTGCCAGCGGCCAGAGTGCTTGTCTACCTATTAAAAGAAGTCCGGGTATTCCTGAACCAGCAGCTTCTTTGCTGCCTTGATACGGGACAGGAATGTGGTGCGAGGAATACCGATTTCCTTGGCGATGGCTTCATCGGACAGGCCCCGCATGCGCAGCTTGCCGATGTTTTCGGCCTCCGGCATCAGGTCAGCGAGGCGCTTGAACAGCTGCTCCAACACAATACGGTCGGAAGCGAGTTCAGACACGGCCACGCTTTCATCAGCGATGGTATCCATCAGAACAAGGTCATCATTTTCCTCGCCAATCGGCGCATCCAATGAAGCGATGACGTCAGCGTTGCGGTATTCGCAGGTCAGACAGTCGGCATCGCAGACCCACCACTTATTGCGAGGGCAGCTGCAGAGGCCACGGTCCTGCATTCTGTGACGGTAGGTGTCATGGAAGCGGATATGTTCCTGATAAACTTCTTCGGGTACATCCTGCCAGCGACGCTGGCTGCGGATGTAGATTCGACGGGTTTCTGCTTTACTCTGGTTTTCTTTTTTGTTTTGCATAATGAAAGCCCTCCTTCGGCTTTTGCCGAAATGGAGAGCTCCAGACATGCAAAACCAGACCACAGGTGTGAGGGCATACCGAAGGATTACTCCATTTCGGCTGCACCTCACTCCCGGTGATCGGTACAGTATTTGATTGTCATAGGTAGTCACGTGGAACCGGAAACACCCTGCGCAGATGGCTCCCACGTGCTAAAGAAAGTATGCCATTTTTCAGGATTGAAACCTCAGACACAGGCATGTCCGTTTTTGCTGGTTAACAGGGTATAAAAACAGGACAGATGCATCTCTGAACCTTGAAAATTTGGCAAAAAAAGACCAGACATGGTAGTGTCCGGTGGGCTTTTTGAGAACGTAGAAATAAAAATAAATATCATCAAATAACAGAAAACTATTGAAAAATTCACATTTGTGCAGTATACTAAAATAGTTAAGCTATATGCAGATTCAGAATCACGAGGTGAGAGCATGGAAGAAATCATGAATGACAAGTGGATAAGCATAGATGAAGCTGCAGAATATTTAGGGATCAAGACGGTCACACTTCGCAGCTGGATCAGAAACGGTAAAGAAGGATTGCCTGCTCAAAAAATCGGGAAACAGTGGAAATTCAAAATCTCCGAACTCGATGAATGGGTGAAGAGCGGTAAGAGCGCCGACTGATTTATAAGAAAAACAACGAAAATCATTAGACAAGGAGCAGGCAAATATGGCTGTCAAGAAAACACAATTATACGCATCGCTATGGGCGAGCTGTGACAAACTTCGCGGAGGCATGGATTCCTCGGAATACAAGGACTATATCCTGACGCTTCTGTTCATGAAGTATGTCACTGATAAATTTAAGAATAAGGGAGCCTACGAGGACATTAAGGTCTTTGACAAGGCACATGATAAAGATCCCGATCCAGAGAAGAGGACGGGCTGCTCCTTTGACGACTTTATTGCTCTTAAGGGAAAGAAAAATATTGGTGAAGGCATGGATAAGATCATCGCCCGCCTTGCTGATGAGAATACTGACCTGAAGGGTGTTATTGATATTGCGCATTTTAACGATGAGAAGAAACTCGGAAACGGTAAGGAAATGGTCGATAAGCTGACCGACCTTATCTCTATCTTCCAGCGCCCGGAACTCGACTTCTCTAAGAACAAGGCAGAGGGCGATGATATTATCGGAGACGCTTATGAATACCTGATGCGCAAGTTTGCCACAGAAAGCGGAAAGAGTAAGGGACAATTCTATACACCTGCCGAGGTCTCCAGAATCCTCGCAAATGTGGTGGGTATCAGTCGCTGCACGGATTCCAGTGCCACGGTATGTGATCCAGCCTGTGGCAGTGGCAGTCTATTAATTCGAGCTATCGACGCGGCTCCGTTCCCGATCATGGGTTATGGTCAGGAAAAGGAAAGCACAACAGCCGGTCTTGCTAAGATGAATGCAGTCCTGCACCGAAAGGCTGAAATCACTATCAAGAGCGGTAACACGTTCTCGAATCCGCAGTATCTTGACAAATCTGATAATTCCATACTTGAACGTTTTGATTACATAGTAGCTAATCCGCCGTTTTCTATGAAAAACTGGCGTGATGGTATTGCCGGTAAGGAATATGGCCGTTTTGAAGGTTATGGAGACATGCCTCCGGAAAAGAACGGAGATTATGCATGGCTCATGCATATCCTGAAAGCCTTAAAGTCCAATGGTAAGGCTGCGGTTATTCTTCCACACGGTGTTTTATTCCGTGGAAATGCCGAGGCCACCATCAGAGAAGCTATTATCAAAAAGCACTGGATCAAGGGCATCATCAGCCTTCCTGCAAACCTGTTCTATGGTACCGGCATTGCTGCATGTGTTCTTGTGATTGATAAAGAAGGTGCCGCAAATCGTCAGGGCATCTTTATGATCGATGCCAGCCGTGGGTATATAAAGGACGGCAATAAGAATCGTTTGCGCGAACGCGATATTTATAGGATCATCACGACCTTTAATGAACAGATCACTACTGATCCGAAATATGCTCGTTTTGTGCCAAACGATGAAATAGAGAAAAAGAACGAATACAACTTGAACATCACCCGGTACATTGATTCTACTGATCCGGAGGATATTCAGGATATCTACGCACACATTCATGGAGGCATTCCGGCAGTTGATATCGATGGCCTGAAGAAGTATTGGGGCGTATTCCCTTCGTTGAAGACAGAACTACTGACAGCAATCAGCGAGAAATACTACAGCCTGAATGTGGAGCATGAGGATATCCGACAGACAATATATAAAAACGCCGAGTTCTCAGATTACGGCGAGAAGCTCGACGAGGCTTTTTCTACGTGGAAAGCAAAGGAATATTCGGCTCTTTCCACACTGGATGAAGACGTGTCTGCAAGAGAGCTGATTGTAAGCCTTGCTGAGGATATTCTTGCCGAATTTGAGCACCTGACACTGATCGACAAATATGATGTTTATCAGGTACTGCTGGCCTACTGGAATGAGGTCATGAATGATGATGTTTCCCTGATCATCAGTGAGCCGGATGGATATGCCAATGCCAGAGAAACCGACGATATTGAGGAAGAAGTCACACAGGGTAAAAACAAGGGTGAGATGAAGACGGTTGGCTGGGAAGGCCGGTTGATTCCGAAGACCATCATGATCAATGCCTTTTTCCGTGATGAAAAGAACGCCATTGAAGAAGCGGAGAATGTTGTCGCGGAAACCGAATCTCAGCTTGCAGAACTGATCGAAAGCGCAGACGAAGAATCTGCTCTCGCTGATGTGGCTGAAAACGGGAAGGTAAAAGTAAAGGATGTAGAGGCAAAAATCGAGGAACTCACTAAACATGTTGAGACCGAGGAGACAATTGAGCTGGAACTTCTGATGAATCAGCTTCCGATGCAGAAGAAGCGTCTGCAGGCATATCTGGTAGGGCACCCTCTTTGCGAGAGCGCTCTGACCGAAAAAGGAACCGTTACGAAATCCTCGATAACACTTAGATTATTTATTATCCGGACTGTTGAAAGCGTACCGGAAAGCCTACATGATGATGTTAATCAGCTGAAGGAAGCTTTAGAGCTTTGCGGCAAGGTGTCCGAGTACAATAAAGTCGTAAAGGATCTGAGTAAGGCTTTGGATGAAAAGTGCCGAGCAAGATACAAAGCTTTAACAGACGATGAGATTATTGACCTGCTTGTGAACAAGAAGTGGTTTGACAGTATCTTCACGGGTATTGCGGATCTTTACGCTGCGATTTCTCATCGCCTGACAAATAGAATCGTTGAGCTCTCTGATCGTTATGAAGATACACTTCCAGACCTTGAGAAGGATACGGCTGATTATGAGACAAAAGTAAAGTCTCATCTGGAAAGGATGGGATTCAAATGGTGATCACTGACTTTGATGAATTATATGGGCTTGAAATCCCGGATGGGTGGACTGTTGAAAAACTTGAGCCAAAGGTGGGAAATGTAAAAAGCGGTAAAAGGTTACCTAAAGGTTATTATGTAGTCGATACACATACGAATCACCCATATATCCGTGTAATCGATATGAGACAGGGATACGTAGATACAAGCGATTTAAGATATGTTCCGGAAGAGGCCTTTTCTGCAATTCATAACTATAGAATATATAAAGACGATATTTATATTTCTGTTGCAGGGACTCTTGGTATTGTTGGTCAAATTCCTGAGCATCTTGATGGTGCAAATTTGACTGAAAACGCAAACAAAGTAACGAATATTAAGTGCAATATAAAGTACTTAATGTATTGGCTTATGGGCTCGATAATACAGAACACAATAAGCCAAACACAAACACTCGGTGCACAGCCCAAGCTGGCATTGACAAGGATACGTAATTTTCCAGTAATTCTCCCGCCTGAAAAAGAACAGGAGAAAATTGCTGGAGCACTGTCAGATGTTGATACTCTCATCACCGACTTGCAAAAACTCATTCGAAAGAAGAAAGATATACGACAGGGTACGATGCAGATGCTGGTGACCGGCAAGAAGAGACTGGATGGTTACTCTGGAGATTGGGTGAAAATCAATCTCGCCAAGAATTCAAAATTGAAAGCGAGAATCGGATGGCAGGGCCTTACCACAGCAGAATATTTAGATGAAGGCTATTCGCTTCTGATTACAGGCACAGATTTCGTCGGAGGGCGAATCAATTGGAACGAGTGTCATTTTGTTAACTATGACAGATATGCTCAAGATCCTAATATTCAGGTTATGAATGGCGATCTTCTTTTGACAAAAGATGGAACTATAGGAAAGGTCGCGTATGTAACGGATTTGAAGAGACCAGCAACATTAAACAGTGGCGTTTTCCTTGTAAAACCTATTACAGATGCATATGTGGCGCATTTTATGTTTTATGTGCTTGAGTCATCTGTGTTCAAGGATTTTCTTCAGCAGTTGTCTGCAGGGTCAACAATAAACCATCTCTATCAGAAGGATTTGGTGAAGTTTGATCTTTATGTTCCTCCGACAAAGGAAGAACAGGAAGCAATAGCTGCGATTCTGTTTGATATGGATTCGGATATACATAAACTTGAAGAGAAGCTTTCGAAGTACCGGAAAGTTAAACAAGGAATGATGGAAGAGCTCCTGACCGGCAAGGTCAGATTATCGTAAGGAGGTGCCTGTCAAATGAGTATAGGGGATGCCGAAATAAAAACACAGGAAAGAGTTATAAACTTCTTTAAAGATCCGGAGATCTTAGGCTACCAGTATATCGGTAACCTGTCGGATTATCAGAATAAGAATATCAAGGAAGATCGCTTGCGCCAGTACCTTCGACTGAAAGGGTATGCGGATAAGCTGATTGATGGTGCGGTTACCCAGCTTCAGCAGGAAGCCGGGAATCTTTCACGTGGGGTATATGACGCCAACAAGACTGTGTATTCACGGTTGAAATACGGCATCCCAGTCAGCGAGAGCCCGGAGAAGCCTCCGGTGACGGTTGAACTCATCGATGAGGCTAATCCGCTTAATAATGACTTTGCAATCGCCGAGGAAGTGACGGTTGTTGAGCAGCAGGAAAAGAGGCCTGATCTCGTTATTTACTTGAACGGTATAGCTGTGGCTGTCATCGAATTGAAGCGGAGCAGCATCTCTGTGTCCGAGGGCATACGGCAAAATCTCACGAACCAGAAGGACTCATTTATTCGAGGCTTCTTTACTACCATGCAGTTCTGCATGGCCGGAAACGAATCAGAAGGACTGCGCTACGGTACGCTTCTGACCGGCGAGAAGTTCTACATGGAGTGGAAGGACGATGGTTTCAAAGAGCATGAAGACGAGCGCGATCCGGTTGATGTTCGTATCAGTGAAACCTGCGCAGGAATCGAAAATAAGCTCCTGCAGCAGATATATGCCATGTTCGATAAGGAACGCTTCATTGACCTTATCATGAACTTTGTCGTTTTCGATAAGGGCATCAAAAAGGTATGCCGGTATAATCAATATTTTGGCATCAAGCGCACCCAGCAGAGACTCAATAATCTGAGAACGGAGCTCCACAATCCGAATAGAGATCAGGATAAGCCAATGGGCGGTATCCTGTGGCATACGCAAGGCTCCGGTAAGACCTTGACGATGGTATGGCTTGCCAAGTGGATTCTCACACATTGGGCAGAGCTCAATCCTCGCGTCTTGATCGTTACAGACCGTGATGAACTTGATGAGCAGATTGAAAAGACATTCACAGGTGTAGACGAGAACATCGTCCGTACCAAGAGCGGTAGAGATTTGATCGACCGTCTGAATGTATATGATGATTCACTGATCTGCTCTCTGGTGCATAAGTTTGGACGTCGTGGCGGAGAAGCAACAGAAAATGACTACGACAAGTATGTCGAAGAACTGAAAGCCTCTCTCCCTGCCGATTTTGAGGCAAAGGGTAATCTTGTGGTGTTTGTTGACGAATGTCACAGAACACAGTCCGGTAAGCTCCATACGGCAATGACAACAATCATGCCGAATGCGGTATTTATCGGTTTCACTGGAACTCCTTTGCTAAAGAAGGATAAGAAGATTAGCATCGAGGTTTTCGGCACCTACATTCATGCCTATAAGTATAACGAGGGCGTGGCTGATGGAGTTGTGCTGGATCTGCGTTACGAATACCGTGATGTTCCGCAGGATCTGTCATCGCAGGATCGTGTTGACCAGTGGTTTGATGTAAAGACCAGAGGGCTCTCTTCCCGCGCAAAGGCAAAGCTGAAAGAGAAATGGGGCACCATGCAGAAGGTGTATAGCTCCCGATCCCGTCTTGAGAAAGTGGCGTGGGACATCATTCAAGACTTTAATATGAAGCCTCGCCTCATGGATGGCAATGGTAATGCGATTCTGGTGGCGGATGGCATCCCTACAGCATGTAAGTATTATGAGATTTTCCAGCAGATGGGATTTAAGAAGTGCGCCATCATATCATCCTATACTCCAAACAAGGGAGAGCTGCGCACCGATACAGTCAGCGATGAAGATGATACTGAAACTTTCCTTAAATACGAGACCTATCTGAGGATGCTGGGACTTGATCCATCCGACCTTCCAAATGCGGGATCAGTTCAGGCCAAGGTTGAGGAATTTGAAAAGGAAGCAAAGCGCAAGTTCGTAGAGGAGCCTGCAAATATGAAGCTTCTTATCGTCGTTGACAAGCTGCTCACCGGATTTGATGCGCCTCCTTGTACCTACCTATACATCGACAAGAGGATGCAAGACCACGGTCTGTTTCAGGCAATTTGCCGTGTAAACCGTTTGGATGATGATACTAAGGACTTTGGTTACATCGTGGATTATAAGCAGCTGTTCGGACAGCTTCAGACGGCAATGAAGGACTATACCTCCGGAGCTTTTGAAGGATACGATCCGGAGGATGTTAAAGGGCTTGTTAAGGATCGCCATGATGCTACAGTTTCCTATTTTGAGGAAGTATATGACGCGGTCGAAGAACTCTGCGAAGGTGTCGAGGAGCCACGCGGAGAGATTCAGTACATCCATTATTTCTGTGGCGTTTCCGGACAGTCGGAAGAAAGCGATGAGATATATGCCCGCCTGAGAGAAAAGCTCTATCGTCTGGTGAGTAGCCTCGTCAGGGCTTTTGCAGAGGCAAAGCCGTATCTGGTTGACGATATCTCATCTGGCAAACTGAATGAATATGACAAGAAGGTCACTTTCTATATTGAGCTGAAGAAAACCATCGGCACGGCCAGTGGTGACTTCCTTGATTTGAAGGCCTATGAGCCTGACATGAGAAAGATGATCGATAACTACATCACGGCAGCGGACGCCGAGAAGATTGGCGATTTCGATGATCTTACTTTGTTGGACTTTGTTGCAAAGCAGGGTGAGACACTTACCGGCGAGGGCGACAGCGGCCATAAAGAAGGTGCAGCGGAGGCCATCGAGAATAACATCCGTAAGAAGGTTATCGAAAAGGTTACCGTCAATCCGCGCTACTACGCAAAGATGTCAGAGATTCTTGATAAGCTCATCGAGGAGCGCAAACAAGGAGTTCTTGACTATGCCGAGATGCTTGAGAAATATATAAAGCTGGCCAAGGATGTCGATTGCCCGGAAGATAACGATAAATATCCGGAAAGCATCCGCAAGAGTAAGGCTCTTATGGCTATTTATGATAACACCGGTGAGGATGAGAAACTTGCCCTTAAAATCCACAAGGCAGTAAAGAAACAGGCACTGTCCGGATTCAGGGATAATCAGGTGGTTATCAGAAGAATAAAAAAGGCTCTCTTTGAGATTTTAGGTGATGATTCCGAGGTGGAGCGCATCTATAAGATCATCGAGAAGCAGGAGGAGTATTAATGCGCATTGTTATTTCCGGGATTCCGATTGATGTGCAAAAAAAGAATATAAAGAATATGCACCTTCAGGTGAAGCCGCCGGATGGACATGTGGTAATTTCTGCGCCTTTATCCGTGGACGATAAAGCCATAGAGGCTTATGCCAGAACTCAGCTGGGCTTTATCAAGAGAGCTATTGCGCAGTTTCAGGATCAACCAAGAGCATCAAAGCGTCAGTATGTTTCCGGTGAGACGATGTATATCTGGGGAAAACAATACTTTCTTGTCTTCAAGCCAGACAATCAGAAGAATAGCTTCGAGATCCAGAATCAGAACATTGTCCTTTCGATGAGCGCTAAGAGCACTGTGAAGCAGCGGGATGCTTATGTAAAAGAGGAATATCGGAAGATACTGAAGGAAGAAATAGAAAAGCGACTGCAAAAGTGGGAGGCGCAAACAGGACTTAAATGTGATTCGTGGCAAACGAAATACATGGTTACAAAATGGGGTGCCTGTAGCACAGATAAAAAGAAGCTGTGGTTCAATCTGCAGCTCGCTCAGAAGCCGCACGCCTGCCTTGATTATATTATTCTGCATGAGCTTACGCACCTAATTACAAGAAAGCATGATGCTACATTCATCGCGCATATGGACAGATATATACCTAATTGGCGCGAAATTCGTAAAGAACTCAATGACAGCAGACTGGATTACTATGAGGCACAGGATGAGAGCCCGCTTCAAAAGTTGATCGACCAGTCGCGGTATGATGACATCCGGGATGCGGCCATCGCCTATATACAAGAGGAACATTCCGGCACATCGAAAAGACCGTCGGTTGTAGATATGGAAATTGAAAATGTTATCCATATTGAGCAGCCGGAGGATGGTGTCATTGCATTTGATGTTATTGCATCATGCGATGTTGAGATGCCGTCTGCCTCTCGCAAGGGATATTTTAACGAGCGCTGGCTCAAGATCCAGTGTCAGGTTACGCTTGGTATCGACATGAGTGGATTCAGAATTATTGCCGTCGGAAATTGTGAGCCGCAGGAAGAATCCGATAATGACCGCCTGTCCGGAGAGCTGGTTCCTATCATTTCCAGCGACCAGTTTGATGACGAGGCAGAGAAGTTCCTGACAAGATATTGCCCGGAAGCGCTGGATAAACCGATGCGTGTTCCAATTGAGACGATAGCCAGTGATATGAAGCTGCAGGTTGTCGAGGATGTTCCGCTGTCGGATGACCTTACTTACTTCGGAACGATCATATTTGATAACGGGAATGTTCTCGATAAGCACCGGAAGATAACCATCCGCAATGCTAAACGCGGAACCGTATATCTTGATCCTCGTGTCTCCTATGAGAGATCTGTGGGGACAAAGAGAACTACGCTGGCGCACGAGTGTTTCCACTGGCATCGTCATCAGCCATACCATGTGCTGATGAAAATGATAGGTGCAAATGATAATCTGGGGAAGGCGATTCAATGCCAGATAGCCGCTAACACTACGGATTCAGATAAATGGAAGGCCGTGGACTGGATGGAGTGGCAGGCAAAGGGTGTCGCTCCGAGAATCTTGATGCCCGCAAAGACGACACGATTGATGGCAGATCAGCTTCTTGCTGAATATGGTGGGGCTGATGAAGCGAGCATTGCTGCCTATGAGAATGTTATTGATGAACTCGCTGAACTGTTCGATGTGTCGAGGCAGGCCGCCAAGGTACGGTTAATAGATCTTGGATACTCCAAAGCTGAGGGTGCATATCCGTTTGTCGACGGTCAGTATGTTCGCGGATATTCATTTGATGCCGGTGCCTTGGACAAGAATCAGACATTCACTATTCCCTATGCCGATTTGTTTAAGGCTTACTGTTTAGACCGCGAGTTTAAGAAGCTGATTGATAGCGGCCAGTTTGTTTTTGCAGATCGTCACCTCGTTCTCAATAACGAGAAATACATAGCGAGGGATCAGACCGGAAATGCTACGCTCTCAGAATATGCGCTTTCGCACATGGATGAATGCTGCGTAGTTTTCTCAAAGGGATACAGCTATCAGTCGAAATATCAAGGGTCACGGTATTACACGCAGTTTATGCGGAATGCCGCACCGGTTGAAAATCAGGTCGAATATTCCTTTGAGCTTAATGCGCATAACAAGACTCTTCTCGACCAGATAAAAAATGCAAAGCGCCGGTCAGAAGCTCTCCGCAGATATCCCGGCTCCTTTGCTGAGACGCTGGTAGCACTGCAGAAGGAAAGAAAGCTCTCAAATAAGCAGTTGTCTGACCGTTCGCTTGTTGGTGAAAAGACCATCCAGCGGCTGAGAAATGATGAGGAATACCCGACTTCTGTACAGACGGTTTTGGGTTTGTGCGTAGGCTTGAAGCTACCCTTGCCGGAGGCAGAGATGTTCCTCGGTAAAACAGACTTCAAATTGAACGCTATGAAAGGTGAAGGGTACGTTTATCAGTGTGTACTTGGTGCGTGTGCGGAGAATTCGATTTATGAGATAAACGAAATGCTCGAAGAGAATGGAATCATGCCACTTGGAAGCGATCCTGATCTTCAGTGACAGTAGGAGGATTGATGCGGAATGAAAGGTTCAGAATGCAAATTCGTTAAATACATGGAGGGCTCGGACAAGCGCTTTGTCATTCCGGTTTACCAGAGAAACTATGACTGGAAGACCGAGAATTGCAAGCAACTATACGATGACCTTGTAAAAATCATCAAGGGACACCGGAAGAGTCACTTCTTTGGGAGCCTCGTTTCCGTTTACAATCCGGACGGCCACAATGAGGAGTTCCTGATTATCGACGGCCAGCAGCGCCTTACTACAGTATCGCTATTGTTTCTTGCAATGTATAACCTGATTGATAAGGGAATCATTGTGCCGGAGACCGCTAACCTGAAGCAGCGGATTTTCGAGGAATACCTCGTGGACAAGTGGAAACCGGAGGATACCCGTATCAAGCTCAAGCCGGTAAAGAATGACCAGACTGCCTTCGGAAAGCTGTTCTCTGATCCGACGGAGCATATCCGCGAGTCAAATCTGACTGTAAATTACGATTATTTTTATGACCGGATTCAGAAGCAGGAAATCACCATCGACCAGCTTTACGATGCGGTCTGCTGTCTTGAGATCATAAACATCCGGCTGGATATGGACGACAATCCGCAGCTCATTTTTGAGAGCCTGAACTCGACCGGCCTTGACCTCAGCGAAGGTGACAAGATCAGAAACTTCATCCTGATGGGCTTACCTTCCAAGGAACAGGAGGACTATTACGATAAATACTGGAATAAGATCGAGGTATGCACGAAATATGATGTAAGTGCCTTCATCCGGGATTACCTGAGTGTAAAGCAGCAGGCCATCCCGCAGCAGAAGAAAATCTACATCAATTTTAAGGACTTTGTGGAGCTCAGCAAGATTGACACCGAACCGTTGCTCGCTGAGATGCTGGCCTATGCAAAGCGGTACCAGATTCTTCTTGATGGTAATTCTGGAAGTACTGCCCTTGACGCTTGTATTGACCGATTGAACCGTCTGGAGACTACGGTAACAAGGCCGTACTTCCTCGAAGTGCTTCGCCTATATAATGAAAGCAAACTGACTTTAAGACAGGTCACGGAGATTTTCCTGACGACAGAGAGCTATCTGTTCCGCAGGACGATGTGTGATCTGCCGACAAATGCTCTGAATAAGATTTTTCTCATGCTACATCGGGAAATCGTCCGGTACGACAGCACCGAGGATGACTATGTCGAGAAGTTCAAGTATGCGCTTCTCTCAAAGAAGGAGCGTGCCCGCTTCCCGGATGATGAGGAATTCAAAGCAGCTTTTGCTGAGCGGCCTGTTTATCTGATGAACAGCAAGAACAAGATTTATATTCTTGAGAGATTTGAGAACTTCGGTACTTCGGAAGATAAAGATGTGTATCGTCATTGCGACGATGGCACTTATTCGATTGAGCACATCATGCCTCAGCACCTGACGCCGATTTGGCAGAAGGAGCTGGGAGATGACTATGAGCAGATACATGAAGTGTGGCTGCATCGTATGGCAAATCTTACACTGACGGCCTATAACTCGAAGTACAGCAACAGCTCATTCACCGAAAAGAAAACCATGCAGAATGGTTTTGATGATAGTGGTATCCGCATGAATACCTGGATTGCCAAGAAGGACAAATGGACGCTGGCCGAGCTGGAAGAACGCAGCGAATATCTCATGGGCAGAGCCCTGACTATCTGGGCAGCGCCTGTCACAGAATACAAACCTGAAGAGAAACAGCTCGATACTTATACGCTTGAGGATGAGGGCGAGCTGACCGGACGACTGATTGCAAAGTTCACCTTTAAGAACACTGAACAGCCGGTAACGAGCTGGGTTGAGATGTTCCAAAAGGTTATTCAGATTCTGTATGCCGAGGACAAGGCTATTATCACAAAGCTGGCCATGTCGGAGGAGGAGAATATTGCTCTTCACTTCAACATGAACCCGGATGCATTCACGAAGTCAGTGGAAATCGGTGACGGCATCTATGTGTGGACTAACACCAGCACACAGAGCAAGCTGTCCGTTCTGAGCCGTCTGTTCAAACTGTACGATGAAGATCCGGCAGACTTGGTATTCTACCTGCGCGATGAGAACGAGGCCAATGCAGATGAGCCGGGTAGCCGTCACGAGCTCCGGAGAAAATACTGGACTTACGCACTTCCAATCATACAGAAGGCACACGGCGAGGATGGTTCCTTCTCCAATGTGAATCCGTCGAGGGATAACTGGATCAATGGCTTCTTTGGTATAGGTGGATTCTACCTTTGCTGCGTAGCAAACTTTGATGCAGCCCGGGCGGAGGTCGTGTTTGGTAGAGGTAATAAGCAGGAAAACAAGGACGCATTCGACAGTCTCTACACTCATAAAGCTGAGATCGAATCAGCGCTGGGCACGACGCTTCAGTGGAATCGTGGCGATGACATCAAGTCGTCCAAGGTGTTCATTCAGCTGAGTAATGTCAGCATCGAAAATGAGACCGACTGGCTCCAGATGGCCAACTTCCACGCCGACTGGACTAAGAAGTTCTACGATGTAATTGTGCCTTTCATAAAGGGATGAGCTATGGAGGGCACCAATGAAAGAGATCAGCAGAATAACCATCAGCGGCAGTTCTGGCTATTGTTCGGTCTATGAGGCTTATGAGGACAAGATTGCTATTGAGCCGGGTGCTATCCGCTACGACTATAAGCCAATGATAGAGAGTGAGATCAATCCGGTGAGGAAGTGGTCCTATAGGACGACCAGTCCCATATTTCAGAAAATCTATAAAGAAGCTGCTGCAGAGGTAGAGAAGATTCTGAATTGGGGTGAGATTCCGTTCTGTACCGACCTTGGGGTAACCACATTCACAGTCACCTACGACGACAAGTCTAAGGCCAAGCGGGACTTCATTCTTCCGGGTGATGATTTCAAGAAATGCTTTAAGATCATCAAGCAGCTTGTACCAGACTGTGAATATGTGCCAGCGGTCCTATTGACCTCAGAGGACAACGAAGAAAATGTTGGGAGGTGACGAGTTTGGTCATCATCGATGAAAAGGCATATCAAAAATTTGAACAACGATTTTCCTCAGACAGGGCTTTAGAGGAAATTGATGCAGAGCTTGAAAAAATGAGTGCGGAGGAAGCGGAAGTATATAATGCTGTTCTTTGCAATGAACTTTTCTTGTCTTTCTGTTCAAATTTTTTGACATACAATAAAACGACAATCGAGGCGATTACCGAGTCAAAGGATTATCGCATTTTTAAGAAACGCTATTTAAATCTTTCGGCTCATATGTTTTACGATGCTTACACTGCATTCTTGGAAGGCCGAAGAAAAGAACTAAAAGAGTACCTGCACGAGTATATGCAGATCTTTATGGAAGATCCGATAGCTTTCGGCGAGTCAGATGTTGCAGGCGGCGTTCTGTTGGCATTTAAGAATGCCTACACGGGTTTTTGGCCTTTTGTTAAAGAAGAAATACAAGCCATACCACATGATGAGATCGCTGTTGAACTGTGTGATGTTATAGATTCCTTTTACCATGCGGAAACAAATGAAGAGGCGTTGGAGGTACTCACCGGAGCTTACCAAAAGTATCCAGAGAGCCATACGATCAATGAAATGCTTGCTGTTACTTACTACGACGAGAAACATTATGGAAATGCTATAGCTGCTTTTGAGAGATTGTATGTGCCAGAGACTGGCGGCTATGATACTTGGCTCCATACACAGGATCAAATCTGCGTTTATCTTGGATTCTCAAACGATAAGCTGAAGGATCGAAAGACGGCTATTGAGTATTACGAAAAGGCGGTAGAGATTTATCCGCAGTGTCCATATGCAGCAAACAACCTCGGATATGCTTATTACAGGGAGAAACAATACGATAAAGCCTATGCGATTCTGAAGCGGTGCATCGATGAAAGGCTCGAAGATGATCTTGTCTATCCGGTCGCCAATTTCGCTCGGCTTCTCTATGCAATGGGCCGTTATAAGGAGGCCAAGGAGTTCATCAAAACAGCTCCAGTTAAGGTGCCGAAGGCAATCCGTGAGAAGATCGAGAAGGCTCCTGACAAGGACAACAAGAAGAAATTACTGGAGCCTATCCATGAAGAGGCAGAAGAGGATGCTGAGCCGGTCGCTAAAATAACGATTGCGCGCAAAGGTGTGCAGTTCCAGTCCGAGAAGGTGCTGGAAGATGAGCTGACCATGCGCATGGAGGCGGGAATGGAAGTCTTCGGTTTGCCGCTTAAGATATATCGACGGCATGGTGAATACGGCAGGCAATATATCTTCCCGAAAGGCCGACTGGACATTCTGGCAGAGGACAAGGACGGAAATCTTTATATTGTCGAGCTCAAGAAGGACAGTGGCTATGATGATGCATATAAACAGACCGCCGAGTACATTGACTGGTTTCAAAAGCATAAAGCTCGTGGAAAGAAAGTATATGGCATCATCTGCCTGAATGAACCGGGACGAGCATTAATCGAGGCAGTGCGGAAGGATGACCGAGTCAGGCTGTATGAATATCGCATTTCCTACGATGAGGTTAAGTAGGCCCTAAACCTTTTAATTTTGCCATACTTTTTAATTATTGAGAAAAGAGGTGTCGCTTTGGTATCAACAACCACAGCATATCGAACACAAATGGGCTTAATGGACTGCTACCAGAGTGGCCATAGATACAGGAAAACGCCCAGAAATAGCGCAGATTCAAGGTGTTTTCGGCACTTTGGCACAGATAGCCATTGTATCAAAGATAGCGTCTTGTTAGATCCTTGTTGCGGTACAGCTGGATTTTTAATTGCTTCAATGCATTATATGCTCAATGAAGTAATAACAACAAAGGGATTAAAAACAAGAGAAGAAATAGAAAAAGATCTAGATATTAACCACATTAGAAAGCAACAATTACATGGTATTGAATTGCAACCATATATGTTTACAATTGCAACAACAAACATGATTTTGCGTGGTGATGGTAAAAGCAATATAATTAATGAAAACTTTTTAAAGCAAGAATCAGATAAATTACAGTTAAAGAGTCCAACCGTAGGAATGATGAACCCACCATATTCACAAGGTTCAAAGAAAAATTCTGATTTATATGAAATCTGTTTTACTGAGCATTTATTAGATAGTTTGGTTGAAGGTGGTAGATGTGCTGTTATTGTTCCACAATCATCTATGACAGGAAAAACCAAAGAGGAGCAGGCAGTAAAAGAAAATATTTTAAAACATCACACATTAGAAGGTGTAATAACACTAAATAAAGATACCTTTTATGGCGTTGGTGTAATGCCATGTATAGCGATTTTTACAGCAGGAGAACCACATCCAGCAAATAAAGAATGTAAGTTTATCAATTTTGAAAATGATGGATATAAGGTATCACCACATATAGGACTTATAGAAACAGAATCGGCAAAAGATAAGAAGCAACATTTATTAGATGTATGGTTTGACAGAATCGAAGCAGATACAAAATTCTGTGTAAAAACAACCATAGAAGCAACAGATGAATGGTTACATAGTTTTTATTATTTCAATGATGAAATACCAACGGATGCAGATTTTGATAAAACAGTTGGTGATTATTTATCATTTGAATTTTCAATGATAATGCAAGGAAGAAAATATTTGTTTGAAGATGAAGAGTAAACCCAAATGAAAGGAAGATAATAAAATGAAATTATCTGAAAAAGAATGGGAACCATTTTTTATTTCTTCCCTTTTCAAAGATCCGAAACGTGGAAAGAGAATTGTAAGTAGTAACCATATAGAAGGTGATACACCATTAGTATCTTCCGCAGGTGATAATAATGGTGTCACAGCTTTTATTGGAAATAGAGAAAAAGTTCGCATTTATGAAAAATGTTTAAGTATTGCAAATGGTGGATCATCAGCAGGAAAGTGTTTTTATGAACCATTTGAATTTATTGCATCAGATCACATAACACATTGTAAAAATGAAAAATTGACAGCAAATCAGTATTTAGCGATTGCATCAGTAATAACACCTAAACTGACAGAGAAATATAGTTTTTGCAGGGAAATAACGGATTTAAGGATTTCCAGAGAAAAAATAATGTTGCCAGTAGATGATGCAGGTAAACCAGATTTTGAATACTTAGAAAAATATGTTAAAGATTTAAAAGGAAAACTAATTTGTAATTATTTAAAATATGCTAAAAGTCAGATTAGTAATATTAATAATGACAACATAGTCGGTGAAGAAGAAAAAGACTGGGATGCATTTTTTATTGGTGGCAAAAATGGAATTTTTAAATTGAGTGCAACAAATAGTGGAATAGATAAAAACAAATTAATTGAATCGGATATAACTAATATTCCATATATAACTAATATTCCATATATAACAAGAAGTGATGTTAATAATGGATTAAGCATGTTTGTAGGTAAAGAACAAAGAAAAAAATATAGTATTAATGACGGAAATGTAATAATTATTGGTTTGGACACACAGACAGCATTTTATCAACCACATCAATTTTATACAGGGCAAAATGTACAGATATTAACCTGTCTCTTATACACATACTGCGTTATTTATTATTCCTTTACTGAAAAAGCAACTTCAAAAATTGAATTGGGGTGGAAATGGAGCAACACTTGGAAGATTAGAAAGAATGAAAATAATGTTACCTATAAATACTGAAGGCGATCCAGATTACAAATACATGGAACAGTATATTAAAAATATAATGATAAAAAAGTATAAAGCATATTTAGAATATGCAGATAAG
>ERZ1026862.673-NODE-673-length-22461-cov-41.760734_pt1 | contig 22461 bp, 17 predicted proteins | sample MGYA00380161_ERZ1026862 | MGnify/ENA primary metagenome ERZ1026862 (study PRJEB33269, sample SAMEA4719797) | human gut metagenome | biome: human-associated habitat; feature: organic feature; material: feces | place: Cameroon | collected 2013-10 ... | reverse complement strand
CTGCGCTTATCATATTTCAAGGCATCCGTCAATGTAGAAGCATTACAACGGAAGGTGAAATTATAACTTGTATAAGGCGAAAGCACCACCGAACAACTCATATTGAAACAGTGGAGATCACGCTGCAAGCTTGCAGTAGTCATACTCATTTTATGATTGTCGAAATCATAACCGGATGAGAAACTGATATTCCAGCCATCACTCAGTCTTACGTTACCACTCATATTCAATGTCTGAGTAAACTTGTATGGATAGCGCATAGACTCCTTGTTGAACTTTTCCTTGCGCGTATCCTCACGCATGGTAACACCATAACCGAAAGTCAGCGACCAAGGCATCTTGAAAGCCATATAACCATCCGAGTCGGTCTTAGCTTTTCCACCCTTCTTCTTGGCAGCAGTCTTTCCCTTCTCCAAGGTATCGTCCACATTACTTTCAATATCAGTATCCAGACCATCCTCGTCCTGGTCCTTACGCTTACTGTCCTTCTCATCATCATCACTCTTTCCACCAAAGAGTTTGGCAAGTTTTTCAGGTGTCAGCGTGAAAGACAGGTTCTGCGACATTCCCTGGAATCGGCCGAATCGACCTCTACTCCACTCAGTATGAGTACCGACGTATGGATTTCCCTGTTCGTCCAGATCATAAGCATAGGTAGCAAAGACCGCATTCATATTGAACGTATAGTTCTTCCACCATTTCAGACGCAGGTTGATATTCATATCGCTCCAAGGTCTTACCTTCGCCGCCATATTGTAACTCATATTGATGTCAAACGCATCTATCAGACTGATTTTCTTGAAACCGGTAGAATCCTTATCGCTCTTGACCTTCATCTCCAGGTTGTTGCCTAAAGTGAAAGAGAGACTTCCTGTCTTTCCCTTACCAGGCACACCATAAAGTGAATTCTGGTATGGAGAATAGCTGACGAGCGAAACATTACCATCGGCATCCGTTTTCTGGTAAGTTTCCCAATAACCGTAGCGGGAAGCACCGAAGTCAGGCGCATAACTGAAACTTACAGTTGGCGTGATGACATGGCGGATGGCCTGTATCTTATCACCGAAAATCTTGCGATTAGGTACCCAGAATCCATAGAGCTTGGTGGACATACCCACACTCATGTTCCAATTATAGACATTATGGAATCCATAGGTGGTGTCGCACACCTCCGTCTGCTTCTGTTCATCCCATGACCTTGTCACCTTATTGGTGTACATACGGTCAGAGAAGTTGAAGCTTGGATTGATGTTGATGTACTTGAAGAGCGTGAACGAAGCACTCACCGGAATCTGATGCTGCCATGCATTTCTCCAATCCTTGATGAGATTACTCTTCATGAACTGGTCTTCCTTCGTATTGATCGAGTTGCTGATATGTCCAGTATAACTCATCGCAATCTTCTCATACCATTTCTCATCACCCACCATCTTCTTTCGGCGGAAAGGATAGAAACGGGCTATGGAAATATTGAGGTCAGGAAGTGTCACAGCCAAACTGGAGTCACGCATATTCTGCGAAAGGTTGGCAGTAGCACTGAGCGACAGACCGATACTTGAGAATCCTGTACTCCAGCTCACAGAAGAGGTACGCGTACTCTGCGTCATCGTCTGCGGATTATAGAGCGAGTTGAGATTGTTGCGCTCATAGCTGGATGTGGCAAAGTTGACACTTGCCGACAACGAGCTGAAAGGATTGGCCTTCGAGTCCTGTCGATGGCTCCACTGCACCTTGAAACTCTCCTGCTCAGCAAAGTCAGGCATTCCCTTGTCACCCGTCTTCGTATCCTGGTAACTGAAGAAGAAACTTCCCGAGTACTTATAGCGTTTGCGGTAATTACTTGCAGCAGAAATACCCCAGGAGCCCTTCGTGTAGATTTCACCCAGGAGTTTCAAGTCCCATTTGTCATTGACGGCAAAATAATATCCACCATCTCTGAGATAGAAGCCACGGTCGCTTTCATCACCATAGGTAGGCATGATAAAACCACTACTGTAGCTCTTGGTAAATGGGAAGAATCCGTAAGGGATTGCCAAAGGCATCGGCACATCGCACACCACGAGATAAGCCGGTCCGAAAACCACATCCTTACCCGGTCTCACTTTCGCTCTGGAAAGAGAAATATAGAAGTCGGGATGAGGATCATCACAGGTCGTATATCTACCATGTTGCAGATAGATAGCTCCAGTAGAATCACGTTTTGATCGGGCACCCGTCAGGAATCCATCCTGCTGCTCTGTATATACATTATTAATAAGTGCCTTCTTACTCTTGAAATTGAAGGCAATCGTATCCGTATCGTAGGTATCAGAGCCCATCTTGAAGACCGGTTTACCCTTGATGCCACCTTCAGCAGTAGAATCGGCGGTACCCGTAGCCTTCACATTGCTCTTGTCGATGTCCATGGAAATCTTGTCGCTCGTAAGGTCCATGTTGGTATATTTCACATTGGAATTACCATAGAGATGCGCCACTTTATGAGGTGCATCATAGACGAGCGAATCCTCCGCCGTATATTGCACCGGGGCATCCACGCCACCGGCTTTCTTGCGATTCAAGCTATCCAGTCGGATACTGTCATCGACCACTTTATTATGTTTCCATATAGCCTTCTGCAGCGAATCCATCTGCAGGGTATCATTAGCAGCGTCCACCTTGACTTCATTGCCTAAGGAATCCACCCATACAGAGTCTCCCACAGCCAAAGCGGTAGAATCAGCCATAGTCTTCTTCTTTTTCTTAGAAGGCATACCCGGATTGGCCACCATCATGCAGACAGCAGCAAAGAGCAGTACAGCTATAGTTGATTGTTTTCTCATTCAATATCTTTTGAGAAGTTATATTTCAAACAATTTCTCCCATTCCTGGAAGCGTTTCACTCCTTCTTCGCCAAATTTAGCGAGACTTTTCTCTGCCTTTTCTATCGACTTTTCCTCGTCGAGATGGGTTTTGCTGAAAAACTTATCAGCATAGCAAATCACCTTTTCCTCCATTGTTTCGGGAAGGAAATCCTGATGAGGCAGCGGCAGATTCTGCTCTACGATTTGCTTACATGTAATGCCAGCCCCCGTATGTCGTTCGCATACCCGTGCATGGCGTTCATATCCTTCTTTGCGCAGGATTTCAGCTCCCATACGGCCATGACAGATGTATGGATGAGACCCAAAACACTGTATGCCAGGAGCATCCGTCAGGAAGATTCCCAAGTCGTGGAGCATAGCAGCTTCCTCGACAAACTGGGCATCCAGCTGCAATTCAGGATGATACGAAACAATCTGTAGCGCTTTTCGCGCTACAGATTGACTATGTGTAATGAGGATATGACGAAGTTCATTATCCTCAGGATAATACTTATCTATAATTGCTTGATAATCCATCATTATTCAGCGTTGCGCTCAATGTAAGCGATCACATCACCCTTGCGGATCTTGCTACCCTGCTTAGCATTGATTTCTACGAGTTTACCACCAAGAGCTGCAGGAACAGTCTCAAATTCACCCCAAGGAGCAAGAATGTAGCAGAAAGCATCACCTTCCTTATATTCCTTGCCGATGAATGGCTCTACTGCAGGCTGGCACTCACCCTCGCCCTGGAACTCCCAGAAGATCTGACCTGCTACTGGTGCTACGATTGCATCAGCCTTGGCATGCTTGAATTCTGCGAGCTGAGCTGGAGTCAGGGTGCTGCCGAGCTTAGCATCCTTAGCCTTCTGGAGATCAGCCAGGAAGTTCTTCTTAGCCTGTCCGCTCTTGTAGTTGCGATACTGCTCTGGATGCATGGCGAGCTCGAAGAGTTCCTCGTCGTCCTGACCGTAATCCCAACCGTTCTCGTCCATCTCCTTCTTGAAGTCGTCGAGGGCGTTGGTGAGCAGTGTGTGTGCATCTACGTCGGTAAACTCGCGGCCCTGCTTCTTGGCGAGCTCTACGAGTTCTGGGTCGATAGTTCCAGGAATCTTACCGCTCTTGCCGAGAATCATACCCCACATAGAGTCGTCCATCATCACGAAGCGGCCCTTGCCCTGCTCCATGGTGAGGAGGTTCATCAGTGAGATGTTCTTTACATACTGGCTGAATGGGGTTACCAATGGAGGATAACCTACGCGTGGCCATACATACTCTACCTCGTCGAAGAGCTTGATCAGGAGGTCGTCCATAGACAATTCTTCCTCGCCCTTCTTCTTGCGGATATTGTTGATCGTCTGACGCATACCACCGAGGTCTGCCATCATACTACCCATCATACCGCCAGGAAGACCGCAACCGAGCAACAGAGAAGACATGATCTTATTGCCTGGGTTGATGAAGTAACCGAGCCACTCGTCGATGAATTCCTGAGTCATGGCACGAGCCTTCATGTAAGCGCTCATATTGATCTCAGGCACCTCAAAGCCCTCGTTCTTCAACATGCTGATGACAGAGATCACGTCTGGGTGAACCTTACCCCAAGACAATGGCTCGATAGCAGTATCGATGATGTCGGCACCATTGTTGCAGACCTCAAGGATAGAAGCCATAGAGAGACCTGGACCAGAGTGTCCGTGATACTGGATGATGATCTCAGGATACTTGTCCTTGATCATCTTGGTCAACTTACCGAGGAAAGCAGGCTGACCGATACCAGCCATATCCTTCAAGCAGATTTCCTCTGCGCCGGCAGCGATGAGCTGATCAGCGATGTTCATATAATAATCGAGCGTGTGAACAGGAGAATTGGTGATACAGAGCGCACACTGTGGAGTCATGCCACCTTCCTTAGCCCACTTGATAGAAGGAATGATGTTGCGCACATCGTTCAGACCATCGAAGATACGGGTGATATTAGTACCCTGCTTAGCCTTCACCTTGTACATCAAGGCACGTACATCATCAGGCACAGGATACATACGAAGAGCGTTCAGACCACGGTCGAGCATGTGAGTCTTGATACCTACCTCATTGAAAGGCTTACAGAAAGCGCGAACTGCCTCGTTAGGATTTTCGCCTGCGAGGAGATTTACCTGTTCGAAGGCACCACCATTCGTCTCAACACGGCTAAAGCAGCCCATTTCGATAATAACTGGGGCAATCTTAGCCAACTGATCTTTACGTGGCTGGAACTTACCAGAGCTCTGCCACATGTCTCGATAAACGAGACTGAACTGAATTTTCTTCTTCATTATTTATTAATGTATTATATTCTAATGATTGACAAATCTATTTTTTGCAAGTGATTTTCCATCAAGTAGCGGCTGCCATCAAACAGGCCCGAAAGCCCCCTTCCTGACAACGCATAATTTACCAAGGTGCAAAATTAGACAAAAAAATCCAATTATCAGCCTATTCAGCTATTTTTTTGCAAATATTGCATTATTTTATAAAGGTTCTACCGATTTTCACCGATAGAACCTTTGTCATTTCATTACGATTCTGAATGTTTCTCTTACGAAGTTTTCCCTATTCCTCATCACCCTTTTCCAGTTCCTCGGTGAACTCCTTATGGAAAGTAGTGAAGAGACGCAGGATTTCCTTGCGTGCCTCTTCCTCCTCATCCCAGAGACTCAGTTCACCAGCGCGATGAGCCAATATCATCTTGGCGCAGCGACGTATCTTGCGCTTGTTGTTGCGTGCCTGCAACTGGTCACCCTGTATAGGTTTCTGATTGATATAGGAGAATGCCAGCAGCTGCTTCATGAACATTTCAAACATAGGGTCATCATGACGCCAGTCTTCATCATTCAGCCAGAACCACTGGAAACCATATTTCTGTTCGAGAGAGATGAGATGACCTCCCAACTCGTCCATCTTGTCGCCAGCCTTCTGGAACTGCTCGTAGGCATAATTGCCCAAAGCAGTAGGCTCCAGGACAAATTCCTCCTCGCTTCCTTCATCCATCGTACTGCCTCCTAAGGTAATACGCCAACGGTAGTTCTTGTTCTTGACCAAAGCTTCATGGGCATTCATCATCAGTTCAGACAGTTTACCTTCGCTTGGCAGTTCATCCACCACAGACAGGCGATCACGCTGATCGCGCACAACCAACTTCCCCTCATGCTGGCGAAGCACACACATATAGATGAACCTATCATTGTCCAGATGCAGGGAGAAACGGTCGTTGCTATCGTCGCCCACAAATTCATAGCGATAATCATCCACCTTCTCGTGTGGGATTTCCACATCACCGTGCATCTTGTTGCCACTCTTGTCATAAAGCGAGAATCCGAGATAAGGTATCTGAAGGCGCATGGTGACAGGAGCACCCTCCTTCTTCGGAGTCAAAGTGACCAGCAGACCTTCATCGCCGAAATCTTCCTTCTTGCAGACAAAACCGTCTCTTGTCTTTTCCGCCTTTTCCACCTTTACATCGCCATGACGCCAGAAAAGGTCGAAAGTAATGGTATTTTCATCCTCATCAGTTACCTCTATGAAATCTTCCAGATCCATACCCAGGAAAACTGCCTTGGCTGGTTCTATGACCTCATCGTCATCATCCAGCACTCCCACAAGGATTTCTCCTGGCATAGGGTCGTCTTCCCATTCAGCATCTTCAGGAGCATTGGCTGCCTTAAACACGAGATAGAGCATTCTCGCTTCCTTGCGGCTACCATCTTCCTTGCATTGGAACACCTTTGATTCCTTAGGTACGTAGAAAGGTGTAGATAGATACGGATTTTTGCATAATGCTGTATATTCGATTTCTGTCCACACCGGTTGTGTGTGAGTTGTGTTTACTGTCATCCTTCGTATTTAAATGTTTTTTATTATCTGTCTTTATACATGTTCTCGTAATATTTCTGATAGTCACCGCTGGTCACGTTGTCCATCCATTCCTGGTTGTCGAGATACCATTTCACGGTTTCCTCGATACCTTCCTCAAACTGCAGACTTGGTTCCCATCCCAACTCCTTCTGGAGTTTACGTGAATCAATCGCATAGCGCATATCATGTCCCTTGCGGTCGGTCACGTAGGTGATCAGGTCAAGGTCCTCACCCTCCTTGCGTCCGAGCAGACGATCTACGGTTTTGATCACCACCTTGATGATGTCGATATTCTTCCACTCATTGAAACCGCCGATATTGTAAGTCTCAGCCACCTTTCCCTTGTGGAAAATCATATCGATGGCACGGGCATGATCCACTACATACAACCAGTCGCGCACATTCTCACCCTTACCATATACTGGCAATGGCTTGCGATGACGGATATTGTTGATGAACAATGGAATCAGCTTCTCAGGGAACTGGTATGGACCATAGTTGTTGGAACAGTTGGTCACGATGGTAGGCATTCCGTATGTATCGTGGAAAGCACGTACGAAATGGTCTGAGCTTGCCTTAGAAGCCGAGTATGGAGAATGAGGATTGTACTTGGTAGTCTCCAGGAAGAATTCCTCGCCATAAGCCTCGTGGTTCTTTCCGCTGGAAGCCTTGGTAGTGAAAGGCGCTGCAACACCCTCAGGATGAGTCATCTGCAGAGCACCATACACCTCGTCGGTAGAGATGTGATAGAAGCGCTTGCCCTCATAACCCTCTGGCAGACTCTCCCAATAGATCTTGGCAGCCTGGAGCAAAGACAGGGTACCCATTACATTGGTCTGAGCGAAAGTGAAAGGATCCTTGATACTGCGGTCCACATGACTCTCTGCAGCCAGATGGATAACACCGTCCACCTGATACTCCTTCATCAGTTTCAGCATCAGGTCGAAGTCACAAATGTCACCCTTCACGAAGGTATAGTTTGGCTTGTCCTCAACATCCTTGAGGTTAGCTAAGTTGCCTGCGTATGTCAACTTGTCGAGGTTGATGATATGATACTCAGGATACTTGTTCACAAAAAGTCTTACGACATGTGAGCCGATGAAACCAGCACCGCCCGTTATGATGATATTCTTCATTTCTATATGTTTTTAGTATATAATTTCAATTAGCTACTTTCTGTTTCGGATATTACTTGGCAGCCTCCAGATTAGCAATACATTTCTCAAGTGAATCCACCCAGTAAGGCACTTTCACGCCGAAGGTCTCCTTGATGGAACGCTTGTCGAGCACGGAGTAAGCCGGACGGGTTACCGGAGATGGATATTCAGAACTGTAACATGGTTGGATGTTGCAATCCGTATGCCCTGAGATTCTTGCTATCATCTGGGTGAAATCATACCAGGAGCAAACTCCCTCGTTGGAGAAATGATAGATTCCTACCAGTTTCTCCTGCGCTTCTGCCGTCTTCATCTTCTCTAAGATGGTCTCGATGGCATAAGCCAGATCCAGCGCATAAGTAGGAGTACCGCACTGGTCGAACACCACCTTCAACTGCGGTTTGGTGGCAGTCAGGTTGAGCATAGTCTTGCAGAAATTCTTGCCAAACTCAGAATAGAGCCAGGCGGTGCGGATGATGACATACTTGCAGCCGCTGGCGATGATTTTCTGTTCTCCGTGGAGCTTGGTAGTACCATAAACGCCCGTAGGAGTGCCCTTCTGTTCAGGATTGCAAGGCACATTATAAGGTTCCTTACCAAACACATAATCGGTAGAAATCTGAACGAGCAGACCATCCACTTCTTTCATTGCCTTAGCAAGATTTTCTGGCGCATCCGCATTCAGTTTCTCAGCCAGTGCAGCCAACTTTTCATCGGTTTCACAAGCATCCACATTGGTCCAGGCAGCACAGTTGACGATAGCCTGCACCTCATTGTCCTTCACCATCTTTCGGATGGCATCCATATCCGTAATATCCAGATAAGTAGTCTCCAGACCCTCCACCTGATTGACATCCGTAAAGATATAATGATCAGTAGTATTCTTGCTAACGATACGCATCTCATTGCCGAGCTGACCGTTGGCACCCGTAACTAATATATTCATTTTCTATTTATAATTTACAATTAGACCCAGCTTTATCAGCATTTTTCCCAAAGCCCTTTTCCAAGCCTTTTTCAAAAGCCCCTTCAAAGCCCTTTTTACCTTTTTACTTTTTTACCTTTTTACTTTTAAAAAGGACTCTCAAAGTCTTTCAGCATATCATGCTTAGTATCCTTCTCAGAGAGAATAGCATGCTCTGTAGGAATCTTCCAGTCGATGCCCAAGCTCTCGTCGAGGATAGAGATTCCCCCGTCAGCCTCAGGATGATAGAACTCATCGCACTTATACTGGAACACGGCAGTTTCGCTGAGAACGGCAAAACCATGGGCAAAACCACGTGGAATAAAGAACTGGCGATGATTATCCTCGGTCAGTTCCACAGCCACATGCTTGCCATAGGTAGGAGAACCCTTACGAATATCCACAGCCACATCGAGCACGGCACCCTTCACGCAGCGCACCAACTTAGACTGGGTGAACGGAGGGCGCTGGAAATGAAGTCCGCGCATCACGCCATAGGACGACATACTCTCGTTGTCCTGGCAGAAATGGATAGGATGGCCCAGTATCGGAGCCACCTTCTCGTCAAATTCACGCTGAGAGAAACTCTCGAAGAAATAGCCACGGGCATCCTTGAAGATGCGAGGCTCAATGATGAGCACGCCATCAATATCAGTTTTGATTACTTCCATATCTTAGTCCTTTAAACTGTTCTGGTACCATTCATAAAGTTTCTCCACACCATCCTCGATTTCCACCTGATGGGTCCAACCGAGCGAGTGCAACTTGCTTACATCAATCAACTTTCTTGGAGTTCCGTCTGGCTTAGAAGCATCAAACTCCACCGTACCCTCGAAGCCCACCGTCTTCACGATCAGTTCAGAGAGTTCACGGATAGTAAGTTCCTTACCAGTACCCACATTGATGTGGCAGTTGCGGATTTCACCGAGCGAAGGAATGGCACCGCCACGACCCTCAGAATTGTTACGGTCAACGGCACCGTCCACCTTGGCACCATAGAAAACAGAACTGTATTTCTCGATACCGATGATGTCCTTGAAATCTACATTCAGGAGCACGTGAACGCTGGCATCCGCCATATCCTCGCTCCAGAGGAACTCACGCAGCGGAGTACCTGTACCCCAGAGCACCACCTTATTATTATATATACCATAGAACTCCAATGCTTTCAGGATACGCTCATGGTCGTTATGACCATCCACGTTGCCCTCGCCGATGAGTTCGCGCAGTTTATCTGTAGGGTTGATCGGACGCTTGTTCATATCCACCTCAATACTGTGCCAGTCGCCCTCATGAATCAGTTTAGCTAAGTAGATCTTGCGCATCATCGCAGGCATCACATGACTGTTTTCCAAGTGGAAATTATCATTCGGACCATAGAGGTTGGTAGGCATCACAGCGATATAGTTGGTGCCATACTGCAGATTGTAGCTCTCGCACATCTTCAGTCCGGCAATCTTGGCAATGGCATACTCCTCGTTGGTATATTCCAGAGGAGAAGTAAGGAGCACATCCTCCTTCATAGGCTGCGGTGCATCCTTCGGATAGATACAGGTAGAGCCTAAGAAGAGCAGCTTCTTCACACCATGACTGTAAGCATTGCTGATGACATTACATTGCATCTTCATGTTCTGCATGATGAAGTCGGCGCGGTAGAGCGAATTGGCCATGATGCCGCCCACGAAAGCAGCAGCTAAGACCACAGCATCCGGACGCTCCTCATCGAAGAATTTCTGAACGGCATATTGGTCGGTCAGGTCCAGTTCCTTATGCGAACGGCCCACTAAGTTATTGTAACCACGTTTCTTCAAATTGTTCCAAATAGCGGAACCCACCAAGCCATGATGCCCAGCAATGTAAATCTTACTATCCTTACTCAACATTTTTACATCAAAAATTTAAGTTATTATTTTCTCCGTGCAAAATTACGATTTTTCTCTCAAAGAATAAAAAGTTTTAGGGATTTATTTTGTATTTATCGCAATTTGATGTATCTTTGCACTACAAAAGGAATAAACATAATGAAAATCAAGACATTTTTAATCATCGGATTTGCCACCTTGGCCATGCTTTCCTGCCATCGTGGCCCCAAGCCACCGGTATCTCAGCAGAACTTGCCCATCAGCATGTCAAAACCAGCCAAGGGCGACAAAGCTATCTACGGACTTGCCTGCATGGGATGCACAGACTCCGTAGTAATCATGCTCCCCAATCAGGGCGGCGATCCTGTAAAATATAATATTCTCGAAGCCAACCGCAACCGTCAGGTATTTGGCAATATCGAAGTGGGCGACTGGATCTGCATCATCCCTGCCAAGGAAAAGAATAAGGCAAGCATGGTCATCGACCTCGACAAACTGAAAGCCACCTGGACCTATCAGGTGATGCCTCATCTCAGAGATGTCACCCACCTCTCCAAGAGGCAGCAGCAGCGCATTCTCGCCAATATGCCCGACAGCATCGTGGAAACCTACATGATTCCGCGCGAATACGGATTTACGCTCAAGCGAATGGGAGAAGCACGCTCCGTGGGAATGGTGGCGACCAACAGTTCGGTAGAGGATGACAGTCCTGTGGAATATCCTAAAGTTCCCCTTTACACAGAGTGGCACGCCTACAACGGCAAGCTGATCTTAGTGAAAGGAAGATACGAGTTTAACAATGTCGTTTTCAACGAGAAAACCACTTACGACACGCTTTCTTTCGTCTATATGAAGGATGATTCGCTCGCTCTCCGTGATTCTCGGGGCAATATCCAGAGCTATCACCGCAAGGCCAATGCGCGGACTGCCAATGCCGCAGCCCAGAAAGCAGCCCAGAAAGCAGCGGAAAAAATCAAGGAAGAACTCAAATAAAGTTCATGCGTTCATCGCTTGAAATCTGAGAGAAATCCTTGAAACAAGACTAAACGAGATGGAGAATTTCCGAAAAATGAGTAATACGACGGAGGCGTTCATGTTCGAACTCCTCCGTTTTTTCATGCGCCCATATCGTATGAAATGGGATATGAATGGCAGAAGCCCCTATCTTGAGGGCAGGCGCAATGTCGCTCTTGAAACTGTTGCCCACCATCACCAATTCCTCCGGCAGCACGCCCAACTCACGGCAAAGTCGGCGATAGGCTTCCGGTTTCTTGTCGCTCACGATGCTCACCACATCAAAATATCGCTGCAGTCCCGATCGCCAGAGTTTATTCTCCTGATCCTGCAGTTCGCCCTTGGTAAAGACCGCCAACTTATATTCCGTCTTTCTGAGTTTTGCCAGAGTCTCCTCCACCTCTTCGAGCGGTTTGGCATCCAGTCTCAGCAGCGTCTTTCCCAATTCCACCGCTCTCCCTATCACGCGTGCAGGCACCTTTCCGTCGCTCACCTTGATGGCATTTTCCACTAATGAGATGGTGAACGCCTTGACGCCATATCCCAAGTCCTCCATGTTTCCCCCTTCCGTCTCAAAGAGTGCAGCAGAGATTTCCTCCTTGCTTCCATAGTCAGAAAGCAAGTCACAGTACTCAGCCTCCACTTCCTCGAAGTAAGTCTGCAAGGCCCAGAGGGTGTCGTCGGCATCAAAAGCGATTGCCTTGATATGATCCAGTTTTTTCATATTTCTCATTTCTCATTTCTAATTTGTAATTTCTCATTTGTAATTTCTCATTTCTCATTATATTAAGAACCCCATCTGCAAAAATAATACTTTTCCCCGAACTGACAAAGAAAAACGCGCAACAATCTGCTAAAAGCGACTGCTGCACGTCCGTCATTCATTCAATCTTAATAGAGAATTACTTTTCAGAACCAAAAGTTATTATTTATATCAGAATATGATCTTTTTAGAAACGAGTCATAAACTCTACTACAATCTTGTCCTTCTCAGAAGTCTTTGCCACACCACCGTTGCGATAGAAATACTTCTCGTAGTTGATACGGATGTCAGAGATGAAAGGCTTGGCAAGACTGAGCGTCACACCACCAGTCACACGATGGCGCTTATAGTCGTTGATTTTCAATACGCCAGGATCCTCATCCGTAGCCCCATATCGGGTGCCATCACTGTGGTCGCTCATGAAATCATATCTTACCAATGGAGAAACCTTCCTGATCAGACTCTTCTGGTTGGCCACCGGAATATCATAGCATACAAACCCGTCAAAGGCGTGCACATCATGAAACGCATTCTTGGAATAATGCTTGAAGAGATACTCCACCTCAGCGATCAGACCGCCACGATGGAAGGTAATACCCGCATCATACATATTGACGGTCACGTCAGAGGGCTTGATTTTCTGCGTACTCAGCACGAGATTCACATTCGGGAAGAGGAACTGCGCCTTGGCAGAATAGTTGATGCCCTTGGTCCAGTAATCCTTCTGGTTGGTAAGACCGGAGCCGTTGAACACACCCGCATTCACGATGATAGGGAACCCCACGTTCCAGGTATAACCCACCTCAGCACCGACATCACGCACATTACCCACCTGCTTGGCGATAAACGAGCGGTTGGCGAAATACTGCTGATGAGGCGAGCGGTGCGCATCGATGGTGAAAGGCACACGTTCCTGACCGATAGTAAACTGGAGCGTACTCCATGGTTTGATACGAGTATAAGCATCGAGCATCTTGATTTTGCCCTCATCGCAGAGGTCGATTTCCGCCTTGTAGCTCACCTCTTTGGTCACATTACCAGTCACATTGATGCGGGCAGTTCTCACTTCGAAGCGTCCCTCCCCTTCCTCGGTCTGGAATTCGTACTTCGAGCGTATCGTACCGCCAATCTTCGGAGTACGGTCAACCTCCTTCTTTTCATCCTGAGCAAACACCGCTGCAGACATCATAGTGCAGAGCAGCAGGGCCATTGTCTTCTTCATATTCACATTATTAATATATTAGCACACATCATGAGGCCATAGCCTTTATTCGGGTGCAAAGATACGAAGAATATATTTCTAACTTACGACACGGATGTTACAAAATGATGAAGAAAGCCCAAATCATATATTCCAGACATTCCATGATATGAAACGTTACCGATACATTTTTGCCTTTTCCCTTTGTTATTTCAAATAAAATGATTAGTTTTGCAGATGCAAAGAGTCTGATAAGATATTATCACCAAAAACTTAAAAGAAAGAACCATGGCAGAATTGAAATTATATCCAGTAGGAATCCAGACTTTCGAGGAAATCATCACCCGAAATCTGCTGTACGTAGATAAGACGGAATATGTCTATCGCATGACTCATAGCGGTGGCAAACATTTCTTCTTAAGCCGTCCACGCCGTTTCGGAAAGTCATTGTTGGTTTCTACCTTTAAGAGTTATTTTCTGGGAAAGAAGGAACTCTTCAAAGGGCTTGCCATCGAAAAGTTGGAAAAGGACTGGACGGAATATCCTGTCCTACATTTCAGCATGGCTGGCGGTAAACACATGGAGAAGGACCAGCTGGAAAGATACTTGGGAAACCGGCTTGCAGAACAAGAAAAAGTATGGGGAATCAAGACTCCTGCAGTTGATGCAAACGACCGTCTCATCGCACTCATTCAGACTGCTTACGAAAAGACCGGCAAGCAGGTGGTAGTACTCATTGATGAGTATGACGCCCCTCTACTTGATGTTGTGCATGAAGATGCTCATTTGAAAGATTTGCGCAATGTGATGCGTAATTTCTATAGTCCTTTGAAGGATTGCGAACCTATGCTTCGCTTTGTTTTCCTCACTGGCATCACTAAATTTTCACAGTTGAGCATCTTCAGTGAACTCAATAATATTACCAATATAAGTATGCGTAATGATTACGCAGGAATCTGCGGTATTACCAAGGAGGAATTGGAGACTCAAATGTCAGCAGATGTTGATGCTTTGGCAGTTAAGATGAATCTAACCCGAATTCAGACTCTTGTTGCATTGCGAGAATTTTATGATGGTTATCACTTTGCTGCCCAGTCCCCCGACATCTTCAATCCATATAGTCTATTGAATGCTATGGCTGCAGGCTGTCTGGATTATTATTGGTTTACTTCTGGCACACCAACCTATCTGATAGAAATGCTTAAGAAATTTCAGGTAATGCCTTCTGAAATTGGAAGTTGCGAGGCAGACAAGTCGGAGTTTGATGCACCAACAGAAATGATGGTATCCATCATGCCTCTTTTATATCAGAGTGGATATATCACCATCAAAGGCTATGATCCGGAGACAGAACTCTTTACGCTTGACATTCCCAACAAGGAAATTCGTGTTGGATTATATCGCAGTCTCTTACCTAATTATATAGGTATGACAACACCTAAGGGAACAACCACCATCGCCAAGATGTCGGCTCTTATTCGCCGTAATGATATGAATGGGGCTTTGCAGATGCTTCAAGCTTTTCTTGCCACGGTTCCGTATTGCAACAATGCGGATTCAGAGGGGCATTATCAGCAGATGATGTATGTGATATTCTCTATTCTTGATAATTACGTGGACGTAGAAGTTCGCACTCCGTCAGGAAGAGTGGATATGGTACTGAGAACAGCTACGCATCTCTATCTCTTTGAGTTGAAACTCAATAAGGATGCAGCTGCAGCGATGAAGCAGATTGACCTCAAGGAATATCCTAAACGTTTTGCTCTATGTGGCTTGCCAATCGTAAAGGTAGGCGTCAACTTTGATGTCGCTTCGCATAATATCACGGATTGGAAGATAGAAGCTTATACATAATGGTGGCATAATTTTCATATCGCATCACAGGCGTACGCTCCTCTGAACGAGGGAACGTACGCCTTGTTTATTTATTCCCCACCCCCTTTATCAATATATTGTGAATATTCCTTCTTTACATCGAAGCAAGGACAGGCTTTGGTGGAAAACTCGTTGTGACCATGGATGGTGAATACGGGGAATAATTTTGACCAGAAAAGACTTTGGCCAAATGACCGATTGTAGTATGCATCGCCAAGAGACGTTTTGGTGATTTATAGCAACTGAACCTAATATCTATATATTTTTAGTTAAATAACGTTATCAAAAAGTTACACTTTGAGAAATAATTTGTATATTTGTCATCAAAAAAATCATAATGACAAAAGACCAATTTCCAATTCGATTACATGAAGCAAGAATGATGATGGGACTAAGCATGGATAAGCTGGTAGAGCGAACAGGCGGAGCCATCACCAAGCAGAGTATATCTCGGTATGAAAGAGGCGTCATGCGCCCAAAGAGACCAGCATTGTTGGCCTTGGCTAATGCCCTGCGCATCAGTGAAAAATATTTTTGGGGAACCAATATAGACATAGATATGCCCACGCTACGAACAAATGCCAATGGCAAAATTTCTGAAAAAGAACTGTTGGCATTGGAAGCCAAACTTTCTTTTTGGGCAGAGCAATATTTAGAGAAGGAGCATAAGGCAGGTTTCAGTTCCACCTTTAAGAATCCCGTTTTAGGGACGAAAATCTCAACTTTGGAGGATGCCATACAGGCAGCAGACCTTTTACGAGAGAAATGGTGTTGTGGTGACGGTCCTATAGCCAGTGTTCTTCGGTTATTAGAAAGAAAAGGTATCAAAGTGATGTCAGCAGAATTGCCAGAATCCGTTTATGGATTAAGCACCTGGGCAAATCACAGATACCCTCTGATCGTACTTGATATGAGACCAAGCAAGACTACAGTAGAAAAGCTTCGTTATACAGCCATGCATGAGTTGGCTCATTTGCTCTTTTCATTTCCCGACAATCCTTCATTATCTTTGGAGAAGCGTTGTGATTTATTTGCAGGTTACTTTATTCTCCCCAAGAAGACATATATAGAAGAGATGGGAGGAACCAAAAGGATGAATATTTCCTTGGAAGAAATGATAGATCTTAAAAATGTCTATGGTTTATCACTTCGTGCATTGATTCTCAGTGCCCGTGACTTTGGCATTATAGAAACAGAATACAAACGATGGTGGTATGCAGAGTATCTGGAAGATAATCCATGGGAATCGGGCTTAGGACATTACGCTTATCCAGAAACGATAGGTAGAGAAAAAAGAGTGGAAACAATAATAAAATACAAAAAAGATGAAGTTTAAAATCACATTAAAAATAAATAGGAAATTTGGTGACTTGCTGCCCTTTAATTATCAGTACGAGCAGTCGGCAGTCATTTATCGCATATTGGCGCAAGCTGATACGCAATATTCATCATGGCTTCATGAAAATGGCTATCTCTTACATGAAAGAAAGAGGTTTAAGCTATTTTGTTATTCACCCTTCATTTTTGAGAAAGTAAGACCTTTGCCTGAAGCAGGGTGTTTGAAAATCATAGGTGAAATAGCAGTATGGTACATTAGTTTTATACCGGAGAAAAGTACTCTTGAATTCATTCAAGGTATATTTGCTCATCAAAGCTTTAGCATTGGCAATAAGAAATATCAAGTTGCTTTTGATGTTGTTGGAGTAGAGGCTATATCAATGCCACAATTGACAGAACAGATGGCTTTCCAAGCTATGTCTCCTATTTGTGTCAAGTTGCATGAAGACAACAAAACGCAATATTTGTCACCAGATAATCCCATGTTTGCTGACGGCATATTAAAGGGATTGATGGCGAGATATGAGAGCATTCATGGTCAGCCATTTGATATGGAAAACAAGGAGTTTTCATTTGAATTGACAGATAAAAAGGTCAAGTCGAAGTTGATAACGATAAAAGCCAATACTCCTTACGAATCAAGAGTACGTGGATATCTCTGCTCTTTCCGCATGAAAGCACCTTTAGAGTTGATGAAGATTGCTTATGAAGGAGGAGTAGGAGAACAATGTTCACAGGGATTTGGATTTATAAAGAAGATCGAATTATGAGTTTAGATACAGTCTTAAAAATAGGAAATATATTGAGAAATTCAAAAGAGAAAATGAGTTTCTCGAATGCTGTAGCATCTTGTCCTAAAGACAATAAAGGATGTTGGCCTTTTTGTCTTTGTCTTCCAGTGGATAAGGACTTTAATATTATTTTTGATAAGACATCAATTGTTCCTGAAAATCAGAGAAACAATCTGTATTATCTAAAGTACAAGACATCAGGAAATGATACATCTTGTAAATACATGTTTGGTGATATTTATTATTCTGTCAAAGGTACATTAGGTAATAGTAGGTCTATATCAATAACTGAAGATGGAAATTATAGATTAGCAAAGTCTCAAAGTTCCTTTGATAAAGGAAATGCTGATTATAAAAGTATCTGTTCTTCACTTGATTTTTCAACCGAAGAGACAACTGAACTTAAGCAAATCAGAACAGGATTCGGAAAAGAACAGACAATGCTTGAACGGATTCTCAAATATGCTCCTGCGATTATCTGTTACTTTGAAAATCAAAGCGGCTCATTTAAGGAATATATAGATAATGAAGTTAATTTGAAAAATATTTGTTGCTTGATAAATAAAGAAGATAACAAAAAGAAATTAGAAAAATTGAATGCTTATAAAAAAGATGTTGATGACGATGAAGAATACCAAAATTTCCTTCTTCGATTAAATTACGCATCTATTTTTATACATTTTTCTTATGAGGACGGCAGTGGGCATACAAAGAATTGGTATGATTTTTCCAAAACGTTTGAACTCGTCACTCGAAAAATGCTAAAGGAGTATGTTGCAGAAACTAAGGGAGGACTTGTCCTGGATAAGAACTTGTGGCATACAATATGTTCTGGTGATAAAAAGAATGATATACAATTTCCAAATTTTGATTTGGAAAATAGATACAAGACAAGAGGTTTTACAGAATCAGATATAGAAGATCTCTTTTATGGAGTTTCTTATGCTAAGAAGGGTAAGATGATTTCTGGTTCTGAATATAAACTAATAGTTTTGCCATTTGGAAAGAATTTGAAGGCTGATGATTTAAAACTCTTTATTGAAAAGAAAAATGAGTCTTCGATAATATTGTCCAATGAATATAGCGACGATTTGATTTCGTCTGCTTTAGGAAGCAGCTCGACTTTCACATCGTTTGATTTTATTTTTGTAAAGAATGGAGGAACAAAGCCTGATACAGACCTTATAGAAATCTCAAACATTACACGAAGCGCTCTAAATCGTGTAGACTCGAGAAATAAGGCTATTGCACATCAAGTGTATGCAGAAAGAAATAAAGAGATAAAAATAGGCAAACCTGAAAGAAATAAAGAGAAAAAGGAAGACAATTCTCTTTCTATATGCAAGTCGTTTCGCAATCTCTTGGGAGATGTGCAATTGGATGCAACGGGAAAAGTTAAAATAGCCGCATCGAAGAAATATGAAAGTCATATTCTCAAAGTGCTTCCTTTAATATATAAAGAAAATTATTATAATGATCCCTATTTACTCCATTCGTTTGTAACTAATGTAGAATCCGCTACACGTATAGGAGACGGTTCGTTTTGGTGTAAAATCTTGAAATATGATTTGATGTTCATATTGTCAATACAAAATAATAAACAAAATAAGTATATGGAAATTACTAATTCTGCAAGTTTTAAGCTTGGATTTAAAATTGGAAAAATGGCCAAGCCACTGAAGAAGGCTATTGGTTCTTTTGAAAAGAACTATGTGGGCTTGCTTTCAAGAAGAGTGTCAACAAAAGATGATTGCATCGGGTTTGTTACTGATATTAGTCAGAAACTTGTGATGCATGACGGAATGTGGGCAACAATGTGTGCTGAAGTTTGTGATGACTTGGCAAATCTATCAGAATCTGAATATGACAAGGATGAATTGTCTTTTGGTTTCTTGGACGGCTATTTTAAATATGAGCCAACAGATAAGAAAAAAGATTTTCAGAAACGCTTGGAAAAGATCTTAGCTGATTATTCTGACAATGAAGATTTGAAAGATGAAGTTAGTAAACTTAACTTGATAGTTGATGAAATAAATCATAAAAATTAAAGATATGAAGAAATCAGAGATTTTGTTTTTGTATGAGACATCATACAACATTCCCAATGGGGATCCATTTACAGGTGAACAACGCTACGATGAGGAAACGAAAAAAATCCTTGTTAGTGATGTTCGAATAAAGAGATTTATCCGTACATATCTTGAGGATATTGAGGGTGAACATATCTATGTTTCAGAAAATACTGGAGCTGGTAAAACAGATTCTAAAGGTGTGTTGACATGGATTGCTCAGAATTGGAATACCAATCAAAAGACCGACATTGCTGAAATAATGAAAGAACTCATCGATGTAAGATTGTTTGGTGGTATATCAACGCTAGACAAAAAAATGAAAGTTGGTGAGCAAGAGTTTGTAAATGGGCATGTCCAATTCACAGGACCTGTTCAATTTGCAGCCCTTAACCCATCCTTGAATCGTGTCAACTTGAGAATGCATCAGAATACGTCTCACTTTACATCTAAGGATGATAAAGCGCAAGGTGCCATATCAACAACAACATTGGTTCCTTATTCCGTTGTCCAAATTCACGGATGGATTAATCCAACTGTTGCTAAAAACACAGATTTGAAAGAAGATGATCTGCTGAAAATGTTTAAAGCTTTGTGGTATGGGACAGGCGGAGAAGGAAGTTCTTTCTCTCGTTCAAAAGTCGGACAGGATTCACTTTTGTTGTTAGTCATAGATTACAAACAGGATTTCGATAAGGTCTATGGAGTTGACAGAACCATAAAACTTGAGCCGACTGAAGAAGGCATGAAAGACGAGCAAATTCGTAGTATGGATGACTATACTCTCGATTTCAGCAAACTCAAGGAACTTGCCAAAAATGACAAGATAGAAAAAGTCAGATTCTATACAGAGGTAGACGAGATTAAGAATAAACTTAATGGTGAGAAGTTTGAAGAGATGAGCTTATGAAAGGTTTACAATTCGAGATAGATGGTAGTTGGGCTCATTTTAAAAAGCCTGACACCAATAACAATCCTTTGTCTCATGACCTTATTCCTAAAACAGCATTAATCGGAATGATTGGTGCTGTCTTAGGAATTGAACGCAAGAAGATGAAATCTCTTTTTCCTCAGTTGTCTGAAGACTTGTTGTATGGAGTTGAATTACTGAAGCCGGTAACAAAAACATCATATGGATTTACGTCTCATACGGCCATAAACCCAACAGCTATAAAATCGCCCAAAGCTTTTGAAATGCTGCGTAATGTTAGTTACAAGGTTGGTGTGGGACTTTATGGTGAACGTTCTCAAAGTATATTCGATGATTTTCAGAATGCAATTTTAGAAGGATATGCTGTCTACGACCCTTATTTGGGTATTGCTAACTGTCCTGCAGAATTGTCTTTCATTAGTCAAGGAGAATTCACAATGATGGGTAATGGCGATTTTAAGACCAAAGGTTTCGTTATAGCAAATGAGCATAAGTTGAAAATAATTGACGATGACTTTCGAATAGGTTTTGACAAAGTTCCGACATATCAGAATAATGATTTTTGGAATTTGCCAGAAAAATATGTAAATGTCATATACCCAGAATGCTCTCATGTGCTTAACGTTGAAGGAGATTATTGGGAATTTATTCATGATAAAGAGATTGAACAATGGGTTTTGATTTAAATAAATGTTATTCACATCCAGGAAAACTTTTAAAAGTACATCTTGAAAATGTGGCTTCATTATCAAAGAGATTTACCAGTTATGATACAGCAGAATTGGTATCTCTCTTTCATGATATAGGAAAGGTTAATCCTAATTTCCAACAGAAATTAGACGGATTATGCCCGAAAGAATATGATCACCATGCCTATTTGTCTGCGTATGCTTTTTTCATGTTCCTGATTAAAAATCAGGATATGTTTAAGGAATTAGTTCCACAGAAATTTAATCCGAATAATTATTTAATATCTTTAATAACCATTATAGCTAAACATCATGGTGATTTACCTGATTTGATGCCTGATAATGGCAATTCTATTCTTTCGGATAATGAAGTCACCAATCTTTATGCTTTTCTTGACAAAACAGATATTCCGTTTGATGAGGTTTTTTCAGAACTATTAGGCTTAAAAACATCAGAATCTTTATCTTTGGAAATGCAAAAAGTTAGAAATGCGTTTACAAAATATATGGTTAATAAACCTAATAAGTACGATGTTGCTTTAGCTTTCTATTTAGAAATACAAAGCATTTTCTCTGCATTGGTAAAAGCTGACAAAAGTGATGCTGGTGATATGATATCCATGCTTGATGAGAATGAACAAAATCTGAATAGCTTTTCTCATATCTATCCAGACATATTACAGGGGTATCTTGACAATCTTAATTCTCAAACTTTACTTAATGTAGAGAGAACTAAAATACGTCTGGAAAGTATTAATAGTATTAAAAAAGGTTTAGAAGAAGGAAAACAGATTTTTGAGTTGACGGCTCCGACTGGTTCCGGAAAAACGCTAATGTTGTTATCTTTAGCTTCCGAGATTATAAAATCGAAGGAGGCTAAAAGAATTATTTATGGATTGCCATTTTTGTCGATAACAGAACAAGTTGAATCAGAAGTATTGAAAATATTGAAAGGTTACGAATATTTCGTTCAGCGCATAGACTCAAAATCTACAAATACTCGCTTTGATGATATTCAAAAGGAACTGGATGAAAATCCTTCTGAAAAGTTGTTACAGGAATTAGAGGCTTTA
>ERZ1026862.670-NODE-670-length-22541-cov-36.713866_pt1 | contig 22541 bp, 22 predicted proteins | sample MGYA00380161_ERZ1026862 | MGnify/ENA primary metagenome ERZ1026862 (study PRJEB33269, sample SAMEA4719797) | human gut metagenome | biome: human-associated habitat; feature: organic feature; material: feces | place: Cameroon | collected 2013-10 ... | reverse complement strand
AAAGAAAAAGTTCATAATATTTCTAATTCTAATATTATGCTTCAACTCTTTCGCCTTGGTGAATACGGTACTTAAATCTCCAAGTCCTTTTTCCTCTATATAATTTAAGAAATTGAAGGATCTAAATGAAGGATGTTCATCAAATACCTTATTATAAATCTCTAAATATCTATTGTTACGAAGTTGTGTCAAAATCAAACAAATATTATCCTTGTATGTATCAGCACTTACCTCTGAATAATCACTTTCTTCAGTTCTTCTATAAAAATATCCTCCTTCTTTAACTGTTCTTTTTATCCATAAACTTGTCCTCTCATTTTTGAGCAATGCTTCAATACTATCTATATTATCCAATCCCTGATATGTCAACTTATCGCTACTACCTAAAATATAATCAATAACTATTGTCAACGCCGTTTTTCCTCGAGTATTCTTTCCATAAACAAAACAATGTTCAGAAAACTTGTACTCTTGAAACTCATCAGCATGATTAAAACGAATCACCTCAACTTTAAACATACCGAATCACCTCCTCAATTACTGCTGTCGCATCCAATTTATTAATTTCCAATATTGGATTTGGTGTTTTCCCATTACACATTTTTATAAAATCATTTTCCGTGCTATGCTCTAACTCATCCATGACTTCTATACTATCCCCTGTAATGGATATTTTTCCCGATTTAACAAGCATCTTTAGAACACACAATATTTTTTCTATATCCTTATAATTTGTTGCCAACTTTAATGAGATATTTTCAAAAAAAACATCCACAAAGTCTTTCGTTCTACTCCTATATGAAGCAAAATTGTCTTCATATCTTATACAAAAAGCAAAAAAAATCATTTTAGTAACAGAGTTGATACGATAAGGTTCCATCAAGAGTGACAAAATTATATCAGCATATTCAGCTTCTTTAATTACATCATTCAGTTTCACTTTCTTCCCCCCACTCTATCTGCAACTCTTCATCTATCCCATCACCTGTTAAATATATGTAACATCCATTTTGGTACATTGGACCTCTAGGAATAATCTCACTATCTATCGCCATTAACGTTGTACGATCATACAAATCTTTTGGTGTACAATTCACGCCAAGTTCGTCTTTTGCAATGTCATAGTTTTCCTTAGCAAACTCCTCTAGATTTGATATGTCCATCTCTTTTTGTTCTGCAAACACATCGCGAAAATCTTTATAAAATAGCTCGTTAACAATTCCTCTTAAAACAAATTCTTCCTGTGAATTAACTAAAAACAATTGCTTTACTTCTCTCTTCTTTCTTTCATCAACAATCTTTTTAGCCTTCTCCGAAAAAACTGGTTTTAATAATTTTATGTCCACTTTGTAAGATTTGTCACTTATTTCTTCGCTCACCGTAACAATCAGTTTCATTAGTTCTGAGAACACTAATGAATATGCTTTCTTTTGTTTTATTGATTCATCTATTTGCTTATTTATATCCTGAATAAATTTCTCTAACCTTTTTCTCTTAGCAATGTTGTACTCAACAATATCCGTACAGTACTTTTGGAAAAATATCGTTTCAAGTCTTAAATCCAATTCATCAATTGAACACTTGTCGATTTTAATTTTATCAATTATGTTTTTTATATCATCTTTCAGTTTTTGTGCATCATCATTTTCGAGGTCATCTTTATATTGCTCATAAACCTTGTATGCTATAGATGTTTTTTTCTTACTTTTTCCCTTTTCTACAAACACCAACATTTCATTTATTACATTTTCTAATGATAAATCAAATTTCAGTTCATTCTCGATAAATAGTGTATATCGCTCCGGTTTCACCCTATCTAAAAGCAACCAATTTCCTACCACTTTAGAAAAGCAGCTCTGATTAACCTGACCACTTTTTACCTGTACGCAATTACTTTCTGATGAATCCAACTCATATATTTTTTCATCTGCTGCTATTTCTACATCATCTTTTCCTTCAAAACAAAATCTCTGCTTAACATTCATATTCTCTAATACATATAAAACAAATACTTTCCTCTGAAAAAGAAAACCGTATTGTGATGTAATTCCACTTTCGTTCATTGTTAACACCTCAAATCTATTTTTTATAAAACAACAAACATTTGATGTTTTCAACATTTCAATTATAGAGTATTTCTGTGTCCCATATTCAGTCCTTAGAGTAAATTGCCTTTTCTTTTATTACTCTATTCAAATTTTCGCTTTGCAATTACAAGCATATTCAAAACTATTCTATCATACCTGCTATTGATACACTACTTTTATTTCCAGTTCTTATCCTTTTAAAATATTGAATGTTGTCATGATAACCACATCATAACCAACTTGGTTATGATGTGGTTATCAATATCTCCTATGAATAATATTTTTGATTTTTACTCTTAGGTTTATCCGGCATGGTCATCTTTAATCTACCCTCTTCCACCAAAGTATTTAAATACTTTCTTCTAAAACTTGTACGACTTTCAAAGCCAAAGTTCTCCATAATTTCTGGTACAGATTTTGCCTCCTTACAAAAATCCAAAATCATCATGACCACATCATGACCAATTTGGTCATGATTCTGACCATCATTCCTCAACAACCCCAGATACCTATCACAAGCCTTGCAAAGAACCATAATTCCAGCCTCATTAATCTCGTATTCCGGCAATGGTCCATCATACAACGCACAAGCTTCCCTAATCTTCTCAAATCCTCTTCCCCAAGCTTCAATCATACCGCTTTTGAAAAAGACATTAGCCAATTTCGGATTAAAAGGCTTTGATGAATGTTTCATAAACAATTTGTCAGTAGAATCCAGATTTGGAGGCATCTCACCATCATTCCAAATATATATCTTGTCCTCGTAAACGCTAATCTGAATTGGATTGCAACTGCTGTAATCCTTATGAACAATGGCATTCAACAAAATCTCACGAAATGCGTCCTTGTGGAACATAAACTGCTCAATTCTCTGGACTCCCTCATAATCAATCAAGGCCTTCATATATTTTGTATAAACTAAATCAACGGTCTTATCTACCTGCTCTATCAAAGGTCCGTGCACCTCATCCTGATACATCAAATCCGAATCTGATTTTCCAAAATATCCGATTTTGATATAAGAACCTGTTACCCACTTCTCTGGATCTTTATAAAATGCAAGCATTGCTGCTCTTATCAAATATCCATCTTCATCAATCAGGTGCAGGTTATCCATCAATATTGTATCTTCCACACTGACTTCTTCCTTTGTAAGCCTTCCTCTTTTCACTGCCTTATCTTTAAATAACTGTATTGCATCCTGCTTTAAATCAGCTACCGTCAGTTTTGGTAGAGGCACACCATCCCATGTTCTTCCCTGCGTTTTTAACAAAGCCCTTTCCAATTCCTTTCCAGTAATTTCACGCATAGTACTTCCGGAACGATAATAATATTTCCCACGAAAACTTATTAAAGATGGATATTTATCAACCATTATCTGCAGATACTCAAGTTCGCCTTTATATAACAAATTCACATCTGCAATGATTCCCATTGTATCTGTAATCTTATTAGGAATTCGCTCTAATAAATCTCTTGCATTATCAATACCTACAACATTACCATCGTCATCCGTACCTATGTATATTGTTCCACCGTAGGCATTGGCATATCCACAAATCCATTTCAAATATTCATCCTGCCATGACTCCTTCCACTCTATGGATTGATGTTCTTTTTCTTTCATATATGCACCAACTTTCTTTATTTCTAAAGCATTTTACCGGTTATCATTATTTTCAACTTTTACTGACACCTTGACCAATTTATTTCGTTCTTTAATCCAAATAAATATTTTTACAGCTATGGCAACCGCCACAATACTGCATATGCCAATAGCGACTTGTATTTTATGTGCCATAACAAATTTGCCAATCCAAATCACTCCATATGCAATAGCCCACATAACGATAAAATAAAGAGTTCGAATTATCCAGTGACAAAATGAACCCGCCGCTCTCCCCGAGATGAGATCTCCATGATACAAGCTTCCTACTTTTTCATACGCAATCAAATATGCAATATATCCAATTACTGCCAAAATAATCCATTCGTAATACCATTCAATCGGTAATCCCAATGGTTCCGTTGCTAAATCAAAAATAAATTTAAACATTTATCTCCTTTCTTTATCCACTTCCGTAAAGAAGTATTCTAATGTGCCCACAAACACTTCTTGCTCGAACAATTCTTTTATTTGTTCGCGATTCATCCAAGCAACCTGTGCCACTTCATCCGTTGTAGCATTTCCCAAATCGACTTCTCCTTCATATTCAAACAGCCAAACATCCATAATATCATTAAAGATTTTTCCCTCAATGATTTTTCGTGTCTTTGTAAAAAGCACTTGTCCATTTTCCGGCATTAAATCAACGCCAACCTCTTCCTTTGCCTCACGAATTGCTCCCTGTAAACTATCTTCTCCCTTCACAACCGAACCACCTACACATTCCCACATCAAAGGATATGTTGGCCTATTTGCAGAACGCTGCGAAATAAGGTACTCTCCCTTTGAATTACGAATCCATACATGCACCACCAAATGATATCCATCTATCGGTAGCTGCTCTCCTCTTACATGGTCTTTTCCCAGAAGCTCTCTGTTCTCATTATACAAATCCCATATTTCTGCATCCGGCACATACTCCACAATATCCCCAAAATCTGCATGTAAAGTTTTGCAGATTTTGCTAAGAATCGTTAGGCTCACCTCTTCATCACGGCGAAGCTTTGTCATTGTATTAGGAGCAATTTCTGCCTTCTTACGCAAATCTGATTTGCTCATTTCTTTATCCACTAATAATTTCCATAATCTTTTATAAGATACAGCCATGGTAATTTCTCCTTTTTCTTTTCACGCTATCAAACAAACTTATCTAGCATCTCTACAATCTTTTCTCTTTCGCCACTACCATTAGTCATAAATCTCAGTAATGGAATTTCATACAACTCCATAATATGATTTTTCAACAAATCTCTTGAAGCCTGAACAGTATCCTCTTTATGGTATTCATATCCGTCAACCTCAATCGCCAACACAGGCTTTTTACCAATTCTGTTATAAATCAGAAAATCTAAATGTGTTGCTGGATTCATTGCATACTGACATTCCTGCTCATTTAACAGTTCTGGATTCTTAATCAACATATTCAACGGAAAATGACAAACAACATCCAAGCTTGAATACTTGTTAGCGGAGATAATGTCCTCTATCAATGAATACATCAGATTTTCCGAATCATATTCTGATACTTTTTTGTGCTTCTGCAAATATACCCTTCTTTCCTCAGTATACTGCTTGTAAAGATAATCAAAAATCGAATAAATCTTGCTTTCAGTAACCTCAAAATTATTATACTGAATATAATCAATCAAATCTGTTATATTGCGCTCTTTTGATTGCTCATTTCCAGTTACAACCAGCATCAATTTCTTTTTAGCTCTTGATACAGCAACATTGATTAAATATGGATCATCAGCAAAATCAGATATTTCATCATCCACGGTAGATATAATAATATTCTCTTTCTCCTTTCCCTGAAACTTATGCACTGTGGAAGCATCAATATCTGTTATCTCCTTGCTTAATGCTTCTACCTGATTTTTGTATGGTGCAATAATTCCCGTTTCTTCCGGATTTGAAACATATTTGGGTATAATCTCATTTTTAATAACATCTATCTGGCGCTGGCTATAATGATTACGCTCATGATTTCCCGCTACCGTTTTTACTACCGATAAAACATCCTCTTCACCCTTATCCGTTGTCATAATAATCAATTCACCACGATAGAATTTCTGGTTACAGAAATTTATTATTTTAGGGTGACACCTATAATGTTCCCGCAACAATGTTTGTGTTACGTTTGGCATAACATCCAAAATGGATTGCAGAAAGCTGTTTGTATACTGATATCCCTCACTAATATGAAAGCTGTCAAATATAACTTTTGCTTTAACCTTTGTATCATCTTTAACAACATTAGGAAGCTGCTTGGTATCACCCACAATAACAACATTCCTTGCACAGGACAATGCCAATGCACCAGTTGCAATATCTACCTGTGATGCCTCATCCATGATAAGGTAATCATACACCACATCTGAATTCAGACTGTTTCTTGACGAAAATGTTGTACTTAATATAACCGGATACTCAACCAGTACACCGTATGGCTCCTTCCACAGATTATCTTCACTAAACATTTTTCTCTTGCTGTTACCTTCATACTTTCTTGCCAGTTTGTCTTTTAGGACAACCATTGACTGATTGCATAAATCCTCAAGCAAATTTTTATTAACACTATTTAAATACTTTTCAATATCTGCAATTTCTGCAGACAACTCCGCTTGCTTTGCACGATAATACATTGCCTGAAAGGTTGTAATTATCTTTGAAATATCCTGCTTATAAATGCCCCAATCGGTTACTCCATATTTAAATAAGGCTTTTATCTTAAACCAAAATCCTATTGCCGTTTTTTCTTCTGAAATCAACTGGCAATCCTGCCACAATACCATCCATTGCTTTGAAGATAGCTTTTTCTTGAACTTAATACTATCTGTATGAACATCTGATTCTTTAACATATTGATTGAAATATTCCTGTTCAGTAACCAACTGTGAAAGTTCCTGCCTTAAACACGCCAGTTTTTCCTGCTTATCAAAAACGCTTTTTAACTGACTGGATTGGTCAGCTATTCCCTTTTGCAAAACACTTGGATCTTCTTGCGTTTTCCATGACGAAAAATCTGGATAAGCGGCATCCTGATGCTCAACAAATAATTTCTTATTTTTAGAACTTCCTAATGTCGCAGCAATAAAACCTAAATTGTATTTTGAAGAAGATAATTTTTCATATACATTTTCTGTTGCCGAATTATTATTGGATACTATCTGTACCGTTTTCCCTTGCATTAATATATTGGCAATAATATTCAATATTGTTTGTGTCTTCCCTGTTCCTGGAGGTCCCTGTATAACACTAATCTGATTCTCCATGGCATTTTTTACAGCCTTATACTGACTGTTATTGCATCCAAATGGGAAAATCGGAATGTATTCGCGTCCTGTTCTTTTTCCTTGCAATGATGATGGATTCAAATACTTTGCTAAAGCTACATCACTACCCACAAAAGAAATCTTATCAAACCTCTTAGACAATAATTTTTCACCAGTCTCTTCATTCTTAAGATTACTCAAACCTGCAATTTGCTTTATATATTCAAATACATTTGATGACTGACTCTGAGTAAGACATGACTCTATAATATGCAAGTCGTTCCGACGATAATCTCTTTCACTACCATCGCCAAAACAAATGTGCCAATAAGACTCATATGTACTTCTAAATACATATATTGCTTTAATATCAAAGAACTCCCGTCCATCTCTGCTAATGCGATACATATTAGGATTTAAAACATCTGGTTCAGTTAATTTTTCCACATTCAAATATGCATAAGAGTATGTTTTTCCAGTATTGAATTTTACATCCCATTTTTGGGTATTTCTATTGTACACACATGACATTATTTCGGATGTCTTTATTTCACCTTTAATAATGACCATATAATATCTTGTATTCATCTATACCTCTCTACTTCTTATCCGCACGCTGCTTGCCCTTAAATTCTTTCTCCACATGACAATGTTCCTGTTTGCCAACCAACTTATCACCTTCAAAATCCAATTCAATAATATATGGCATCCAGTCGATAATTCTTAGAAAATCTTCACATCCAAAACTGTTATCATAAAAATTCAATATAGTACTAAGGGCAGTACCATGGGTTCCTAAAACAATATCCTTATCCGTATTATCTGATAAAATCTCGTTCAGCGACTCTATGTTACGATTTTGAACCATAGCAATGGATTCTTCACCTTCTTCATGATAATCATGGTCAGCCCAACGTTTCTGGAACATTCCGTGGTTGTTGCCATCAGGACCTTTTTCACGCTCCCTTAATCTCTCATCCGTTATAATCTCCTTTGAGAAGAACGCTGCTGCCTCTGCTATGGTATCCATGCTACGTTTATACGGACTACAATAAAACGCAGCTATTTTCTTACCTTTCAAAAATTCCAGTACTATTGCCGAATCTTTCTTTCCTTCTTCCGTCAAAGGTCTTGTTCTGTCTTCTTTCCAATCATATTCCGGCTGTGCGTGACGCACAAAATACACTCTTGTCATACTATATCAGTTCCATTTCATCTTCCATTTTTACAAATCCATATTTTTCATACAAAGGCCACCCCATATCTGTCGCCTCCAATGCAATCTGTGATACGCCCTGCTCCCTCGCATCCTTTACCAGTAAATCCAATGTATGAAATGCAATCCCCTGTCTCCGATATGCCGGTGCCGTATACATATTCATAATATAAGCCTTTTTACCTGTTGGATTATGATATGTCGGCATTACCTGATAGAAGCTGACACCACCTGCACCAATAAAAGTTCCATTATCATACACTAGATATGTAATATGCTCACCAGTTTCTAATGCTCGCTTATAATACTCATAGGACTCTTTCTCCACCACTGACATATCCACATCATCTGACAGTTTATTGGCGGCACGAAGAACAATAATTCTTGTTCTTACCAATTCATCAATATCTTCTATAGTTGCTTTTTTATATTCATAGTTTTCTTTCATTCTACACCTCCATCAGCAAAGACTCTCCCTTAGAACATTCTCCGCTTGTCCATTCCCATTGTTCCGAAAGTTCCATTTTCTAATACAGTTGGTACACTATGACACTTTCCGGTTTTTACCTGCATATCCTGATTCATATGATGATATACAAAATCAAGTTCTCCGTTAATTGATACTGTACCTATCAAAGAACCCCTCAATATATCGCCACCACTGTAGTCTGCCCATAACAATTTTCCATTCTGATGATATGTAAAGGTAGTCTGTTCACTAACCTCGCCATTCTCGGAATTCATTTTGGGAATGAACCTTCTTCCATCATAACAAATGTCTGTAGACGCCTTATTAAGTTCTTTTTCCATAACCTCATAGGCAAGTATCACTCCATTTTCTACCGGATAACGTTCATGCTTTATTGTAGAAAATCCCAGTTTTTCATAAAGTGCTGCTGCAGGCAATGAAGCATCCAGATATGCCTTATCATATTTTTCCATAATCTGAGCTTCGATATTCTTTATTATAAATGTTCCATAGCCCATTTTCTGGTGTTCCGGCAAAACATAAACTCTTGTAATATGATTATCTTCAAAACAGCCTGTGCCAATCATATTTCCATCTATTTTGAGTACGCTTACATATCCATTTTCGATATCTCTTTTTATCGCCTCCTTGCTGTGAAGCTCACAGAAAAATACCACCACTTCTGCCGGATAATATTTCGGATATACTGTTTTTATCGTATGCTGCACCAAATCGTACACAGCCTGCAATTCTTCTATTGTTGCTAATTCATATATCATAATCATGCTCCATATTTTACATATCAATCCATTGAACAAATGCCGTCTTATCCGAGCTATTATATCCTGCACTTCGATAAAAGTTTAATGTACTTTCTTCCTTAGAACCTGTAAGCAACATCATCTTATAACAATGATTCTCTTTGGCAATCTGCTTTGCAAAATTCAGGCAGGCAGTTGCATAACCTTTCTTCCGATAATCTCCATGCGTCACAACATTTTCTACGAATGCATACGGGCGAACACCTCTTGTGAGATAAGGAATAATCACGCATACGCAGGATGCCACAATCTTTCCATCAATTTCATACACAATCAAATGATGATTGGTGTCATTTATAATATTGTTCCATGTATTTCGCAAGTGCTTGGTATCCTCAGGAATACTGTCCTCATGTAGATATAAGTATAATCGTAATACTTCATCCAAATCATTTCTATTTGCTTCTCTAATCATGACTATTCCTTTCTTCCAACAATAACAACATATTTGCTCATCCCTATTACAGACTTGTCTTCACAGACAGGCCAATACCACTCACACTAGATTTTAAGCTACTCATTGACCCACATATCTGCATTTTTACTTAACATAGACAGAAGTCCATCCTTTTATATAGTCTCCTTTAAATCTCTATCTTAAATTTTCCTCTACTCCACAACCACATAGGTGTATGTACATCTATCGGAACCAAATCCGTTTCCATTAGAACTTCTTTTCACCTATTTGCCACAATCTCCTGCACATTACCCATGCCAGTCTCTTTAGAAGTAATAAGTCCAAGCCTCTCACTTGCCTGAATAACATGAGTATCAGGTGCCACCGTTATATTCTCTCTGTCAACAAACCTCACATCTGTGTACTGTTCCATCACATATAACCAGTAATTGCAAATTTTATTACCACCCAAATATAGAAACTTCTTTTTATTTTTTGATATGTAATCTTTTATCAGAGCAACGGAGTAGTCATTTTCACTAAATAATTTGCGAATATCTCCCGCAAAATCGTTTTCTATAGTTTCACATAAAGTTTTCCATATAATTGGCTGCTTGTTCGGTTGTAAAGCAACTTTATATTTTAATAATTTCTCTCTTAATTGATGTTCATTCATATCAATTATTGCATTTACATCAAAAACATCTGCAGTATCCACATCTCTATAGGTTTTATTCGCACATTCCCACAACGTATACGAATTCCTTTGATAATTAAGTGCCATTGGCAAAGTAAAATATAAATAATTTTCTTTTGACGATTTATCCAATCCGGGATTCTCATCCCCCGGCATTTTTTCACCGCCAAGTCTGCCTGATTTATAAACCTCTAATAATGCATATACTTTGTTTATATCAAATGCTTCCAATTTCGTATCACCTCACTTGCCATTACATTTCCAGCGAACTATTTCAATTCTTCTACCCACTTGCCGTTTTTCTTGTAAAAAAAGTATTCGCTAATGTTTTCATCTAAAAATACTTCCAGCATCTTTTCCATTCCATAGGCAAGTTTCCTTTGCTTCATTTCGTCTAATGTAAGCCAGTAAACTTCTCCCTCATCAGAGGATGTTACCGTACCTTCAAACCTATCTGTTTTATAAAACAGTACCATATATCTGGTACCATCCTTCTGAATCCAATCCTTTATTCCACATAACTGGGGTGACTGTATTTTCAATCCCGTTTCTTCAAACACCTCACGAATCACCGCATCCGTAAGTGACTCTCCCTTTTCAACATGTCCTCCTGGAAAAGTTATTCCTGAATAATCTTCATCCTTTTTATCCTGAACCAATACTTTACTACCATCACATATCATGCACATATTGGTTATCGTTACATTTTCTATTCTTGCCATTCGTAATACCCCCAATCTTTACATCACAATCTCACTATCAAAATACTGTTCCTGAAAATGAATCTGCTCCATGATCTCTTCTTTTGTAAAAGCCATCCCTACAGGTGCAACAACCCATTTTTCTTCAATATCATCATTTCTATGTACAACAGCAATAATCTTACCAGTAAACTTTTCTACAGCTTCATCCACACCTAATATATAAGCATCCTGTTCCTCTCCATCCGGTGCCATAACACCTTCCACATAACCATAATTAATCGGGTAATACATATCCTTATGTTCAGGATGGTAACTTCCCAATGGTCTGTCAACCGTTACAGCTACAGTTCTTCCAATAGCGGAATCCACCACACTTTGCACCTTCTTGAAATTCTCCTCCAAATCATCTGCACCATTTAAAACAATCTGCCTACATTGTAACAGTTTCTGCCATTCATCGTGCTTTGCCTTGCTTCGCATATTAATACTGCCATTATCGTATTTTCTTGCCCAGTCGATGAACTCCATATGTTGCATATACATATCACCGCCCGGCATAATTCGGTCACCAAATTTTTGCCTTTCTCTAATTTTCAATCTCTCGATTCTTATTTCTGTATCTGTGACCAATCTGATTGCTAATGTAAACAACGGAATCAACTCATCTCCCCAGTCCACCAGCGAACCGGAAATCACTACATTGCCCTTTTCTGAAATATCTTTTTTCATCAAAGAAAGACGTTCTTCCTTACTTCTTTTCGTAGTATACCGAGGATTGGTGGGTAACCAGAAATAATCATCGGTATCCATAAATTTATATCCTAATTCCTCGCTAATTTTTCTGCCTAATGTAGAAGTACCCGAACCGGATGCTCCATAAATATGTATTATATTTTTCATTTTCAACACCTATAAATCTAATTCAAAACATTCATTACCTGCTCGTATTTTTCTCTATAAAAATTCTTGCTTTCCGCTGACAACTTTTCATAACTTCGTATAAGTTTTGCTTTAACGAATTCTTTTCCCTCATCAATCCCTAAATTTCTTTTAACATACGCTAAATATAATAAGCTAGGTACATTATCAAAATGTGAAATTGCATCGGCATCTGCCACACATAACTCTTCTATTGATAATCGCTCTACCGGTTTGCTTCCTCTATGATTTAACACACAGGACTGTACTTGTGCGATTTTCTCTTTATCATAATCAAACTTCTCCAGTATTTCCTTCGCCATTTCAGCGCCATGCATATGATGTTCTTCATACAAATTATAGTCTGTTATGGAAGCTACATCATGTAACCAAGCTGCAATAATTACAATCTCTTCGTCAGCACCAAATTGTTTTGCAAGCATTACTGCATTATCTACTACAGCTTTTATGTGATAAAAGCAGCCCATTCCAAAGAAATTACTTGACAGTTCACACCTTCTTTTTATTTCGCTTTGCAAATAATCAATAATATCTTGTCTCATTTTTAATCTTCCTTTAACAAATCCACATATACCTTTTCAACAATACTATCCGCATCCATTTCACAAGTAATAATTTCTTCCTTAAGAACAGATGAAAAATCTTTTTCACGCCACCACTGACGCATTAGTTCCTCCCCGAATTCTTGGCTTTTACTTCTTGTTTGATGTCGTCTTACTGTTTTCTCAAATGGTATATCAAAATAATACGAATGCACATTTGCCCCATATAACTCATTAGCCACATTAAATAATGGATTATACCACTCGTCGTACATAATTCCTTCTAAAATAACAATGTCACTATGTTCCTTTCCGTATTTCAAAAGTTCTATCATAAGCGGTAATGCTTTCGTATCTATGCCATCTTTAACCCAAAGCATATTTCTTATAATTTCGTCCTGTGAAATAAGCATTGTATTATATCCTATTTTTCTTTGTAACATTCTTGCTACTGTTGTTTTCCGCTTCCTGAATTACCTCTAAGTACTATTAATTTTCTCATATCTTCTCCATATCGTTTTGTATTTACTGTAGCTCTTTTCAATCTGCACCACAGAAACAAATTCACTCACGATTATTGTTTGTAATTACATTATAAATTACCTCTTACTCATCATACGCAATTTATTTCTCTAATTCCAATAAAAGTTCATCCAACTTATTCTGTAAATATTCCGACGGGTCTTCTTGTTCTTCTTTCAATCTATTCATTTCTATCAAGTCTTTGGTTTCTAATAATAAAATTAGTTTGCCATTTTCCCTCAAACACCCTTTTGCAGCCCAACGAGCATTCTCCTCATATCCATTAGCTGCAATCATTATACCTACACTTCTCAATGCCTTTGAATATAAATATTTTTCAGTAGTATAAATCTCTTTTTGGGTGACCGCGTCATTATAATTTTTAAACTCAAAAACTACGTATTTCGAATTGAAATATCGCTCAAGTATAGACCAAAATGTTTTTTGATTTCCATCCTTAATTCGGCACAAAAGATCAAATCTGTGTAATTCTCCATTTGCTTTTTGCTGCTCTTTCCATAATACTAAATCATCAAAAAGCACATTCTGCAATAGTTTCTGACATAACTCCTCATACTTTCTTGCCATAGGTCTACCAGATTTGCATAATTCCATTTCTCTTATCAAAGATTCTGTATAATTATCATGTTGCAAACTATTAATTTCTATAGCCCCTTTAAGAGGTTCAATATCTTCTACAGAATATGATAATGTGGATATTAATTCATTACGCAATTGGGAGTTTTCTCGTACAGCATATAACAAATTTGATATATCTATCATTACTAAATTGGAATATCTCTCTTGATAATAATCTCTTCTCTTTTTATCAATAATTTGTGCTGTTACTAATATAGGATACATATCATTTTCTTCAGCTATTGTACAAATTTGATGTATTGCCTTTTCCGTAATCTGTGCATATTTAACTTCAACACAGTACTTTTTTTCATCTTTTTTTGCAACAATATCAATATCCCCTTTATCTTGTTCTAATGCCACATTTGAAACCGTCTCATACTCTGCTTCTTTAAATATTTTAGTTATACACTCTTCAAACTTTTTATAATTGTTAATTTCATTCCTTATTGAATCTAACATAATGTACCTCTCCCACGTTTTTAGTTAAAAACATTTTCGCACATATTTCTTTATCCTATACGCTTCGTAATAAACTCTATCTCTTCTAGAATACCACAACACATGTTCTTTTTCAATGAAACTTTCGCAGTTTCTTGCGATTATCTCTCAATTAGAAACGTCAGGATTAAAACCTTTACAAAACAATTCAGGCGCTACAACCCACGCCATAGCACCCAAATCATTAACACTATCGACTATTCCTACCTCGCTCGAACTTCTTCTCTCGCATTCCTTCCTCATAAATCTTATCAAACTATAATGTACCCATAACAGTGGACACACGAATTAGTGTAGTGCCCGTTTTACGGACACCCACACAAGACGTGCCCATGTTCTTAATCACCGTTCCCATGTGAACATTAATTGTAACCTCTTGAATTATCAGACACAAGATGATAATATCTAATTAAACAGAAAGCACCCACTCCAAAGGTGGATGCTCCGAGTTTAGGTTAATGAATGTCCTTAATGACACCGCCTATCCTGTGGATCAGACAGGATAGGCATTTTTATTTTCGCCTGCTCTTCCTCGAAGAGCTTTTCTCTTTATCGAGAAAGGCAAGCAACGCTACAATCAAGCTACCAAAGGACATCAACAATGCTAATATCCCAATGAAAATCGAAATGATCTCATAAGCCGTCATCGGCGCTAAGCAAGCACCCCCAGACACTTAACGCCCTGTCATGGGTACTTTCCTTAAAGAGTACCCTAACATATATCATATGTTCTGCAAGAACAATTGTAATTTGAATCTTATTTCATAGACTCATTCCCTATAAATACTTTAATATATCAGATAAGTTATTAATTTCAATATCAGCTTTTTCACTCTCATCTGTTATATTCCACAAACTTCCAAATCCCTGTTTTACCCATATAGTTTTCATACCCAACTGTTTTGCAGGTACAATATCATTATCAATACGGTCACCAATCATAACTGCATTCTCTGGTCTGCAACGGCTTCTTTCCAATGCAATTTCAAATATTCGCCTATCTGGTTTTGAAACACCTTCTTCTGCTGATGCGATGATCAAATCAAGATATTTTCGTACTCCAAGATTTTCTAATCTCTCAGAAGTTCCTAGTGATTGGTTTGCAATTACACCAATTTTATAAATTCTACTTAACTTTTTCAGACAATCTTTGGTATCTGTATACAGCCTTTCGTATTGCGATTCCCATTTAGGTAGTTTCACGCCCAATTGCCTTGCTACCTCTAAGTCTCCTTTTTTGTTTTCTTTATAAAACGACATGGCATATTTATTAATTTGCTCGTAAGTTAAACCTGATAAATCCGCTATCCTTTTCATCCTGTCTTCATAAACTTTGCTTTCATCAACCAACGTCGAGCCAACATCAAAAAACAGCCACTTTATTTCTTCCTTCTTTGGCAGAAATCCTCTTTTCCTTGCTTCTTCCAGCAGTTTGGGTTGGATTTCCGGATAAGTCCAATTAATCGGTAGTTCATCCATAATTGCAATTTTTTCAATTTCACTGTGAAGCTCTTTTTCAAATGTATGTATATCTGCAAAAAATAATTTTCCAAAAGTCTCCCTTCCATCGAAATTATCTGGTGCAGTCACAGAATATATACAAATTGGAGTAATATCAAAAGTTATTGCTCCTGTTTCTTCATATAGTTCTCGTTTGGCTGTTTCAAGAATATCCTCACCATCTTCTCTATGTCCCCCCGGTACCTCCCATGTATTTCTTTCCTTGTGCTTGCAAAATACCCATTTACCATTATGTCTGGCAATAATAACTGCAAACTTCAGCATTGAATCATTAATGCTATCATAAAAATTCACTTTCGTCATATAATGCTCCTTATTAGATTTCATCTTTTTTCTTGCCATTATTGCTCTCACAAATAGAGCCAAACTAGAGCCATTTGATAAAACAAATGCCGGAAACCTGCATAAATACAGGCTTTCGGCATTTTAATCCGTTATTCAAACTCGGCAAGTTGTTTTTTTAACTTAAATTGTTTTGTTTAAGTTTTATTCAAAATCTGCCGGTATTTTACTTTATTTACAAATTTTATTTTGGCTTACTGATTTTCTGTTGCCAAAGTGTTGCCATGACTTATTATACCAAGTTTGTCAAATAAAGCAACTCTCTCTAACAAGAAATCAAGCAGACACACCAGAAACTGATTCTTTATGTCAATCAATCGTTTTCATTCCAATAACTATTGTCCCTGACAAACTATCTGCACTATTACTGCTTAAGAAACTCTTGGAAACCTGCTCATATGTAATATGCTGATCATTCGTAAGCACTATAAATTGTGTACCATGCGTTGCGTTGGGATCCTTTCCTGTCAAGACAATGTAATACTCAAAAAACATATCACCATCGACAACATATCCTCCGTCAACTTCTTCATACACCACACCCAGATTTTCATCTTCTTTTGAAATTCCCGGAGCCATTCGACTTTGTGAATCTGTATTATTATGTTGCAAATCGTCTACAATACCACTGCTTTGTACAATTGTTATAGCACTGCCATTTGTTTCATATGATCGAATGATATTTATGTTCTCATCTGTCATCTCAGTCAATTCTACCTCCAATCTCAAGGGATTTTCCCTAATGGCGGAGGTAACTACAAATGGTAATTTCCCAGCAACCATATCTGCCGAAATTCTCTCCTGCAATGTTTCAACATATGCCCTTGATGGTGTTTCATTTGATTGTGTGAATTCCATGATAGTCTTCAATTCCATATACCCTGTATCGTAGCCACAATCAAGGATGCACTCCCGCCATAGAGGTGCATCATCATATGCATAAACATAGGTAAATAAAAACTTTCCATCCGATGTCAGTTCTAAAACAGGCTGGCCATCCGGTGCACCTGAATAAAACCAGGGAACATATGCAAAGTTCCAATGATCCTCTCCTTCTTTTTTATCATTCAGGAGTAAACCAAAAGCGCCATATTCTGCGCTCATAATGCCATAGACTTCATATTCATCAGTATCATCGTTTGCCATTTTTATTAATACATCCGCATCCTCCTTAAATTCCACAGTATTATTCCAGGAATATGCATTTTCCAAACCGACTCTGCTAACAACTTCTGATAAGACATTATGGTAAATCGAATTTGTTTCTTCAAATATTGTATGGTATGACGACTGAATATCCATCGCATATCCCAGTTCCCCAATTGTTGTATCGTTTACCAGACAATAAAACTTGATATCACCATCTTTTTCATATGGAGCACGCTTTCCGTCAAAAACAACTTGATCTGAATACTTATCCCTATATAAGTCATAACCATCCAAATTGTACGGTTCCCTCCACATCTGATTATCCGCCACAGAATAAACATACATCATATTACTAGATACCGGACTTAATAAAACCTTTGAGCCATCTTCTGTGGCAACTATTTCACATGCATTATCACCTTGCGTATCATTGCACCCTATAGGAGCCAAATCAACACTTCGAATGATTTGGCTTTTTGTTACATCATATACAAACAAACCATAGTAACCGCCAAAGATGAACATATTTTCATCTGCATAATACATAGTACTTCCATCTGCTCCGGTAGTAGCTGACAAATCGATGGTCGGTACACTTACCTCTATTATATCCTGCAAAGGCGCAATTTCCGCAGTAGTGTCCTTATCTGCTGCAATTCGAACCTCCACATCTTTTACAGTCACATGAACTGTTATTTCTTCTGCTGTATCATTACTTGCATAAATACCTACTTGAAACCATGCTCCTTTCTCAACCTCCATTTTGGCAGGCATTCCCGGCGTCGCATACACAGGCTCATCATAGGCATTTTCTTCCTTTACCTCAACACCCTTCAGTTGGATTGCGGTATCTCCGACATCCTGTCCTACTAAAAAGGAAACAGTTTTCCCTTTCGGCGATATCTCCTCATCTGCAAAAACAAGTGCCCCTTCGCACCCTGCCGGAATATGAAATGTTATTTCATATGTATCATTTTTGGGGCTTGTCAAGAATAGCATAGAAGTCACAATAATAGAAACAACAGCTACTGCTATAATCCAAAATGCAGGTTTTTTATAATTCAAAATAGATTTTATTCTTTCTTTTACTCCTACTTCGCCAAAAGCAAGTGGGCACGCCAATATATGTTTTTCAGATTCACTAAACGAAAGAAGAACTTTGGAATAAATCTTCTTCTGTTTTGCATCCATATCTTTAATCACTTTCTCATCACAAGCCAGCTCTATATCTCTGCACAAAAGAATATATGCCAGCCAACATAGCGGATTAAACCAGTACACTGTAAGTAATCCAAAACCAAACGGCTTCCAAAAATGATCCAAACGCTTTAAGTGTGCTCGCTCATGGGCTATTACACTTTCCTTTTGTCCTTCATTAATGCCGGAAGGTAAATATATACGTGGCTTGATTATCCCAAAAATAAAAGGAGAATCTATCCGGTCACAAATATATATGTTTTCTGTTGTACGTATAGACAGTTTCACTCTTCTCCATATTTTCAAGTAGCTTCCCAAAGCGTATACCGCCAGGATAACAATGCCAACCGACCAAATTATCGAAAGAATATGGAGCGGATTTGTGTTCTTCTTTTCTGCTGTTACCGCTTCATTATCATGGATTTCCAAATATCCATTTACAGAACGATCAGCACCTGCTGCTTCTGATTGAATATTTGGCATTCCAACATAGTTATCCATGCTCACAACTTCTGCATCAGGAGCCAGACTAAATATGCTTTCAATAGAAAATGGACATACAAGTCTAATTGCTACCAATGCCCATAAGAGACATTTAATCCACTTTGGAGATTTATTAAGTATAAAGCGAAGCAACAAAACTACAGCTATAAGAATTGATGCCTGAATACTTAAATTAAGCAATTTTATAAATATACCTTCCATACCTACTCCTCCTCAAAGGAATCTATCATCTGCCTGATTTCATCTATTTCAGCTTTGCTTAGTTTTTTACGTGTAGTAAAAGCTGCTAAAAAGGCTGGCAAGGAACCCTCAAATGTGTCTTCCACAAATTTCTCACTTTGAGCGGCACCAAACTCAGCTTTTGTCATAAGTGATGATACGATTCCATTTTCATTCTTAAAGATTCCACGTTCACATAGACGCTTAAGCATTGTATACGTAGTTGATTTTTTCCACTCCAACTCTTTTTCACATATCTTAACAAGTTCGCCGGATGGAATGGGTTCATGGTTCCATATAATATCGGCAAACTGTGATTCAACATTTCCAAGCTTCAATTCTACCATAGCAACCTCCTTTGGTCTAACAGTATTAGACCCCTTATTGATATAAGTCTAATATCGTTAGACCATATTGTCAAGTATAATTTCATCATTGTCTTATTTATAATCAAATTGTTCAAATCATATTTTTTAAAAACAGTTTACTCTATTCCTTTTTCTCCAATGATGTGCTTCTCCATAATCTGCTCCTATCTGCCACCTCTGTCTTTTCTATAATAGTGGCTCTGTCTGTTGTTCTCTCGTTCCTTCACTTCCTGTTGCTTCCGCTGCAACTTCGCCTTTAAGCTATCCGACTCTGCCTTGTTTCCGATCTGCTGTTTCCACCTTGCAACTGCCGACTGATAATCATTGTACTCTGCTTTAGAAGCTCTATATTCAGCCAAGAACTCCTTTACATTCTTATAGCCATAACCTTGCACAATATTTGATAAATACTGCTTCATACTGGCTATCTGCGATTGTAACTGCTCCGCCTGTTCCTGAAGCTCCTTGCGCTGTTTTCCCTTGAAGATACCCTTTGTTCCGGCAATCTCCTTCTCCACACTTGCAAGCTGTTGCTCCCTTTGATAAATGGCTTCATTCTGCTTCTCCAGCTTATTATAAATATCCGCAAGAATACTAAAAAAGGAGAACAGACATGAAAATTAATATTCCTAACACAGTTCCATCAAAACCATTACCACAAGCATCTTCATCTGATGATAACAACGCTCCTTGGGAACATGACACAACCCGTCAGGAACGGGATCATGTAATAATTGATGAAGAATTAGATACGGAACTTGACTTAGATTAATTTCCACAAAATAAGCATGAAAAAACCTTACCAATTTTCAGTTGTCATATCTGAAAATCAGTAAGGTTTTCTTATGCTCATAAAGTAATCTTATTCATTGAATAAGGAAAAACTGTTGCCAAATCGTTGCCAATACTTAAACATTTTTGTTTGGAAACCGCATAAATACTGGGTTCTTTTGGCACTCCACCTTATTCAAACTCAATCGTTCCGGGCGGCTTACTGGTAATGTCATACATTACCCGGTTCACATGGCTCACCTCATTGATGATCCTGCTAGTCACCTTCTGCAATACTTCATAAGGGATCTGTGCGCTCTCTGCGGTCATGAAGTCGATCGTCTTCACGGCTCTCAGTGCGATGGCGTAATCATAGGTTCTCTCATCACCCATAACGCCTACGGATCTCATATTGGTCAGGGCTGCGAAGTACTGGTTGATCTCGCGGTCCAGACCTGCGTTAGCGATCTCCTCGCGATAGATGGCATCTGCATCCTGTACGATCTTGACCTTCTCAGCGGTCACTTCGCCGATGATACGGATACCCAGTCCGGGACCGGGGAACGGCTGACGGAATACCAGATGCTCCGGAATACCAAGCTCCAGTCCTACCTTGCGGACCTCATCCTTGAACAGGTTGCGCAGAGGCTCGATGATCTCCTTGAAATCTACATAGTCGGGCAGGCCGCCTACGTTGTGATGGGACTTGATCACTGCGGATTCACCGCCCAGTCCGCTCTCTACCACATCGGGATAGATGGTTCCCTGTACCAGGAAATCCACGGCACCGATCTTCTTCGCCTCTTCCTCGAATACACGGATGAACTCTTCGCCGATGATCTTTCTCTTATGCTCCGGCTCGGATACACCTGCCAGCTTGCTGTAGAAACGCTCCTGCGCATTCACACGGATGAAGTGCAGATCGTAATTGCCGTTGGGGCCGAAGACTGCTTCTACCTCATCGCCCTCATTCTTACGGAGCAGTCCGTGATCTACGAAGACACAGGTCAGCTGCTCGCCGACTGCCTTGGATAACAGTACTGCTGCCACGGAGGAATCCACGCCGCCGGACAATGCACAGAGGACTTTACCATTACCAACCTTCTCACGAATTGCCTTAATAGACTCTTCCACGAAGGAATCCATCTTCCAGTCACCGCAGCATCCGCAGATATTACGTACGAAATTATACAGCATCTTGGAGCCTTCCACCGTGTGGAGTACTTCCGGATGGAACTGGATCGCATACAGTCCGCGCTCTACGCACTCTGCCGCTGCCACAGGACAGTTTGCGGTGGTAGCTACGGCACGGAAGCCGGGGGCCAGCTTCGAAATATAGTCGAAATGGCTCATCCAGCAGATCGTATTCTCGGATACATCGGAAAACAGCTTGGAACTGCGGTCTACCTTCACCTCAGTCTTACCATATTCCCGAACGGCTGCACGTTCTACCTTACCACCCAGCACATGGGTCATCAGCTGTGCGCCGTAACAGAGTCCCAGCACGGGAACTCCTAAGTTAAACAGATCCTCGGAGCAGGTAGCTGCACCGGGTTCATAGCAGCTTGCAGGGCCGCCGGTCAGGATGATTCCCTTGGGATTCATCGCTTTTATCTTATTCAAGTCTGTCTTATAAGAGTAGATTTCGCAATATACATTGCATTCTCTGACTCTTCTGGCGACCAGCTGATTGTACTGTCCGCCAAAATCAATGACAACTACCAGTTCTTTTTCCATGGTTGTCCTCCAGTATATTTTTCTGTCCTCTATTATAGGGTATGGGGCAGGGGAAGTCAAACCCTACTGCACCAGTTCTTCCAATTTTCCGAAGGTATAACCCATTTCTTCCCATTTTGTGAGCAGTTCATCCAAAATCTCCCCATTGGTCTTCGAGGTATTATGTAGCAGCACCACCGCTCCGGGATGGATCCTGCCTGTCAGCTTGGAAAAAGCTTCCTCGTGGCTGGGCTGTGCATCCACGTTCCAGTCCACATA